>Ga0209006_10000002_pt1 | contig 303505 bp, 256 predicted proteins | sample JacPin_JW_Ref_O2_FD_188567 | JGI IMG/M metagenome (GOLD analysis project Ga0209006, IMG submission 188567) | Forest soil microbial communities from Algoma, Ontario, Canada - Jack Pine, Ontario site 1_JW_Ref_O2 (SPAdes) (version 2) | ecosystem: Environmental > Terrestrial > Soil > Boreal... | reverse complement strand
CCTCGGTCGCAGTCGTTCCACGTCCGCCGCCGAAGATTCCCGAGAAGATATCCTTGAATCCGCCGCCACCGCCGGTCCTCCGACCTCGACCAGCGTTATCCACTAAATCGGAAAAGTCGAATCCTCCGAAATCGAATGGAACGCCTTGTGCCCCACTTCCTCCGCCAGAAAATCCACCGGGCGCGCTGCCGCCCCCGAATCCGCCCGTCCCTCCTCCGCGCGCATACGCTTCAGCCGTGGCCGGATCGATATTGTCCGAATAGAATCCAACCTGATCGTAGATCTTGCGCTTCTTGGGATCGCTGAGAACGTCGTTCGCTTCGGAGAGCGACTTAAACTTCTCCTCGGCGGACTTGTCCCCAGGATTTACGTCAGGATGGTACTTGCGCGCCAGCTTGCGAAAGGCCTTGCGGATCTCCTCGGCTGACGCGGACTTCTTTACGCCAAGGATTTCGTAATAATCTTTTTTAGTAGTAGTTGCCATTAGAATAGTCTGTCACCGGAGCGGAGTTTCCGTTCGCGAAGCGGACAGAAACACAGTCAAAGGACTCCATGCGTGCATACCCCGGCAGCGGCGTCTCGAGGAGTTCTCTCATCTGCCTTTGATCGCTTCCCCGGCCAACGCCATCTGCGAGCCCACTGCTCCGCCAAGTCTTCCCATCGCGGATTCTTCGCTTTAATCAAAGCAATCTTCTTTCGCCCGTATCCAGCCCTTCACTTGCTTCTCGCGGCCGATGGCCTTATGGACACCCTCAAAGCTGTCGTAATGTACCGGGCGGTCGCAATTGCAATGATACTTGCAGGGCGAAGCCCTCGACTTCGCCCTGCCTATGTTGGGTCTGTTGGGTCCCTTAGTTCGGGATTCTGTGCTTCTCCTCTTGTAACACGACCAGCGGGCCCGACTCGGTCGCATCCTCATAAACCGGAATTGGCCAAGCTCCTGTTGGCGAGGAGACGAAAACTCGCCACCGTCTGTCGTCCTCGGCAAGAGTGAGAAAATAAGTCTGCTCATGCACCTGAAAATCCATTTCAAATCCCCCTTTTAGACTCGCCCCGACATCTTAAAACGTTGTGGCGCGAGCAGTGCCCGCGCCACACCATCCACGCCAGAAGCTGAGAGCTAGTAGCTAGCAGCTTCCCTTACTTCTTGTCTTCCACATCCACGTACTCGGCGTCAATCACGCCCTCGTCTTTCTTCTGACCGGCGCCATTGCTGCCCGAAGCCTCACCACCAGCCCCGGCTGTGGGACCGCCACCGGCTGCGCCCGCGCCCGGCGTTGCCTGCGCCGCCTTGTACATCTGTTCGGCCAGCTTATGCGAAGCTTGGGTCAGGGTCTCGCGGGCCTTATCCATCTGCGCCTTGTCATTCGACTCCAGCGCCTTCTTGGCGTCGGCTACAGCGTTCTCAACGTCGCCGCGCTCGGAGCCTGAGATCTTATCTCCCGACTCGCGCAGCATCTTTTCGACGTTGTACACCATGCTATCGAGCTGGTTCTTGGCCTCGATCGCGTCCCGCTGTGCCTTGTCCTCGGCCGCGTGCGCATCGGCTTCCTTGGCCATGCGCTCGACTTCTTCCTTCGACAATCCAGAAGACGACGTGATCGTAATCTTCTGGTCCTTTTGCGTGGCCGTATCTTTCGCGGTCACGTTCAGGATGCCGTTGGCGTCAATGTCGAACGTCACTTCAATCTGCGGCACGCCGCGCGGAGCCGTCGGAATTCCGGTCAGATGGAACTTGCCCAGAGTCCGGTTTTGCGCCGCCATCGGTCGCTCACCCTGCAGCACGTGCACTTCAACCGACGTCTGATTATCTGCCGCCGTCGAGAACGTCTCCGTCTTTTTAGTAGGAATCGTCGTGTTGCGCGGAATCATTGGCGTAGCCACGCCGCCCAGCGTCTCAATCGAGAGCGACAGCGGGGTCACATCCAGCAGCAGCAGATCCTTCACCTCTCCGCCAAGTACGCCACCCTGAATCGCCGCTCCAATCGCCACCACTTCATCGGGATTCACTCCCTTGTGGCCTTCCTTGCCAAACAACTCCTTCACCAGCGCCTGAATGCGCGGCATACGAGTCTGTCCGCCGACTAGCACCACTTCATTGATCTTGCCGGCATCCACGCCCGCGTCTTTCATGCACTGCTTGCACGGACCCACCGACCGCTGAATGATGTCTTCCACCATCCCTTCCAGCTTGGCCCGCGTCAGCTTCTTCACCAGATGCTTCGGCCCGCCCGCATCCGCCGTGATAAACGGCAGATTGATCTCTGTCTCCATGGTGGTCGAAAGCTCGATCTTGGCGCGCTCGGCCGCGTCGCGCAGACGCTGCAAGGCCATCTCGTTGCCCTTGCCGCGCAGGTCCAGGCCTTCGTCCTTCTTGAATTCATCAATCAACCAGTCAACAATCCGCTGGTCCAGGTTGTCGCCGCCCAGGTGCGTATCGCCATTGGTCGATTTGACCTCGATCACGCCCCCACCCACTTCAAGGATCGAAATATCGAACGTCCCGCCGCCAAAGTCATACACGGCAATAGTCTCGTCCTTAGCCTTATCCAACCCGTAGGCCAGCGCCGCCGCCGTCGGCTCATTGATAATGCGCTTCACTTCCAGCCCGGCAATCTGCCCGGCATCTTTGGTGGCCTGCCGCTGCGCATCGTTAAAATACGCTGGCACGGTAATGACCGCCTCAGTCACCTTCTCACCCAAATAATCTTCCGCCGCCTTCTTCAGCTTCTGCAAAATCAGCGCCGACACCTGCGGAGGCGTATATTCCTTTCCCTGCGCCAGCACCGCCACATGGTCGCCCGACTGCACAACCTTATATGGCACCATCTTGATCTCTTCGCCAACCTCGTTAAAGCGCCGCCCCATAAACCGCTTGATCGAATAAACGGTGTTCTCGGGATTGGTAATGGCCTGCCGCTTGGCCACCTGTCCCACCAGCCGTTCGCCGGTCTTGGTAAACCCCACAATCGAAGGCGTAGTCCGGCCGCCCTCCTCGTTCGCAATCACCTTCGGCTCGCCACCCTCCATCACCGCCACGCAGGAGTTGGTCGTTCCAAGGTCAATTCCAATAATTTTAGCCATAAGAGGCTCCCTTCAAAGTGATAAGTCCTTTATAATGAATGCACATACATTGCAGCTATTCGCATGATAAGAGTTGAGTGGAATGCTGTCAAGGTTTAGATGCGCCAGGAATAAAGAAGTTGCGATTAAGATTCTCCCACCAGTGGGGGTCCCTTATTTTCCTCCAGCACTTCACTTCCATCGACCTGAATGAAAAACGATAGGGCCCAGATTGACGGATGGTATATATACCATCCGTCAATGCAGTCTGCGCGTGCAACTAAATGCCTTTGTTTGCAGGGTGGATCATCAGGCACGCTCGTTTGCTGCATAACAGGAGGTATATATACCTCTGTTATACGGCATCTCTTGCCATTAACGCTGTTCAGGTATATATACCGGAACAGCGTATATGCCGCGAACCCCATCTCGAATTAATGTGGTCGGGCCTGCGATCTCTAGCTTCCTCGACGGCTTGAGCAAGCGTGTATACACCGGGGACGAGCTAAGTACCATCCTTTACCAGAATCGAGCGACCTGGAAACTCCCGGACTATGTCAATGCAGGTAAATTCGTCGATTTCCTCGTTCAGACCGGCAAGCTTTCAGTGCGAGAGATCGCATCGGAGCATTATAGATCTGCTACCCGCTATATCTGGGGAAAAGCTTCTCCTTTCGCGGTTGCCCTCTCCCTCCGCTCTTCTGCTTATTTGTCCCATGGGACAGCTGTTTTCCTGCACGGCCTAACTGACCAAATTCCAAAGACAATCTACGTTAACAAGGAGCAAAGCGTAAAGCCACGCTCGAGTTCTCCGTTGACCCCCGAAGCGCTCGAGCGAGCGTTTTCTGGGCAGCAACGGCGATCCGCCTACAACTTCAACTATGACGAGTGGACGATAGTCCTCCTGAGCGGCAAAAATTCGGGGCGGCTTGAGGTGGGGCCAATCGCCGCAGACACAGGTGAGACGATCGACGTGACGCGCCTGGAAAGGACGCTGATCGATATCACTGTCAGGCCTGCGTACGCGGGTGGAATCTACCAGGTGCTCGAAGCTTTTAAGAGCGCGAAAGAACGTATTTCGATTAATACACTAATCGCCACTCTCAAGAAGCTGGATTACGTCTATCCTTACCATCAGGCGATAGGCTTCTACATGGACAGGGCAGGCTACGAGGGGGATAGGACTGAAAGGCTCATGAAGTTGGGAACTCCGCTCGATTTCTATTTGGCCCACGGAATTAAAGACCGTGAGTACGACTCCAAATGGCATCTATTCTTTCCAAAGGGATTCTAGCGTTTTGACGATCCCCAACACGAAATCGAAATAGAAATCGAAGGGTTTCAGTTCCTGCCCCACAGTAGCCTCCACCGACGGCCAGTCCTGGCGATGAAACTCTTTATAGTTCCCCATCAAACCCATGAGTTCTAAAGGCACCTCCTTTGCAGCGAATATCAGCCTCGCCAGTTCCAGATTTTCTCGGCCAGCTAAATCAACTTTGGACTCCGCAATGATCACATGCACATCGTAGAAGTCCCTGGCTCTAGCTGTTTTCGCTACCCGAATTGGGTATTCGGACATCTGTTGACATATTGCCCGGATTTTTTCCAGGGCGAGCATCGCCGGAGTGTAGACGTAGATCGTGAATTCTTCTAACTGCGTTTCCCTCTTTCCCGCGCAATATTCCCACTTGCTAATGTCGATAGTAAAGACTCGTTGCTGTAATGGGCCGACGACAGCCGCGTTTCGGCGGATCGCCTCGGGATCTCCGTTAAGTTGGCGATGTTTCTCTCGCTCGATTATTTTGAACTTGATTCGGTATCCGCCCCATTTGGGCGCATCGGCGGTGGGTATCGAAGGCCTTGGCCCAAATGTGTAATCGAAAACAACAAATCCCGCGGCATCAAACCTGTCAGTCAGAGCCCGCGTAATTCTCCTGGCGGCGTCCTCACTGTCCTCGAATTCGCCTTCAAGCGAGAAGTCGACGTCGAGCGATCCCCTAGCGCCGTAGCGATAGACCAGGCTTATGGCATTTCCGCCTTTGAGCACGAGCCTTCCAAAGAGCACGTCGTCCGAGAACATCGCAATAATGACCAATCGGCGAACGTCTGCTAGGTCCACGGGCAGCACTATAAACCAGTTTGAGATAGTTTTGGATCTAGGCAAGGAGGGTGTCTGCGCCCACGGGCCCGTCCCCCTTGGGATTTTACTGATTCACGACGTCCTTTCTCGTAACCTTGAGTCCAAGGAGCAGCCATGACCATCGAAATCCGAGACGCATCGTTGGAGGCCAGAATACAAAAGCAACTCCAGGCCACCGGCTCCAGCAGCGTCGAGGAAGTGCTGCTCCGCTTGCTCGCAACATAATCATTTCCGCGTTGACCCGCACGATATAATCACTCCATGGCAGACCATGTGATCCACGTCTCGGAAGCGGAAGCGGCCAGCGATTTTGGCAAGCTGCTGGGACGCGTGCGTGCCGGGGCGGAGGTCGTGATCGAAAACGATAAGCTGCCCATAGCCGTGGTCCGTCCCGCCGAGCCGCATATTCGACTACTCTCCGAATCGCTGCGTCTGGCCCAGGAACACGCTTCTACGGCAACAATCGACGCGGACTTTGCTCACGATGTGGAAGCCGCGATTGCCAGCCATCGCGAACCGTTAGACCCGCCGGCATGGGACTGATCCTGGACTCCAGCGTAGTGATCGCCGCCGAACGGCGCGGCGACACGGTCGCGCAGCTGATCGAAAAAATCATAGCGAAGACGGACGATCAGGAAGCGGCGCTCAGTGCGATCGGCCTTACGGAACTCGTCCACCGTATCTATCGTGCCCAGGCTCAGGAAACACGACTGCGCCGCGAATCGTTCATCCACGAGCTAATTGCGGACATTACTGTTTATCCGTACGAAAGAAACGGCCTTATTGGCTGGCAGACTCGATGGCGAACAGCAAAGCCGTGGCGTCGTGATTCCCTTCGGGGATCTGCTGATCGGAGCCACAGCACTCTCGCTCGGCTACAAAGTTCTGACCACGAATCTGCGTCATTTCCAGCTAGTTCCCGGACTATCGGTGATCCAATTTTAGAGGCGAATGATTTGCTCGATGACTGCCTATAATCACCTGCTGGCGATTCGCTCAGAGGAGTCCATGGTCTTTGCCAAGCGTCTTCGCGAAGGGGTGGTTCGCGGCGACATCACTTGTAGCGTCAGGATTTGGACCAGGCCCCATGTCACGGAAGGCCGCCGCTATCGCATGGGCGACGGCGAGATAGAAATCGAGTCGGTCACACCGATCGGGTTTCCCAATATTACTCCGGAGCTGGCGCGGGAATCCGGCTTTCTCGGAGTGCTCGATCTGCTAAAAGTGGCAAAGCACGGTAAGGGCAATAACATATATCTGATTCGGTTTCACTATATTCCGCCTCACAGGAAACGTAGAGGCGGCCTCAACGCAAAATAGGCAAGAGGAGCACCGGGTAGAACGCTTGTTTACCACCTGTCATCTTGAGCGCAGCACTTGCTTCGCGATAGCGAAGCAGGTGCGGAGTCGAAAGATCCCTAGCCGCGCCACGGCGGCACGAACTTTGAAAGGCGCTTCTACAAATGCCCCACACGCATGGTGCGAACTCGCTGATGCGCCGTCGGCAACCCTAAATTTGTAGCCTTCGACTCCGTTGCCGCTCGCTTTGCGACCGGCAACTCCGCTCTGGATGACAATTAGAGTCCCCACCTGCTAACGGCGACTCGCTGTTACAGGTGAAAGCTCATACACGAAGCCACAGCCGCCATTGCACAAGGTGCTGCCGCTACCGTAGCTGGTGCTGAACATGTCGCCGGCTGCGTTGCGGTATGGCGGTGCGGTCACAAAGAAGCCCGATCCTGCGGACAAAGTTGTTAGAACCTGGAACTGCCATCCACCACCCGAAGCCGGACTCAGTCTGAATGCGGTGCTGGGAACCGAAGGAGTCTTGGCTCCCGGCGTTATACCGAAAAGCGTGCCGGCCGAATCGATGGCGAGCGTTGCCTGAGGATATCCGCCATCGCTCCCCCCGGTAAAGGCATGGAGCAAGGTTTCCTTCCACGGGCCGCCCGTCGTGGTGGGTGACAGCTCGAATACTGTGCCGAACCCTGGATAAGTCGACGTACCCCCGTTGAGGGTTGTGCCATAGAGATTACCCGCCGCGTCGAAGACCAGCCCGCCAAATGGGCGTGCGCCGCCCGGTCCGTGAAAAACATAGATCTGGCTGTAGCGCCAGCCGGTGGAGGAAGGAGTGAGCTTGAAGACGACACCGCAGCCACTAAAGTTAGCGCAGCCCCAGGTGCCGCTCACATCGCCGCCTATCATGGTGGTTCCGTACAGGTTGCCTGCGGAGTCGAAGATCACGCCGCTCTGCGGCCAGCGGCCCTGGCCGGTGGCGAAGGTGAAGATCGTAGTGAAGGTTCCGGTGCTGGTCAGCTCAAAGACGGTGCCATCGCTATTGGAGCCGCCCAGCGTGGTGCCGTAAATGTTGCCGTCCGCGTCCAGCACAAGGTTGCCGGTCGGGCTGGCGCCGTCGGATCCGTTGGTGAAGTTGTACAGGATAGTTTCCAGCCATCCACCGCCGGACTGCGGCTGCAGTTCGTAGATGGTGCCGCAACCTTCCGAGCAAGCCGTACCGGTGCCACCCCCGGCGGTGGTGCCGTAAAGATTTCCGCTGGAATCGAAGGCCAGCCCGGCTTGCGGCTGATAGCCATCGGTAGTTCCGGCGGTGAAGGTGTGAAGAACGGTTTCCGTCCACCGGCCGCTGGAGGATGGCGAAAGCTCAAAGACAATGCCGCAACCCTGCTTGGTTAGCGTGCAGGAACCGCCGAGAGTGGTTGTGCCGTAAAGGTTCCCAGCAGCATCGGCGATCACTCCCGATTCTGGATTGGCTCCCGTGGCCTTGTTTTGGAAATTGTAGATGGTGGTCTGAGTGTCGACCGCGAACACGGTAGTGGCGAAGGTCATTGCGAGGCCCATCAAGGTCATCGCGAAGATTCGGGGAGATTTGTTTTTCATCTGTGTTTTCCTTTTTTAACTTATGGTTGTATCCCTCACATTTGCAGAAACGAGTTGATCAGATAACCGTGCCGGCTACTAAGAGGCTGTGGGCTCAACTTGCGGCGCGACTGGAAGCCGCGCCCTTTCAAAGCAAAATCGCAACAACCTGCTAAGCGAATGGACTTTGAAGCGTTCAAGCGGCCAATGCCACCCAGAGCGGAGACGAAGCATCCCTCAATGTGTGGTGCGAACTCCCGAAGGTGCCAGCGAAGACATTTGCGCTGATAGGGATCCTTCGACTGCGTTGCCGCTCGTTTTGCGAGCGGCAACTTCGCTCAGGATGACATTATTTCGCGGGGATCAAATCAAATTTACCGGATGATTCCTCATAGAACACAGCGCCTTCTTTCTTGTCTCCACCGCTCCAGTGCTTGTGTCCTCCGGGAACGCGCAGGAAATCGCCCGCCGCCACGCGCTTTTCCCCGGCGTCATCTTTGTACAAATAAGCGCCTTTCAGTACGACGATCCATACATCGTTCGTGTGGGTATGCATTCCCGAGTCCTCACCTGGTGCGAACTTGGTGAATGTGCCGTGCGCTCCTGTTTCGGGATCTCCCCAAATAGTGGCCCCGGAGACACCGTGATTCGCGGCACCGTACTTTGCCTGATTGGCGGAAGCGAAGATTACTTTCTGATCTTGCTGTCCTTGCGCCCGCCCGATCGACCACGCGATCATTAGCGCAATCGCGACTCCACCGACCAACAGTGATTTTTTCAAGTTTTTCCTCCGCACTTTATTGTTGCGTTTGACTGCGGCACGGATTCTATACCAGCGTCGAAGAGGCAGAAATTATCGTTTACATGTGATCCACATGAAAGTATGCTATTTGCATGTCGAGAACCAAGATGATTCAACTCCGCAACGTTCCCGACGCCCTGCATCGCAGCCTGAAGGCTCGAGCTGCTATGGCGGGAATGTCTTTGTCGGATTACCTGCTCGCCGAGATCAAGGAAATTGCCGAGCGGCCTACCCTGGGAGAATTGCGCGACCTTCTGCGCACGCGTAAGGCCGTAACGCTTGCGCTCGACACCGCGCGCCTGGTAAGAGAAGAGCGGGACGCGCGGTGATCGTTCTGGACGCATCCGCGGCGATCGACTGGCTTCTGCAGACCGCCGTGGGACAACAAATCGAAAAGCGGATTTATTCTCGCGGCGAATCGCTTCACGCTCCGCACCTTCTGGACCTGGAGGTAGCGCAGGTTCTCCGTCGACTCGTGCGGGAAGCCGCGGTTTCCGCGCCGCGCGCGGATCAGGCCATCCTGGATTTGCTCGACCTTCGCATCACACGCTACCCGCATTTTGTTTTTCTGCCTAGGATTTGGCGGTTCAAATATAACTTCTCGGCCTACGATGCGGCCTATCTTGCGCTCGCCGAAACGCTTGACGCCACGCTGCTTACGCGTGACTCTCGCCTCTCATCCGCATTCGCCCGCGGCGTCAAAATTGAATTATTTTGAATTTTCCGCTTGCGAGAAACCAGGGTTAGGCCGACGCGCTACAATTTTCTGCCATGACAAAGCATCTCTTCGCAGCCGTTCCGATCCTGCTGCTCACCGCCGCCATCGCTCAAAACCCCGGCCCAAATACTCGCCCCCGCGCCCGTGATTTAGGGTTAAAGGTCGGCGTTCTGCCGGCTGGGCCGCTCGATGCGATCACGGATGTATCTGGGGTTGAGGTCGGTCACACAACCCTTATCCGGGGCGACGATATCCGTACCGGCGTGACCGCCGTTCTGCCGCACTCTGGCAACATCTATCGCGAGAAAGTTTCGGGCGCAATCTTTGTGGGCAATGGTTTTGGCAAGCTGGTGGGTTCCACGCAGGTCGAGGAAATGGGCGATATTGAAACTCCAATTCTCCTGACCAACACTACGGGCGTATCGCAGGTGTCGGACGCGGTGATCAGTTACATGTTTTCGTTGCCGGGCAACGAGGATGTTCTCTCCATCAACCCGGTGGTCGGCGAAACCAACGACGGATTTCTGAACGACATTCGCGGCCGACACATCACGCCCGACGATGTGTTCGCAGCGATCAAAAACGCCAAGGGCGGCCCTGTCGAAGAAGGCTCGGTTGGCGCGGGCACTGGAACCATCGCGTTCGGCTTCAAGGGAGGCATCGGAACATCGTCTCGCCGGCTGCCTGTCAAGCTCGGTGGTTACACGGTTGGTGTTCTGGTCCAGACGAACTTTGGCGGCGTGCTCACGATTGCTGGCGCTCCCGTTGGCCAGGAACTAGGCCGCTACTACCTCCGTGAGGAACTTCAACAGGAAGGCAATGGCGCAGATCGCGCAAAAGGATCCGTGATGATCGTCATCGCCACCGATGCGCCGCTGGATGCGCGGAATCTGAAGCGCCTGGGAGCGAGAGCGATGGCGGGAATCGCACGCACGGGAAGTTCAGTCTCGAACGGCAGCGGCGACTATGCTATCGCGTTCTCGACTGCCGAGCAGGTGCGCATACACTCCCAGGAAAAGGCGATAACGCGGCATGTCGAATTACTAACGAATGACGCGATGTCACCTCTGTTTGAGGCCGTGATCGAAGCCACCGAAGAGGCCGTGTATAACTCCATGCTTCGAGCCACCACCATTACCGGGCACGGACACACCGTTGAGGCGCTGCCTCTCGCGAAAACCGCCGAGATCTTGAAGAAATATGGAGCTCTTCGGTAAAAAAAATCCGATCTGAAATAGTGTCGGCCAACCCCTGCCGCATTCAAGTATCGCGTCGGTCCGTGCGCGAAGTCGCTATCACCACATCGACACATTTCCCTAAGTCTTTACCGCAAACCATTGTATTGCAGGTAGATAGCAGAGAAAACGACGCAGCAAAAGGAACGATAATAAAATCCTTGCATTTTTCATAGTGATATAGTTAACTATATAACCATATTACAAGACAACAACACAGAAGCAAGAGAAAAAGGAGAACAACAACATGAAACCACGTATCGCACTTTCCGTTCTATTCGTCCTGATCGTTGCCGCCGCTTTCGCAGCGGACACCGCCGCGACCCAATCGGACGCGCAAAAGTCCTTCGACACACTGAAGACCCTGGCGGGTTCCTGGGAAGGCCACGTGACAACCGTCCCGCTGGCGCCCGACATAGAAGGCAAGCTCATGCAGGCCTCGCTGCGCGTGACTTCCATGGGTAACGCGATCATGCATGAGATGACGGGAGCAGGCAGGCCTGACGATCCGATCACCATGCTGTATCTGGACGGGGGCCGCTTGCTATTGACCCACTATTGTGATGCCGGGAATCGGCCGCGCATGGCGGCTAGGACGTCGCCGGACGGGAAAACGGTGGAATTCGATTTTCTCGACGTTGCCGGCAGCACGCAGTACGGACACATGCACCATGCGGTTTTTACTGTGATCGACGCGAACCATCACACCGAGGACTGGACGTACATGCAGCCTGGGGACAAGCCGGTCCACGCACACTTCGACCTGCAGCGGACAAAGTGACGCCTATTGTGCCGGTATACATCGCAGCGAATTCGGGGAGGCGCAGCGGCAGAACATCGATTAGATCGAGCTTCGATCAGATCGCTCGCTCGCGCCTCTCTCGTGAGAGTATTTGGAACGCATGATGGATCTTGAGTGGAATGACGGTCAGCCGATTTATCGCCAGCTTCGCGACCGCGTGGTCGCGATGATACTCGACGGCGTGCTCAAAGAAGGCGATCCGCTGCCATCGGTACGCAATGTCGCGGCCGAATATCGGGTCAATCACCTCACGGTTCTGAAGGGCTATCAACAACTGGTCGACGAGCAACTGGTCGAGAGTAAGAGAGGTCGCGGCATGTTCATCAACGCCGGCGCGCGCAATCTGCTGCTACAGGGCGAACGCCAAAAGTTTCTCGCGGAACAATGGCCCAGGGTCTACGCGACGATTCAGCGGCTCGGCCTGACTGCGGAAGAACTGCTGAATAATGCCGCAACCCGCCGGCTGTTATCGGACAGCGCACCGAATGCTGCCGAGGAGGAGTCGAAGCCATGACAGTCATAGAAGCACGCGGACTCCGCAAGGTCTTCGGCACAACTATCGCGCTGGATGGCATCGATTTACGTGTCGCAGAGGGCCGCATTTTGGGACTCATCGGACCGAACGGCGCAGGCAAGAGCACCGCGCTCAACGCGATTCTCGGTCTCACCCAATATCAGGGAGAACTGAGGGTGCTCGGACGCGATCCCTGGACCGAGCGCGATGAACTCATGCGCGATGTCTGTTTCATTGCCGATATCGCGGTGCTGCCACGATGGATCAGAGTCTCGCAGACGCTCGACTACGTCGCGGGTGTACATCCGCGATTCGACCGTACCAAGGCAGAAAGCTTTCTCGCTAAGACCACAATCAAGCGCGCGAGCAAGGTCAGAGAACTGTCGAAGGGCATGGTCGCCCAGTTGCACCTCGCGCTGGTCATGGCTATTGACGCGAAATTGCTCGTGCTCGATGAGCCGACGCTCGGTCTCGACATTCTCTATCGCAAGCAGTTTTACGACTCACTGCTGAACGACTACTTCGATCGCAGCCGCACCATCGTCGTGACCACACATCAGGTGGAAGACATCCAGAACGTCCTCACCGATCTCATGTTCATCAACCGCGGCCGCATCGTGCTCGATTGCAGCATGGAAGAATTCGAGTCGCGCTTTGTGGAGGTGATGGTGCGTCCCGAACAGGTTGCCGTCGCGCGGGCGTTTAAGCCAATTCACGAGCGGCAGGTGCTCGGCCGCGGCATTCTGCTGTTCGACCGTGTGGATCGACAACAGCTCTCTATGCTGGGCGACTTGCGCACGCCCAGCATTGCCGACTTGTTTGTGGCCGTCGTGGGCAACCATGAGCAAGGAGCAACTCGATGAACACTCACTCGACCTCGGTACCGGAATCCTTTGGCGATTCGCACTTGAACGCGCCCGCTGCCATGGCGCCGACTCGGCCGATGTACTGGTCGGTGCGGCGGGAGTTGTGGGAGAACCGCTCGATTTATATTGCACCGCTGGCGGTGGCGTGCGTTTACCTGGCCGGCTATTTGATCAGCCTGTGTGCTCTCCCGCGCAGCATGCGTGCAATTGCGTCGGCCCACTCGATGCCGGAGCCGATCGCGCTTGCTATGCCATTCAGCCACGCGGCAATGCTGCTTATGCTCATCGGGGTTCTCGTCGGTGTTTTCTACTCGCTCGACGCGCTGCATGGCGAGCGCCGCGATCGCAGCATCCTGTTCTGGAAGTCCCTGCCGGTTTCCGATCTTACGACCGTGCTTTCCAAGGCGAGCATTCCGCTTGCGGTATTGCCGGTGCTGGTTTTCGCAATCACGGTTGCCCTGCAAATCGTCATGCGGCTGGTGAACTTGGCGGTGGTTCTCGTCACCGGCTCTGGCGCAGCCGAACTGTGGCCCTGGCTGCCATTCTTCCAGATGACATTGGTGCTGCTCTACAGTCTGGCGGTGACTACGCTCTGGTTTGCTCCGATCTACTGCTGGATGCTGCTCGTCTCAGGATGGGCGAGACGCGTGACATTTCTATGGGTGGTGTTGCCGCCGCTGGCGATTGCCGGAGTCGAAAAGATCGCATTCCGCACTTCGTATTTCGGGTTGCTGATGGAAGACCGATTGATTGGCTTCGCCGCTCGTGCTTTCGATCTCAAGGACAAAAATGGCGTGGCGATCGATGCGCATTTTATTCCGCTGACCCAACTCGCTCCGGGCAGATTCTTGACCAGCGCAAGTTTATGGGGCGGACTGTTGGTGGCCGCCGGGCTGCTGGCAGCAGCGGTGCGGCTGCGCCACTATCGCGAGCCGATCTGATGCGGGGTGCAGTTCGATGCAACATAGAAGTTGGTTAATTCAGGAGGACACATGGAACCACTTATTGGTATTGGCTACTCGACGATGGAATGTACACCGACTTCACCAAACGCTCCAATCTGGCAGGACATCCTCGCCCAGGCGATCACCGGCGAACTGCTAGCCGCAATGAACTATGCCTCCTTATCGGAGATATGTGACGATCCCGAAGAAGCAGCCGATGCACTGGAACATGCAGAAATTGAACGGGGGCATGCTGCCCGGTTCGCTGCCGAGGGCCGCAAGATTGGCGTGGATGTCGCCAATAATGTCGACGCAAAGTATTGGAAGCGTCTGCGCGAGGCTTTCGTGGACTGCATCACAGAGCGCGACTTCATTGGCTGCCTGATTGTTCAGGAAATCATGCTGGAATCGTTTGCCGTCGCAAGCTATGCGCGAGTCGGGAAAGTGGCGCCGGGGAATCTGGGCAAGACCTTTGCCGCCATCGCAGCCGAGGAAGAAGATCACGTTGATCACGCCATGTCGATTCTCCGAGCGGAGCGAGCCCTGGATGTGAAGCGCTTCGACGACAAGGTATACCGGCTGCATCTGGATGTGATGACCACGCTCGCGAAGATGCTGGCGAAGGAATGCAAGGATGGGCACTGTGAAGTGTGCCACGAGAGCTGCGTGAAGCCGTCACTGTTTGACGTCAGCTTGAGTGCGGCCGAGCTTCGCGGAGCATCGCTGCAACAGTATCTGAAGACACTCGACATGCTGGGGATACCCGGAGACGTAACGCTTGCATGGGTGGCTCAGCTGCCAGTGTAACGACCAGCCCGTGGGACAAGGCGATTTGTCGCGCAAGTACAGACTTTAGTCCTGCAAGCATCAGTCAGATGTGCAAGTACGATTTGTATCAGGGGATGCCTTCAGGCATACCGTAAGCGCCATGCAATGAATGCGCCTTCAGGCGCTGGTTTTGGAAGCTAGTTTCCCCAAGGACTGCCGGGTGGAGATGGGTTATGGGAATCGATTTCGCACTGATCGGGCATCAGGAGAGTTGGCGGGCGGCTGCGGACGTACTCTCCGTCCTGCGCGGGCCGGAGCGCACGCCTCTGCCGGACGATGAGATCAAGGATATCCTGCCATGGATTCCGCCCAGAGCAATCTGCCATGTGGAGATCAGCTCGAACACTGATGCAGAGATTGGCCAAAAAAATGCGCGTGGCCTCTACATCGACTCCTTCATTCCTCCTGATCGTCTCGACGCCGCCTACGTGCACGAGAACATCGCTCGCGTTCGAGCGGCGGCGGCCTGCGCGATCAACGCAAGAACGAAGATCGTGAGCCTCGGCGGATTCAGCTCCATTCTGATCGAAGGCAACTTCGATCAGCTTCCGGAAAGACATGGCACGGTTTTCACGACGGGCAATACGTTGACGGTTGCTTTCATCGTTCAGGGGATCAAGAAAATGTGCACGCTCGAACGTCGCGACATCCGCAAATCAACGCTGCTCATTGTTGGAGCAACAGGAGATGTGGGTTCCGGCTGCACCCGTTGTTTGGCGCCTTTCGTGAAGCGCGTGCTGCTCAGCGCACGCAACGTGGAGCGGCTGCGCAAGCTTGCCGCAGAGTTGCAGTCCGGTGGAATACAGGTGGAGATCGCTAGTGATCTTCTGGAGAACAACCGACAGAGATTCTCCACCGAGGCCGATCTCGTGATCTGTGCGGCGAGCCTCGCGTCTCCTTCTCTTCTGTTGAGCCGAATCGCGTCCGGCGCAATCGTTTGCGATGCGGGCTACCCGAAAAACCTGTCCCCGAGCGCACAGATACCTGACGCCAAAATCTTCTTCGGAGGTCTGGGACAGATCACCGGCGGAATGAAGTTCACACCGGATTTTCATGGAATTCTGAATCGGCATCCGTTCCCCGATGTGGTTCATGGATGTCTTCTCGAAGGAATGGCTCTAGCTCTGGAAGGCAGGTACGAAGCCTTCTCCCAGGGACGAGGGTTCATCACTCCGCTGCGGGTTCAGGAGATTGAGACACTTGCCACACGGCATGGAATCTATCTTGCACCGCTTTACAACGCCAATGGACCAATCGAGGACGGACTTCATTGCCAGACGGATTGGTCTGGAAATGAGTGTATGGGCGATTCGCGACGCGCACTAAACTTCAAAAATTGTGAGCCGAACCCGCTAATTGAGAGCGGGTTGCCCCGTTCTCCGCGCACTTTGCGAAGCGCCTAACCTTGAGCGAAGTCGAAGCGCCGGATCCGCTGTTCCATCCTTTTGGATCTTGGAACGCGATACCTGTTGCGAAATGAAGCGGGTTTCGCTGATCGCCTACCTCGAAGCCGAGCTGGCAAAAACTGGCAAAAAGAAGATAGCGCGCAAAACAAAACGCCCCAGACTCATTCGAGTCACGGGACGTTAGTTGATCAGCCCTCCCCCAAGTGCTGCTCAAGTAGGAGATTAAACGCAAGCCGCAAATCGGTAAATGGCCAATCCGTGCCATCACCCTCCACGAAAGTCACCAGGGCGGCTTCCTAACCTCCAGATTCGCAAACAGGGTTAAAAGGTTAGGCTTAATCCAGTTCCGGCCGCCACAACGGTTCCCCGCCCAGCGAGTGGTAGAAGCCCCAGCCAGCCAGCGCCACCACGCTCAACAGCGCCAGGATTGAGGTGGGCATATACCATGCAGAAAAATCAGCGGAGAAAGGTACATTGGCCATCAAGTTAATGGTAAATACTGCGCAGACTAGAGGCACAAACCCAAAGCGCAGGACGATGACCACGGCAATGGCATAGACCAGAATCTGCGCTGGGATCTCAACCGCCATGTACGTGCTGCTCAGCCCGCGCGGCAGCGCGAAGATCGCGACCAGGACAATTGCCGCAATCCACTCCTTGCGCAATAGCACCTTCAACCCAAAAAGAAGAAAGAAGAAAGCCAGTGTGGTTTGAATCGACTGCGGCCATTGTTGCAACCATGCGCCTAACGCTTCGCGTCCCCCCATCAGGGCTTTGGTGGAGAACAGCGCGGGCGAAGCCCCCATCCGCATCATGGGGATATAGCGAAGCTGGAAAATGAGAATCCACACGACCCCGAGAATCACGCCGAAAAGAATATCGCGGCCCACCAGAGGATCGCGCGCTCCTCCCGACAGCAACCGACTCCACGAGATGATGGTCTGCGGCCAGTGACGCCGCACCCAAGGTTCCACTGCGAGATACAGCGTCCAAGTCACGCCGGAAATAAACAACGCGGTGCTGATGGCGATGATAAAAAGACCGAGGGTGTCGCCAATAGCTGCGAAGTGGCTGCGGCACAAAAACAAGCCCATCTCCAGCAAAAACATCACCCAGGCAAGGCGGAGCGCTCCCTCCCGGTCTCCTCGTCCCTGGCGGTAGTTTCGGCGCGCGAGAAGGACGGACCCGACCAACAGGGTGCACAGGACAACCAGCCCTATAATTCTGCCCGACCGCTTACCAATGGATTCTTTCTCCGTGCTTTTCATGCGCTGCGGCTTGGTCCAGTCGCCGATAAGAGAAAAGAAGACAGGCTTGCCCTGAAATGCCGCCGCTTCGACACGCAGCGGACGCGTCGTATCCGGCCAGGTTCCTGTCCATGCCATGCGCCTGTCGGAGGCAGCCAATGATGTCCAGGCAGGCTGCGTCGGCTGCAACTTCGATGGATCCAGGCCGGCCGCACTCAAAAGAATATTCCAGTCGTACGGCGCAGTTGGCAAAGCCGTCTGCGCTGAAGCATTTTTCTCATCTTGTTTTTGCGCAGGAATCGCCTGGAAATAGGTCAACCGCCCTTGCGGATCGAGTTCCAGATTAATCATGCCCGAGAGCAGAGTCGGGGGATCGTTCTCGGTGACGATCCCGGGTGTCAGAAGATTGTCGCGGAAGTCACTCGCCACCAGATTATCCGGGCTTTGCCGATACCAGTACTGCAGAAGAGAAGGCCGTGCGGCGAGTACAGCGTCCCAATTTGGATGCGGTTTGTCGTTTTTCTCCACAGAATCCTGAAAGTCGCCGTCATCGTCGAGACCGAATGCACTATCTGTGGGCCGTTCTGCATATCCCAGCCGCGCAGTAATTTCGCGGGCTTTTTGCGCTAGAACGTCGGGCGTCTGCTCCAGGCGCATTTTCTCCAGCGCACTGTAGTGAATGCTCAGGTAGGTGACGAATGTTAGGCCCACCAGCACTGCAGCCAGACAGATCAGGGCAACGCGCGGGCGCAAACCGGCAGTTTCTCCGGAGGCGGCCACCATCTGCGGCGAAGGTGTTTCACCGGCAGCCAGCGCGGCGGCCAGCGGATCGCCGCCAGGCAAAGCCGCTGCGACGGCGAGGACAGTTGCGGGCCGTGCAGAAGGTTCGCTTTCAAGGCAGCGAAGAATGACGCGCTCGACAACCGGATCGACGTCCTTGACCACGGACGATGGGCGGCTCGGCGTGCTCTCGCCTAAAGCACGGCGCTTTTCGCTGGTCGTCTCGGCAAAGGCACGCTTGCCGGTGAACACTTCGTATAAAACGAGCCCGAGAGAATAAATGTCGCTGCGCGCGCTGACTTCTTTTCCTTCCAACTGCTCCGGAGCCATGTAGGCAGGCGTGCCGCTGCGCACTTCCGCGCCGGGAATTTGCCCGGCGATTCCAGCCAAACCGAAATCTGTGATCACGACTTGTCCACGGCCATCGAGCATGATATTGGCGGGCTTCAGGTCGCGATGAAGAACTCCTTTGGCGTGTGCTGCGGCCAATCCCGCGCAGAGCTGGCGCGAAATGTCGAGAGCCTTGTCAGGCGGAAGACGTCCGATGCGGCGCAGCAAGGATGCTAGGTCTTCACCGTCGACATACTCCATTGTGAAAAAAGTGTGGCCGTCGACGTCTCCCACGTCATAGACGCGGCACACATTGGGATGCGAAACGCGGCGCGCGATGCGGACTTCATTGCGGAAGCGCTCGAGCAGGCCTTCATCCTTCCCGGCTTCATCGGGAAGAAACTTGAGTGCGACCGCCTGCCCGAGCGTAAGATCGTCCGCGCGATAAACCTCTCCCATGCCGCCTTTGCCGAGTAACGCGATGATGCGATAGCGACTGGCCAGCAAGCGTCCCGGGAGAAAGCGGCCTTCGTTCAGCAGATATTCGGCGGAGCTTGGGGGCCTGGAGGTTTGCGACGACGACGCTGCCTGTACCGATCGATGCGGCGGCGTGGGCGAAGCGAAATCGAGCGTCGCGAGTTCGTCGCTGCCCGAAACTGGCGTGCCGCAAACCGAACAGAATCGTACCGAAGCACTCAGGCTCGTACCGCAAGATGCGCAAAAGGCCATGGATTTTTCCGCACATAGTTTACGCGAAAAAGCGGACGGCGGATCGTCGACATCAGACATCAGACCTTAGACAGGTGATCTTGATCCCAGTGTCACACAGCCTGAAGCCCGAGGTTTGAGGGCCGAGGTCCGCCCTTTCCGCTAATCTTTCCGGCTTCGTTGCCGATTGTCTCTCAGATGCGTTCAGGAATAGCTGATGAGGAATCTCTTATGCGAATCCGTCTTGCTGCTTTGCTGCTCATGGTGTTTGTATTGGCCAGTTGCGATTCCACTTCTGTTTCCAGCGTTACTCCTCCCGCGGCGGCGGCTCGCATTTATCACGGCACAGCCTCGGTCGGCGATTTCATGACCATCACCGTCGATTCCGGCGCCAAGACTATCTCTTACACAGACGTTTCCAACAACACCAGTGGGACCGTGCCCTATGTCGCGAACTCCGATGGCACATACACGCTCAACGATCCTACGGGCAACCTGGTCGGCGCGTATGAAGTGCCGAACTATGCTTTGCTGATTCAGGCTGCTAAGACCGGGCCCAACGCGGATACTCCAGCATTGATAACCGCTGTTGAAAGTGGCCAGATTTCGCTCGGCACCTTCGAGGCGCATGCCTACAACATCATACAATTCCGCACGGCGGCGGGCGGCCTCGAAGTGGGCAGCATCAGTGTGAACGCACAGGGGCAGGGGTCGATCTCTTCTTTCTGGCCTTACGGAGCCTTCAACCCCGGCAATCAGAGCAGCAGCCCTTTTAACACCGGCATGATCGACATGAGCCAGGCGCAGTTGGATCCATCCGGCACGTTCCTGAAAGTTCCCGAACCGAATAACGAGCCGGGGTTTGCCTATGTGTTCGGAACGGCTGATGGAATTTTTGCCGTGGATACTGGAAATGGCGCGATCCTCGGCTTGAAGAAAGCTGTCAGCAAAGACTTTGACCCGACCGTAGCGGGAACTTACAAGGCGATCTACTACCAGAAGACCGGGGCAACCACGGGACAGGGCAACGTGGAAACTGGCACTGCGAGCCTGGGCAATGCGTCGCTGGTTGTCAGCGGCGGTGGAGTGGTGACGGTAACCGATGCACGGGGAAATCAAATCGTGCAAGGGACGATCACACCGGTAGCTGACACTTCGTATTTGTATGGAAGCTCCGGTAAGCTGACCGATCCGTGTTACGGCGTCTTCACTTTTCGCATAACGACCCCGAATGTCTCCCAGCAGGACGTGTTCGTCACCTTCATGGACAAGGCAATGCTATTCGCTTCCTTCACCGGCAATCTATCGGCGAATTCGAGTGGAACTTACAACTATATGTATGGAGTGGCGTTGAGGTAGCGGCGGAAGGCAGACCTCGGACGTCAGACCTCAGGCGTCGGGAATTCGGATTTGTCGAGACCGACGTGCGGTCCGAGGTTTGAGGTCCAACGTCCGAAGTCCGAGGTCCGCTTTGTATTACCATCCAAGCGTGACATCACGTTTCGGCCTCTGGCTCCGCGATCCTCTTTTTCTGTTGTGCCTGACGGCGGGGTTGCTCGCATTCGTGGTGCAATCCGGCGAGCTCGGCACTGCCGATACCATGCATCGCCTGCAGACAACTCACTGGTTATGGACGTCCGAGCCGCAGGTTTTTCCTAGTGAATATCCCGAGTTCGGACTGCACGGCCGCGGAGACCAACTCTACAGCTGGTATGGCATCGGGCAGTCGCTGCTCATGCTGCCCGCGGATTTGTTGGGAACATGGATTGCGCATTGGCATCTCTTCGCCGGCTACACAGATGATCCCGCGATACGCAGCATCTTAGTCGCATATTCGACGAGCATTCTGGTCAATGTTCTGACGGCGTGGATTGCATTTCGGCTGTTGCGGCAATTGCGATTTTCGTTGCGGGAATCCGTACCCGGAGTGCTTGCACTGCTGTTCTGCACAACCCATCTCCACTACACGCAGAACCTGATGGAGAACAATTACATCTTTCTTCTGACGCTGGTGGGATTTTCGTTTCAGTATGAGTGGTTGAGGACGAGAAGCGCTCGCGCGCTTTGGATCGGATCGGCGGCGCTGGGTTTGAATCTGCTGACACGACTTACGACGGGTTTGGACTTGATAGGCGCGGGACTGTTTTTGCTGGCCGTGTTGTGGTTCGAGAAAACTTCTCGGCGTGAAATGCGAAAGAAGTTTATTGCTTACTGCAGAGTTGCCGCGCCGACTTATGCTTTCTTTCTGCTGATCGATCGCCTTTATCAGCTCTACCGCTTCGGATCGTTTACGAATACTTATGTGTCGCTCTTCGCCAAAGAACAGCGATTGCAGGATCCGACACTGCCGTTGAATTTTCCGTGGAGCACGCCGTTTGTTGAGGGCTTTTTGGGTCCGTTGTTCAAGCCGGAGAAATCAATCTTTCTTTTTGATCCGTTGCTGTTGCTGGCGGTCGTGTTGCTCGCGGTGCTGTGGAGAAGGCGCGGCGCGGAGGTGCGGGCCTATGGCGCGGCTTCGCTTTTGCTGTTGTTTGGGTATATCTGCTTTTATGCACGATACACGTACTGGGCAGGAGACTTTGCGTGGGGTGATCGCTACGTCTCGACAGCAGTCGAGATGGCGGCATTTCTGGCGGTGCCATTGCTATTTCGGTTGCGGTTTCCAGTAAGGGAGGAGAGCAAACCTCAGGGGCTAAAGCCCGATTTAACTTCATTGCCTATTGGCACGGCTGAAGCCGTGCCCTTCCCGACGTTGCCCGCCCAGGTAGCTCTTGTGAAGCCGAGGGTCACAAGATGGATTTGGCGCGCTGGAATCGCGATTATTGCTGTCAGCCTTGTCATTCAAATTGCATCGCTGGCGTTCTGGCTTCCGCTGGAGATTTATCAGATGGAGACGCTCGGCCATCCCACGTTCGTCATTGCGTTGCGCTTCAAAAACATCGTGGCATTCGCGCTGGGCAAAATGGATGCGTGGGGCTTGAACAATGAATCCATGACGCAGGATGCGTGGGACTACGTTCACATCACATGCTGGAATTTTCTGCCGTTCTTGCTGCGAAGAGTGGGAGCGGTGCCGCGCTGGGTGGTGGATGCGGCCTTCGCAGTTTGGCTTGCCGGAATTGCGGGGTTGCTGTACTCACTGGCGAGTTTGCGCCGTCTGGTAGAATGGTAGAATTATTGTGGTAGAAGGTAGAATATGAGCTTAAACATCAAAGACGAAAAGACCCATCGCATGGCCCGGCAACTGGCAAGGTTGACTGGGGAAAGCATGACGGCAGTCGTGGGAGTAGCTGTGCAGGAGCGTCTGGAACGGGTTCGCAAGGACAGAGGCACCGGCAGTATGGCCGAGCGGATTATGAAGATCGCAAGGGAAACAGGCCCGCGGTGGAAGGAGCCGTACCGCTCCATCGATCACGGCGACCTGTTGTACGACGAAAACGGTCTGCCGAATTGATTGTCGATGCGTCAGCGATCATCGCCATTCTACGAGGTGAGAATGACGGACCGGACTTGGCGCGCGCTTTGGAGCAGGCGCCGATTCGACGCATCTCCGCGGCGACCTATGTCGAGGCTGCCGTTGTCACCGACAGCAACCGCGATCCGGTACTGAGTCGGCGGTTTGATGATCTCTTGCGCGACAGCGAAATCATTATTGAGCCTGTTACCCAAGAGCAAGCGGAGATCGCGCGCGAGGCCTACCGCGATTTCTGCAAGGGCCGGCATCGGGCGGGATTCAATTTCGGCGATTGCTTCGCTTACGCGCTGGCGAAAGCCACAGGAGAACCTTTGTTGTTTAAGGGCGACGATTTTTGCCACACCGATATCGAACCAGCCGAGGCAAGCTAGTTCTCCCTATCCCACAGACTTATTCCACCGTCACCGACTTCGCCAGATTTCTCGGCTGATCCACATCACAGCCGCGGCGGACGGCGATGTGATACGCCAGTAACTGCAAGGGAACAATCTCCAGAATCGGCGACAATTCTTCTGGCGCCGCGGGAACGAATAAAACGTGGTCGGCGGCTTCCTTGATTTCTTCATCCCCTTCAGTGGCTAGAGCGATTACTACTCCGGAGCGAGCTTTTACCTCTTTCAGGTTGGACATCGTCTTCTCGTAACGCGTCATCGATCCGGGACTATTTACATCCTTTGTCGCGATGATGACGACGGGAAGATTCTCGTCGATCAGGGCGTTGGGACCGTGCTTCATTTCGCCGGCAGGGTAGCCTTCCGCGTGGATGTAGGAAACCTCCTTCAGCTTGAGCGCGCCTTCGAGGGCGATAGGATAGTGAATGCCGCGTCCAAGAAAAAGAAAGTCGTGCGCGCGCTGGAAGCGTTTAGCCAGGTCTTCGACCTGCTGATCGCGCGTGAGAAGGTGTTCCAGCTTGCCGGGGATGCGGGTCAGTTCGTCGACGGCGATTCGCAGTTGCTCGGAGTTCATTACGCCGCGAACCTGCGCCAGATATAACGCGAAAAGATGGAGCGCCGTGAGCTGAGCGGTAAACGCCTTGGTCGAGGCGACGCCGATCTCCGGGCCAGCATGAGTGTAGATCGTTCCGGCGGCCTCGCGCGTGATCATAGAGCCGACCACATTGCAGATCGCTAGTGTCTTTGAGCCCTTCGATTTGGCTTCGCGCTGGGCGGCGATGGTGTCGGCGGTTTCACCCGATTGGGAGATAACTACGGTGATCGTATCTTCGCTGACGATGGGATCGCGGTAGCGCCATTCACTGGCGTAGTCCACTTCCACGGGAACCCGCGCCAGGCTCTCAATCATGAATTTGCCGGCCTGTCCGGCGTGCCAACTTGTGCCGCAGGCGGCGATGTTTATTTTCTTTGCAGCGAGAAATTGCGCGTCTCCGATCTCCATTTCAGAAAGGAAGATTCGTCCCGTCTCCTGCGAAACCCGGCCTAACGTCGTATCACGGACGGCGCGTGGCTGCTCGTAAATCTCTTTGAGCATGAAATGCTTGAAGCCGCCCTTTTCCGCCTGGATCGGATCCCAGGTAACGTGCTGCACTTGGCGCTGAATAGGCTTGCCATCGAAATCGGTGAGTTGCACACCTTCCGCGGTGACCACGGCTAGGTCGCCATCGGCGAGAAAGAAAATCTCGCGGGTGTGGTGAAGGATCGCGGGCACGTCGGATGCGACGAAAAATTCTCCGTTGCCCAGTCCGATCACCGCCGGAGGACCATTGCGCGCGGCTATGATTTTATTAGGTTCGTCGGCGGAAATTACGGCCAGCGCGAACACTCCGCTCAATTCCTTTACCGTTTTGCGCACCGCATCTTCCAGAAGTATGCGATGGCCGTTGCCGGGAACGGCCAAATGCTTCTCGATAAGATGGGCAATGATCTCCGTATCGGTTTCCGTGGTGAACTTGTGGCCTTCGTCGATCAGTTTCTTCTTGAGACTGAGATAGTTCTCGACGATGCCGTTGTGTACGACGACAATCTTGCCGGTACAGTCGCGATGCGGATGGGCATTTTCTTCGGTGGGCCGGCCGTGAGTGGCCCAGCGAGTGTGGCCCACGCCATACGTACCGTCGAGCGGCTTCAGGCGAATGACTTCTTCCAGGTTCCGCAGTTTGCCTTCGGCACGACGAACCTGAAGCCCGTTACCATTTCCCCCGACGGCGATGCCGGCGGAATCATAGCCGCGATATTCCAGCCGCCGCAGCCCGTCGATAATCACAGGAACTACAGATTTCTTTCCGACGTAGCCGACGATACCGCACATGAAAGAACCTCACTTGATGATTGACGCGATGCTCAGCGCGCGATGTCGACTGATCGCCGTTCAGTCCGCGAGGGAGAAGCGGAATTCTTCAATGACAGGATTGGTCAGCACTTCCCGCGCGATGCGCTCGACCTCGGCATGAGCCTCTTCGCGGCTAAGTCCACCGGCGAGCGAAAGCTCGAAGTATTTTCCCTGGCGCACGCTCTCCAACCCCTTGTAGCCCATCTTGTTGAGAGCTCCCTGGATGGTTTTGCCTTGAGGATCGAGGACAGTTTTCTTCAGAGACACGTAGACGTGAGCAGTCATGGAAATCACATTATACAGTGGCCCATCGTGCTGCAACGTGGATCATGTACCGTAAGATGATCACATAACCTGCGGCAAATGCTTGAGTTTGTTATCGAGATCTCGGAGCGTTTCTTCCAGTAACACACGATAGCGGGGAGACGATGCGGCCTCCATCTGCCGCAATATCCTGGTACGCGCCATGCGTAAAGTTTCAACTTCGCGCTGTCTGGCGGCCTGTTCGCGAGTCAACTTCAGATGCAGCCCTGCGGGCTTCTGTGCGGCTTCCGCCTGCTGCTCTTCGATGGATTTACTCTCCCAACCTCTAGCCACATCGAAATTGTACGCCGGGCGGCCGCTCTCTCGAAGACAGGTAGCAACCCGAGTTGCAACGAACTCCAATCGGCGTACACTGTTAGGCGCTTCAGTTTCCCCTGGTGGAAGATTCGGGCGGTCATTAGTTTTCGGGCAATTTTCGAAGCGGTACTCCGGCTCGGCCTACAAGTCCTGAGACGATCAAGGAGCGGCGAGGGATCCGTAGTGATGATCTCTGCAAACGCGCGGTTCCGCAGTTCGTACGATAACGGCGAAACGATTCGCTCGGTCTTGCCAGGCACGACTACTGCGAGTCTCGTTTCTGTCGCTTGTCTGGATACTCTCCATGACGTAATCATCGGCCCCACCGGGCAACCACGAAGTTGTCTTTCCGATTTTGATTCCTACCTTCTCGATCCAGCGGATGCGAACTCAATCCAGGCAGGAGAGTCGTAATGGACGATAGAACCCTCCAACTCAAAGCGGTCAATATTGAACTTGCCGAGAGCGAAGAACGGTTTCGCAAGCTGGTGGAATCGCTGCCCGATGCCGTGATGGTTCACGGGAACAACAAAATCCTATTCGTCAATCCTTCTTGCGTGAAGCTGCTAGGCGCCGAACAACCGGAGCAACTCCTGGGCAAGGATGTTCTTGAGATTCTTCATCCCGACTACCGGGACGCTGTGCAGCAATGTATCCAACTCTGTTTGGATACAGGAACTGCGTGTCCCGCAAAAGAAAGCGTCTTCATCGCGCTCGACGGCTCAGAGATTCAAATTGAGGCGGCCGCGATTGCCATTCCATGGAAAGGGTCGCAAGCCGTTGAAGTGATTGCCCGCGACATTCGGCAACGCAAACTCGCAGAGGAAAAGCTGCGCGAATACGAGAAAGTAGTGGAAGGCCTCGAAGAAATGATCGCGGTGGTGGACCGAGACTACCGTTACGTGCTCACCAATCGGGCATATCTGAACTATCGCGCCTTAGAGAAAGATCAGATCCTGGGACGTTTGGTTCCGGAATTATTGGACCGGGAGCTGTTCCAAACTCTTGTGAAACGCAAGTTGGATGAGTGCTTCGAAGGCAAAGCCGTCGCTTATGAGATGAAGTGCCCCTACCCCACACTGGGGGAAAGGGATTTGTCTGTCTCGTATCTTCCCATCGAAGGCCCCACCGGAATAGAGCGGGTCGCCTGTGTTTTGCGGGACGTCACCGAGCACAAGCGGGCGGAAGCAGCTCTGCGCCAGAGTGAGGAACGGTTTCGTCTGGCCGCTCAGGCTGGGAAAATGTTCGCCTATGAATGGGATGCTGCCACCGATGGAATCGTCCGCTCGGCAGAATCCGCTCACATTCTCGGTATCGACGATTCAGTGCCGACGACCGGACAGCAAATATTAACAATGGTCCACCCAAGCGACCAGGCAAGTCTTCGTGCCGCCATCGGCGAGCTTACGCCCGAAAAACCGAACCTTCGAATCAGCTATCGCGTGGTGCGGCCGGACGATACGGTAATCTGGGTTGAGAGGAACAGCCGGGCACACTTCGCGGAGGACGGGCGGCTCCTTCGGATTCTGGGTATGGTAGCGGACGTCACTGAACGCAAGCACGCCGAACAATCATTGCAGCTTTTCCGCATGTTGATTGACCAGTCCAATGATGCCTTTGAAGTAATCGACCCGGAAACTCTACGTTTCATCGACTTTAACGCCAAAGCCTGCCTCGACCTCGGATATTCACGCGAGGAGCTTCTCTCGTTGAGTATTTACGATATCGATCCCAATGTTGATCAATCCATGTTTGCAAAGCTTAGCGTCAAGTTGCGTGACCCAGGGTCGGTTACCTTCGAGAGCACTCACCTGCGAAAGGATGGATCGACGTTTCCGGTCGAAGTCAGCACCAAATACGTTCAGCTTGATCGAATCTACGCGGTATCCGTGGCCCGCGACATCACTGAGCGCAAGCGGGCAGAAGATGAGTTGAGAAGACAGAAGGAGGTTTTTCAGAAGATATTCGAGAATATTCCCGTGATGATCGCCTTCTTCGGCGACGATGGCCGCATCAAGCTGGCCAATCGAGAATGGGAGCGCACGATAGGTTGGACGGTGCAAGAAATACGGGAACAAAATCTGGATATATTCGTCGAGCTTTACCCCAATCCGAAATATCGCCAAATGGCCCGGGATTTTGCCGCTTCATCTGGTGGGCACGCCGACTTCAAAGTAAGGGTGAGGGATGGGCGGATCATAGATATGGCCGCGGATGTCGTACGTCTTTCCGACGGATCGAGACTTGGCATCGGAAAAGACATCACCGAGCTAAAGCGCACGGAGGTAGAACTGCGCGAGAGTGAGGCGCGCTTTCGCCTGGTGGCCGATAGTGCTCCGGTAATGATCTGGATGTCGGGGACTGACAAGCTCTGTACCTACTTCAACAAGCCCTGGCTGGACTTCACGGGCCGATCCATTGACCGCGAACTTGGCAATGGCTGGGCGGAGGGAGTCAATCCCGAAGATTTGCAGAGATGCCTGGATATATACACTCAATCCTTTGATCGCCGGGAGGCCTTCAGGATGGAGTATCGCCTCCGGCGGCACGACGGCGAATTTCGGTGGCTCCTCGACATCGGGGTGCCACGATTCAATCCGGATCAATCTTTTGCCGGCTACATTGGCTCGTGTATTGATGTGACCGATCAGAAGCGAGCTGAGGAACAACTGCGTCAAGCACAAGCGGATTTGGCCCGAGTTACCCGCGTAGTTGCGATGGGAGAACTAGTCGCAGCAATCGCTCACGAGGTCAACCAACCCCTCACTGCAATCGTCACCAATGGCAGCTTCTCTTTACGCGAGCTCCAGGGGAATACACCGGATCTCGATGAATTGCGGACGGCTATTGCAGAGATTGTGAACGACGGCACGCGAGCGAGCGCGGTTATTTCGCGGATTCGCAGCGCGTTGATGAAAGGAACTCCCCGCAGGACAGAACTGAATATCAACCAGATTATTCAAGAAGTAATTAATCTGTTGCGTAACGAGTTGAATCGAAACCAAGTGTCCCTGTCCACCGACCTTGCGGCAGATCTGCCGTCCGTGCCGGGCGATCCGGTGCAGTTACAACAAGTCTTGATTAATTTGGTAATGAACGCCATTGAAGCATTACGCACATCCACGGCTAGAACGCGTGAAATTCTGATCACATCGGCAAAGAATCCAGATGTTGTGGTTCAGGTTCAAGATTCGGGACCTGGAATCGCGCCCGAACTCGCCAATCGCATCTTCGAACCATTCTTCACCAGTAAGGCGGAAGGCATCGGAATGGGGCTCATGATCAGCCGTTCTATCATAGAGTCTCATGGTGGATGTCTGTCGCTGAGGCCAAGTTACAAAGGGGCGCTGTTTCAATTCACCTTACCAGTTGGCTACAACCAGCATTCATGACAGAGCCAGTTCCTATCGTTTTCGTGGTAGATGACGACGCTCCGGTTCGTCGCGCCATCAAGCGCCTCGTGGAATCCGTCGGTTTGCGGGTAGAACTATTCGGATCGGCAATGGAGTTCATGAACAGCAGCCGTCCAAACGTTGCCAGTTGCTTAGTCACAGATATTAGGTTGCCGGGGATTAGCGGCCTCGACTTCCAGCGCGAGTTAGCCTCGACTAAGAATGATATTCCCACGATCTTCATCACCGCGCACGGCGATATTCCTATGACCGTGCGCGCAATGAAAGCGGGTGCTGTCGAATTCCTGACCAAGCCTTTCCGCGACCAGGATCTGCTGGATGCAATTCACGTGGCATTAGAGCGGGATCGTGGCCGACGTCAACAAGCGGTGGAAATCGCACGCTTACGCTTGCACTTTGAATCACTGACGCCCCGCGAGCGCGAAGTCTTGCCCCTTGTCGTATCCGGCAAGCTCAACAAACAGATAGCCGCCGAAATCGGAACCAGTGAAGCAGCGGTGAAGGTACATCGCAGTCAACTCATGCGCAAACTGGGTGCGGATTCACTGCCCGAGTTGGTGCGGATGGCTGAGCGAATGGGAATTCCTCCATCCGAGAAGATCTGAACTTCCTCGCCTTGCACTCCAAAGGTAAAGCTATCTTTACTAAAGAGAAGTAGGATCGCTCTCATACATAGTGTTAGCGTCGACATTCACGCCACACCGGGAGGCTAAAGACTCTGCCTGCAAGTGCGAATACTGGAGGCTACGGTCTTTGCCCGGTTGCCCAATTTGGAAAACGTTGTTACAAAAAACGTAATTCTCAGCAAAACTTGTTGACCGTCAGAAAGACGCGGTTATAATCCCGCGCGGGTTGCGCTATACGGGTTTTTTGCAAAGCGCAACTGTTTTGTAAAAAACGATTCGATCGACAGTTTTGTTGACTGTTTGAAGACTGGGATTTGCGTTTCGTCTTTGAGGGGGGGCGATCGCTGGAGTGGCTGTGTTTCCCATAGGTGCCCCGTATTTGGGCGTTGCATTGCGACGCTATTCTATTTTGCTCGACGTTGCTGACGTTGTATGTTCCCGCCAGCAACCGGGAGAACTATTCCGCGTTCTGCTTCCTCTCCTGCGAGCCACGATTCCCTGTGAGTTTCTCAATTACACCGTCCACGACTCCTCTCGAAATACCATGCAAATGTATCTGTGGAACGGAGCCGAGCCTTGGCCGGACGTCCCGAAAGAAATTGCCGTGGACGAATCGGCCGTTGGTTGGGTCTGGAAAAATCAGCAGGCGTTTGCTCTGGAGGATGTGGAACAAGAAGGGCGATTCGCGGGAGAGCTGCATTGGCTGCGCGTCACCGGCATGCATTCCTATTGCGTGATCCCTCTGAGTACTTCCAACCAAACGATCGGAGCGTTGGGAGTTGCCAGCACACAACTACGAGCATTTGACATAGCGGAGGAGCCGTTTCTGCTTCGCGTCGCGGAAATGGTCGCACTGTCTCTTGATAACACGCAAACGCAAAGCGTGCTGATCGAAGAAAAAGAACGGATAAGACTCTTACTCGAGATAAGCCGTGCGCTGGTTGAGCCAGCGAACTATAGTCCTTCCGATTTGCATGAGCGTATTTCTCACTTTCTCGAACCTCTCCAGAAGTGGGCCGGTCAGAGCTATGTGGGCCTCTATCTTTACGACCCTGACACACAATTGCTTCGTCTGTTTACCCGAAAGCTGCAACATGGTCCGCGGCTAATCGCTGGGAACACAGCCGCATTGGACGGAACCGTCGCAGGCGGCGTATTTCGTAAACAGGAACCCGAAGTCCTCAACCACGCCGAGCTTTCCCGGTTGTCGTTCGCCTCAGTGAAACGTGGACTGGAGTTAGGAGTGAAATCTTTGTGCATGATCCCAATTCTGCGCGGCAAAGAACCGCTGGGAGTACTGAAAGTTGCCAGCCGAACCGACCGCGCCTTCTCGACCCGCGATATGGAAATGCTGGCTGAGGTAGCGGCGATCGCCGCCACTTCTGTGCTGGCGGCCCCGTCATTCTCTCTTGCATCGCAGGGTATGGAGCAATCGCAGCCTTTATTGAAGGTCAGCAATGGCCTAACCTGGAACCAATCGGGCGGCATTAAATCAGAAGGCGGCGGCCACTGGGAACCGGCAAAATTGATTCCTTTCATCTCCGCAGAGGCCGGCAACGACCCTGAGCGGCTGCTCGAAGATTATTTCACTTCATCGACCGTCGGCCTCTGCATTCTGGACACTGAATTTCGCTATCTGGCCGTGAACAACACCCTTGCCCGCATGAATGGAGTGCCTGTGGCGACTCATTTGGGCAAGAGCATGGCCGACGTGTTGGGAGATGTGGCTACTAAGATTGAACCTGCGTTGGAGCGGGTCTTGGCCACCGGAGAGCCGATTTCGAACTTCGAAATCACCGGGCTTTTGCCCGGCGCCTCCGCTCCCGGTCATTGGCTCGAGACCTATTTTCCTATTAAAGACCTCCACGGCGAAGTCAAGCGAATTGGAGTGGCGGTGATGGAAATCACCGAGCATCGGCAGATCGATGAATCCGTGGGGCATCTCACTGACAAATTGCGGCAGGAACAAAACCGGCTCCAGGTGCTGCGCGAGATTGATATCGCACTAACTCGCCATCTCGACCTAAAACACCTGTTTGCGGCAGCCGCCAGATGCCTGGGAAAGGCAATTCGCTTTGATATCGCCGGAATTTGGCTCTATCGGCAAGAGGACCAAACCATGCGAACAGCTGCCATCGATTCGCGAATTGGAGAAGTGTTCAGGGAAGGCGAAACCGCGCCCGTTGACGAATGTATGCTCGGCCAATCGATGCTGGCGGGGAAACTCGGAGCCCTCAGTCTCGCTGAACTCAAAGCTCTGCCTTTCCCGAGCGCGAAACGTCTTTTGGATCACGGTATCAAGTCGGTATGCAGCGTGCCCTTGATTACGCCCAAAGGACCGCTGGGAGCAATCGGTCTGGGCTGCGGTGACGATCGGAAGTTCTCCCGGGACGACGTCGCTCTGCTGAGCCATGCGGCGAGTTCGATTGCGCTGGCGTTGGAGATCGCCCTCACCCGTGAAGCTTTACAAGGGGAAAAAGACCGGCTCCAAGTATTGTCGGAAATCAGCAACGCTTTGAGCCGCTCAAAAACAGACTTTCAGCAGACGTTTCCGGTGATTTCCGCCTGCATTCAGAAAATTGTGCGCTATGACATGGCCGCCGTGGGTGTATTCAACCGTGCCGCCGGAACAGTGCGAGGCTACGCTCTCGACAACACCCTCACTGAGGGAGTATTCAACGAGAACGTGACCATTCCGATGCATCAGAGCATCCTAGGCCTGTTGTCGGAACAACGCGAAGGAGGGAATTTCACGCGAGAGGAACTGGAAGGCCACGCCCGCCGCCTGAAAAGACTGAAACGTGCGCTGGACGAAGGCATGCAATCGTTGTGTTACGTTCCGCTGGTTACCCCTCGGGGAATGCTAGGGGGTTTGCTGCTGGGCCGCAAGAACCCTGATCGCTTCACCGAACGAGATATGGAGTTCCTGAAGAGTCTGGCGTCCGAGGTGGCCCTCTCCGTAGAAAGTGCGGCGACTCATGAAGCCCTGAGCCGGGAGAAGGAGCGCTTGCAGGCGCTTCGTGAAATCGACGCTGCTCTGGTGGCCAATGCGGATTTGGACGTGTTGCTTCCCCAGGTGTCGGAGTGCCTGCGTCAAGCTGTTCCTCACGACCACATAGGCATTCACCTTTACGATGAGAAGACCAACGTACTCCGTGACCACATCCCGCGCACCGAGCCTAGAAAGAAAATCTTCCCCGGTGGGATCTTGCCCCTTGACGGGTCTATCGCCGGTCAGGTCTTTATCGATCGCAAATTCAGAGTTCTTGATCATGCCGAACTGGCGAAAATTCCCTATCCAACTGCAAAGCGAGCGATTGAGCAAGGCATACGGTCCGCATGTTTCATTCCTCTAATTACCGCCAAAGGACCATCAGGCGTTCTAGCGCTTTCGAGTGTCGAAGATAATGCGTTCCAGGAACGAGATGTCGAATTTCTCGAACAGGTAGCCGCAGCCCTGGCCCAGGCGGTGCAGAATGCAGCGGCACACAAGGCGCTGTACGAAGAAAAAAAACGCTTGCACGTATTGCTCAATGTCAGCTCCGTCTTAACCTCGAACTGGAACGTGCAGGAAACCTTCGCCACAATTTCCTCCTACCTCCGGCGGGTGCTGCGGCACGAATGCGCGTTTTTCTGTCTCTACGAACAAGAAAACAATGTCTTCGTTCGCCAGGCGCAAGACTTTCCTTTGGGAAAAGGAATGTTAGCGGCGGCAACCCCGGTGTTCCGAGGCGGGCCGCATTGGCTGGCGGTTGCTGAGAGACGTCCCCTGATATTCACTAGAGACGACGTCCAGGAGTTCCGGTCTGAAGCTCCTTTGGCGGACTGGGCCAACGGATTTCTGGCGGAAGGTTTGAAATCCATGTGCTGCGTACCATTGCTCCGCCCTAAAGGCCCATTAGGAACCCTGACCCTCGCCAGTACCCGGGCTGAGGCCTTCGCCTCTGAGGACACAGATCTGCTGAATCAAGTTGCCGCGCAACTCGCAATTGCGTTGGAGAATGCCGGCATTTCGCGGGAAGTTGACGAGTTGAATAGCCGCATGGCAAAAGAGAAACGGTACCTGCAAGGAGAAGCCAACCTCGACACTACATTTGAAGGAATTATTGGGGACAGCCCAGCTCTGCGGCAGGTGTTGGACCAGGTAGCGACTGTAGCCGGAAGTGATGCCACCGCCTTGGTCCTGGGAGAAACCGGCACCGGTAAGGAACTGATTGCCCGGGCCATCCACCGTATGAGCCGGCGGCGGGACCGTGCTTTTATCAAGTTGAACTGCGCCGCCATTCCCACCGGGCTGCTGGAAAGCGAATTGTTCGGCCACGAAAAAGGAGCGTTCACCGGAGCCGTCCACCAAAAAATCGGACGTATGGAACTCGCTGATCAGGGCACCCTGTTCCTCGACGAGGTGGGCGAGATTCCGTTGGAACTGCAACCCAAGCTGTTGCGGGTATTGCAGGATCACGAGTTCGAAAGGCTCGGAGGAGTCCGCACCATCAAGGTGAACCTACGCTTGGTGGCGGCCACCAACCGGCAATTGAGTAAAAGCGTAGCCAGCGGCAACTTCCGCAGTGATCTGTTTTACCGGCTGAATGTATTCCCCATTCGCATGCCCCCACTACGCGACCGAAGCCATGACATTCCCGCGCTGGTACGCCACTTCGTCCACAAATATGCTGGACGGATGGAACGTCAGATCGAATCGGTCTCCACCGAGACGATGAACGCCCTGGTTAATTACCACTGGCCGGGAAATGTGCGCGAACTGGAAAATCTGATTGAAAGATCGGTGATTCTCAGCAAGGGGACGACGCTGCGCGTGCCATTAACGGAACTGGCTGCCGAATCTTCCGCCGGCAAGGCCGGCGACACTCTGGAAAGTGCCGAACGCGAGCACATCATTCGCGTTTTGCGAGAGACAGGAGGAGTTATTTCCGGACCCGGGGGAGCGGCCCACAAGCTGGGCCTGAAACGAACCACTCTGCAATCGAAAATGCAGCGGCTAAGAATAACTCGCGACGATTACTAAAGGTCGAAACCTATCACCTCGACTTGGCACTTCCAGAAAAGATGAACAGAAAATTCTGCGCATTTCGTTCGTACTGATCGTTCCTCGCGACAAACTGTCATTTCAAACCGCAGAGTTGTGATTTCAAACTGCGACATCGTTATCCCAGCCTAACAACGATTCCGATCCCGATCGATACTATCCAAACTTTGTCTTTCCGAGAGAGCGCGGACTCAGGGACCAACTCATCCTTGGATGCTGCCGACTAATCGGCAAAGTGACGACGTATCGGCAAATTTCACTTTCGGGCAATAGCCGTCATTCGGGAAACAGCGATAAACACGGAGGTTCCGCGATACAAAGCTTGGTTTCGCTCTGGAATCAAAAATGCACAGAGATGAGCGTCTCCGCTGCTGTCGCTCTCCCAGACTCTAGACGTGCGGCCGAGAAATACTAGAGCGCGCATTCGCGCTAGGACCGTATACGCCCTAACTCAGTGCAAGACGGAGAGCTACCAGTGTCATTACCGAAAGCGGTGGAACCCAGCCCCAGCGCCGCCACTCGAATCTCTACCGCGTTGGCCCTAGCCACGCCTCTTTTTCGTCAACAACGCAAAGCTCAGGCGGCATACCTGCCGGCGCGGCGCCCTTTCGTCGACGAACAATCTCGTCTGCCGCTGGGCGGGGAGGCGAGCCCGCACATTGCTCGCGCCCTCGTGGATGATCAACATCACAGGGAAATAGATCCGCTTTACCTGTTTGCCTGTCATGTCGAATGGCAAAAGAAAGCCGAGCCCGGAGCCGCATGGGAGCTCATCGCAGCCGCGCAAAGTCCCCACGAGGACACGCGCGCGCACGCGCGCGCGCTGCTCGCTTGTGCGCATCCGGTCAGAGCGGATGTTCCCAGTCAACTTCCCTTCAACCCGGTGCGGCGCAGAAAATTTGCTTCGGTGGAGGCTAACGTGAAAACCCCATATGGATTGGAAATCATCGATAACTGTCCCGAATGTAAGTGTTCACAACCGGGATTTTTTTGCAGCTTTTCCGGACCGGCATTGAAATGCCTGGAACAAGCCAGCCACCATACCACGTTGCCTGCAGGCGCGATCTTGTTTGTGGAAGGACAGCTGCCCCGTGGCATATTTGTCTTGTGCTCAGGCCGGGTGAAACTTTCCACCGCGTCGCGCGACGGCAAAGTGCTCATCCTGAAGTTCGCCGAAGCCGGGGAAACACTGGGCCTTAGCGCGGTAATTTCTGGGATGAACTATGAAATGACCGCGGAAACCGCCACTCCGTGCCAACTCAACTACATCGACCGCAAGAATCTGATGGGCCTGATGGAAGATTACAGCGAAATCGGCATGCATGCCGCACAGGCGCTGAGCCGGGATTTCCAATTTGCCTATAGAGACATGCACGATCTGGTGCTGGCTCGATCTTCCACCGGGAAGTTGGCGAGACTTCTATTGCTGTCATGCGCGCCCGCTTCCGATTTGGCCGAAGCCCGGGTCCGCTCCGGTATGACGCACGAAGAAATGGCACAGCGAATCGGAGCTTCCCGCGAAACCGTAACCCGATTGTTGAGCGACCTCAAAAAGCGGCGACTGATTCGCCTCGATGGAGCGACGTTGGTGATTCGGGACCGGCTTGCCCTGGAGGCTCTGGTGGTTTAAGTCTTCCCCCCGCAGAACGGAGGGCGGTCTTCGGGTTCTCGCCCGCCCTCCGAACTGCATTCGGGGCTGATCGAAGGAAGGTGATCGAAAGAAATATATTTGGCCGAACCGAAAGGAGTAGGGTTTGGATTCAAGCAAGGTGATTGAAGAATTGTTCAACGCTGTAAAGAGAGCTGAGCAAGCCACACGAGAAATTGCGGAAAGTCCAGACAATACCGCGATGAATCCTCAGAACGTACCCCATCGTGAGTCGAAAGCCGACTCCGCTATAGCCCAAAAAGCTGACGAAGCCGTTTGGTCTGAGCGCGGCTGACCGGAATTTCCGTCTGCTTCCTGTCATCCATGCGTAACTGGTAGGAACTCTTGAACCAGGGAACGACTTCGCGGATGCGGTTAATGTTGACCAGGTAAGACCGATGAGCCCGCCAGAAGAAACCTGGATCCAGGCTATCCAGCAGTTCCTCCAGCGTGCGGCAGTTCGATTGCCCTTCCATTCCCGTTGCCCCGCTGGTCACCACTGATATCACGCCATCTTCGATCGAGGCATAGCAAATATCTTTTTGATCCACGAGCAACATGCGTCCCACCGACTTCAGCAAAACCTTCGACGTCTGCGGCTTCTGCGACTCCAGCATGCGGACCAGACTTTCGATCTTATCCGCCGGCAGCCCGTCGGCATCCTGCATGGCTCGCGCTTTCTGCAGCGATTGGGCGACCCGCTTGCGATCGAAAGGCTTGAGCAAATAGTCCACGGCGTTTACCTCAAATGCTTTGACGGCATATTGGTCAAACGCGGTGGCAAAAACAATCTTGGGCAATGTGATTTTCTTATCGAGGAGTTTCTTAATCACTCCGAAGCCGTCAAGGCCGGGCATTTGCACGTCGAGAAACAGCAAATCGGGATTATGTTCTTTGATGAGACTTACAGCCTCCAACCCGTTCTTGCCCTGGGCTACGACATTGACGTCGCCAGCATTCTTGAGCAGGTAGGCGAGCTCGTCGCGCGCCAATTGTTCATCATCCACGATCACCGCGGATAGAGGCATTCCATCTCCAGGCCGAATCGCAGCACAAAATGCTGTCACAATTAGTATAGTGGCCGCGTTTTTCCAGCGTCAAACGTATGCGCGTCGTTTGCGCATCATTGGGACTGCTTAGTTTCAGTCTTCTCCTCTAAAGGCACGACCTGGACACTGACCTTGGCTCCATCCACGGTGAAGATGAGGTAGTGGTAGAAACCCTTCTTCTTTAGCGGTGCGCCCGCGCCGCCTGACACCAGGTAGTAAGGCGGCTGGCCGGGATCGGTCCGATCCGGCGGAGGACCGAATTTCTCCGGACCCTGAGGGTTGTAATACATATGTTGGTGGCCCGCCACGACGTACGAAATATTCTTGTATTTCTTGAACAGATCTTTCAGGTCGGTGACATTCTTCGCACAAAGCTGGTCCTCGCCCTTATAGCCTTCAATCGGGCGGTGCATGAATATAAAGATGTGCGCCTTATCCGTGTTGGCGTCCAAATCCGCCTCCAAGAGTTTTCTTTGAGCTTTGCTGATAAAGCCTGGCGGCTTCGTATCCTTGGCCTGTTTGGTGCAGTCACACTCCGCTGGCGGAGATCCCTCGTCATCGTCGGAATTCAGCGCGATAAATCGTGAATTGCCGTAAGTGAATGCGCCATACGGCTCGTCTTGTGCAGTGTTAGCTAAATACAGCTTCAACATGGTTTTGTTGGGACAGTTGTCGTGCTGAGCCATCTCGTGATTGCCGGGAGCGTTATAAACAGCCACGCCACCGGTCGCGGCAATCCCCAGAAACTCTTCATACTCCTCGTCAATTTTCTTGGGATTGTCTGGATTTTTGCCGTAAACAGTATCGCCCGTCCATAAAACAAATGCCGGAGCCTGCTTCTTCACGTCTTCGAATATCTTCTTGACTTCTTTGACTTGAGGATCTTTTTCCGATGGCGGACGATTGTCCCCGGCAGCAATGAAAACAAAGTGATCTTTGTCCGTAGCGGCGGCCAGACTGGGCGTACCTTTCAGGGGCTTGAGATCCGGCATCCCGGACTTTGCCTCTGGCGTCTGACCGGCAGCCGCGATTGCGCTCGCTGCAAAAAGCAGCGTCAGGAAAAACCCACCAACAAATTGTTTCATCGAATCTCCTCTCACTAAGGTCGTTATTAACAGAATGCCGGTATGAAAGAGGACTGGAGACCGAGCCAATGATGCAGGCGAGGCTACTGCATCCTCGCAACTTTTACAAGCGAAGGACGACTTAGTATGCCGCTTTAGTATTTAGTATGCCGCGACTTAGCAGCCGTGATTTGGCTGAGACTTACTCTGAGGATTTTGCCGGGGTGGCACCGAAGCTACGCTTGGTGTAACCTGCGGGAATTGCGAACAAGTCCGCGGGTTGCGGGACTTCTTGAATATTCCGCAGTTCCCTCGCTCCCGTCTCGCCTTCCCACTTAATCGGAAAGTGCAGTTTGGTATCGATCCATATGTAACTCGTGCTCTTATCCGCAGCGACGTCTTCGTACTTCACGGTATCTCGTCCGTTTACTATTTCTTTGCCGAGCTTGCGGCACTTTCCTTTTAGTTCTCCCATTGTCTTCCAGGGAATGCACGCATTCATAACATCCTGCGGCTGGAAGAATGCAACGCCCTGTCCCGGAATCTGGGGCTTCGATTGTTTAACGTACATGTGCTGCTGCGGTATCAGCACAACCGAGGTAAGCGCGCTCAGATCTACGAGCATGATGCTGTTGGTATGGCCGTTGTTTTCTTGCTGGAAGCGCAGCTTGTCTTTAGTGACAAAGATTTTAGTTTGGAAAGCGTTTGTCGGCTTCGAGCTGACGATGTCGGCGGAGAAATCCGTTTGGCCGAGAGCGCTGCCCGAGACCGACAAAATCAAAATCAAGATAAATCGCATGCGAGAGAAATCCAACAGAGTGAGAAGTCAAGCGCAGCAAAACTATTTCTGCATGTGTTGTTGCATCATGCCGCCCATATCCATTTTGGTGTAGCCCGCGGGAGCGTCGAACAAACTGGCGGGCTGTGCGCCTTCCTGAATATTGCGCAATTCGCCGCCGCCATTTTTCCCCTGCCACTTCACCGGAAAGCGCAGCTTTGGGTCCAGCCATACGGAACTCGTTTCGCCGCTGGAATTCGTGCCTTCATATTTAATCGTGTCACGACCGTTGACTGTCTCACGCCCCGTTTTGTGACAGGTTCCGCCCTGATTGCGTGGCACCTTCAGCCAGTCGACACAAGCATTTTCTACGTCGCCCGCTGAAAAAAATGAATAGAAGCCGCGCTGTTCCATCGACTGCTGGGGCATTTCCATATACATATGCTGCTGCGGCATCAAAATCGTCGATGTATGAGTCGCGAGGTTGACAATGAAAGCGCCTCCACCTTTGCCGTTATGGTCCGCCGATTCGAACCGCATCTTGTCTTTGGCAAAGTAAACTTTGGCCTGAGTGGGATTTCCCGATTTTTCCTGATTGACGATGTCGGCGGAAAATTCCGTCTGAGCGAACGCCGGGCCGGACAAAGAGATTAGCGCAGCAAAGACTAACGCAGTAAAGATTAGCGCAACAAAGAAAGACGATCGAACAATGGTTCGAAGCAAGCCATCCTCCTGTAGCAACTACCATTTCTTTATGCGCTGCGGATGTGCCGACCGCGCAGTGCGGCAAGAATAGCAAAATCCAGTATCAACCCGCATCAGCTTGAACAAGAGTCGTTACCGGACTTTGTTCTCGTTACGCCACAGTCTCCAGCGCCAGCGCCATACCCATCCCGCCGCTCACGCATAGTGTAGCCACGCCGCGCTTCGTATTGCGCTTCAGCATTTCGTGCAGCAAAGTTACGGTAATCCGCGTACCGGTGCATCCTATGGGATGGCCTATAGCGATCGCGCCACCATTAACGTTGAGCCGGTCACGGTTGAAATTTAATTCGCGGTCGCAGGCAAGAACTTGCGCGGCAAAAGCTTCGTTTAATTCCATCAGTCCGAACTCGTGCAATCTTAAGTTGTGTTTCTCTTCGAGCTTGCGCAGCGCGGGAACCGGTCCGATCCCCATGGTGCGAGGATCGACTCCCGCCGAAGTTACGGCAGCAATTCGTGCCAGCGGTTTCAAGTTATTGCGCTTCACGAACTGTTCGCCGGCCACGATCACCGCCGCTGCGCCGTCGGTGATGCCGGAAGAATTGCCGGCGCTCACGGTCCCGGTTTTCGAAAACACCGGAGCCAGCTTGCTTAACTTCTCTATGGTGGGATCAGGAAACGGATGCTCGTCGCGGCTGAAAGTTGTCGAGCCTTTCTTGCCTTCGATGGTTACGGGAACAATTTCCTCGTTGAATCGACCGGCCGCAATCGCCCGCGCAGCACGCGTTTGCGACAGCAGCGCGAACTCATCCTGCTCCTCGCGCGATATCTTGTATTGCTCAGCTAAGACTTCAGCGGTCTCGCCCATCAGCATCTTCGCCATGGGACAAAAAAATCCATCACGATACATGCCATCGACCAGTTCCTGATTGCCCAGCCGGTATCCCCAGCGCGCGCCTTCGAGATAGTAAGGCAGCCGGGACATCGACTCGGTGCCGCCCGCCAATATGCAGTTGGCGTCGCCAAGCAAAATGGATTGATAAGCGAGCGCAATCGATTTCATTCCGGAAGCGCAAGCTTTATTGACCGTAAATGCAGGAACTTCCTGCGGCACGCCGCTCCGAATGGAGATCTGCCGCGCCGGATTCGGACCGCCTCCGGCCTGCCGCGCGTTGCCAAAGATGGTTTCGTCAATCTGTTCCGGCTGCACTCCAGCACGTTCAATCGCGGCCTTGGCGGCGACTACGCCCATATCGGCCGCAGTCAGCGACGCCAGCGATCCCCCAAACTTGCCGATCGGCGTGCGCACCGCAGAGAGAATGTAGACGGCCTGCAAACAACACCTCCAAACATTTGAGTCTAGCAGGGTGTAGAACACGGAGGCGTTTACGTATCCGCAGTCATCCTGAGCGGAGCCGTTTTTCAGGCGGAGCGAAGGATCTCGCGTGCATCGCCACACCCTTGAAAAAGCACGGCTCCAAGTGGGCAGCAGGTGTATCCTGCAAAAATCAACAGGAGGCACCTTGTTTGAAGAAAGCCGTGGCGGGTTCGAAGGGCTCTAAACAACGATTGCTGGACATTGCCGCTCAAGCCGATGCCACCGAAGGTATCCACCAGGGGTTGGAGGATGTAAAGAAAGGCAGAGTGCAGCCAGCAAGGGAGTTCTTCGCCGAGTTCGAAGCTGAGCATGGCCTATTCGTTAGCATCGCCGCGCGGGCAAAACGCGATCTGGCTCTTCTATACAAACAATCAACGCTGGGGCCAGGAAATGATATGAGGGACTCACGAACGCGATCTTGAGCCTTGAACAGCTCCCCAACCGTTGCCCAACGACCGCCAAGAATCGCAATCTCCAGTACTTGTTGCACGGTCATAATCCTTACGTTTACCGAATCGTTTACCGTGTCCTGGAGAAACAAAAACGGGTCGCTGTGCTGCACATCCGGCACGGTGCGCGGCGCGAGTTTCGCAGATCGGACCTTAAGTAGAGTGGGAAAGATCGCGCGACCGGCGATGCCCTTGCCATTCCACCTAACCTCCGGCATAATAAGAGTTTGCCTTGATCTCACCGGACTCTTCCGGACACAAAGGATATACGTCTCGTGCTAATGATTCGTCTGGCGCGCGTGGGTGCGCGTAAGCAACCGCAGTATCGCATTGTCGTCATCGAGAAGGAACGCGCACGCAACGGCCGTCCGGTGGAAGTCGTGGGAACGTACAATCCACGCACCAATCCGGCCAGCATAGAAATGAAGCGTGATCGCGTCGACTATTGGGTTTCGAAGGGCGCTCAGATGTCGGACCGTGTGAACAAACTGTTCTCCAGACCGGCGCCGGTTACGGCCGGATCGGCCGCCTAAATTCAGATCGCTCTTTTCGAGGGCGAGGAATTCTCGTCAATTTGCACATCGGGAATCAGTAAAAATTATGACCGAGTCAACTGCGGACGTGCGCTTGCTGATCGAGAAGATTGCAAAATCGCTGGTTGATGCTCCCGATGAGGTTTTCGTGGAGCAGGTGGATGGCGACGTGATCGAACTCGAGGTGGCCGAGAACGAAGTGGGCAAAGTAATTGGCCGCCAGGGACGAACCGTGCGGGCCATGCGCAACTTACTGAGTGCGGCGGGCGTGAGATCGCACCGCCGTTACACGCTGGAAATAATCGAATAGCTGTGTGGGCCTCGGTGGCCACTGATCACTGGTCACTAACCACTGCGTGCCGGGAACAACGCTCATCAGCGACAGGGAAGCAAGCGGCGAGTTCGTTACTCTGGCCCGCGTAGTGAAGACGCAGGGCCGCTGGGGCGAAGTCGCGGTCGAGGTTCACAGCGACGTTCCGGAGCGATTCGTCGACGGCATGCGATTGTTTGCGCTGCTGGCAAGTACGGACAGAAAAAGTCCGGACAGAAAATCGGATGCGGCTGCAAAAGCAGTTCGTCGCGAAGTGAAGGTCGAATCGCTTTGGCCGCACAAAGAACTCCTGGTGCTGAAGTTCGCCGGAGTAGATTCAATTTCCGAAGCTGAGACGCTGATCGGATCCGAGTTGCAGGTTCCCCGCAGTGAACGGGGTTACCTCGAGCAGGGTTGGAATTACGTTAGCGACCTGGTGGGTTGCTCCGTCTTCGATTCGGGCAAGGAAATCGGACGGATTGAAGACGTTCAGTTCGGAACTGGAGAAGCGCCGCTGTTAGTCGTGGCCGGCGAAACAGGTAAACAGTTTGACGTTCCCTTTGCCAACGCATATCTGGAAGGTATAGATACAGGCCGCCGTCAGGTCCGCATGAAATTGCCCGAGGGCTTGCTCAACGTAAACGCGCCGCTGACGGCAGAAGAAAAATCGGCGCAAGGGCGGCTGATGCAAGATGCGAGCGGGAGCGAACGAGGGCACAAGAGATCATCAATTGTTAAGAATTCTCGGCGCGCTCGGCGTCCTCGGCGGTGAAGGGATTTTAGATCGCGATCTGAGCCGATGATCAAAGCCGATATTCTCACGATTTTTCCCGGCTTTTTTCGCGGACCGTTGGAGCACGGGATCACGCGGCGGGCTTGCGAAGCCGGTCTGGCAGAAATTAAAGTCCACGATTTGCGGGAGTTTACGCACGACAAGCACCGCACCGTGGATGACCGCCCTTTCGGCGGCGGCGAGGGCATGGTGCTCAAGCCGGAACCGCTCTTTGAATGTTTGCAGTCGTTGAAGACCGCCCCGCGCGAAGATCGCCTGGCGGGACGCGCGAAGCAGTCGGTGATTTTGCTTTCGGCTCAAGGGCAGCGCTTCAACCAAACGGTGGCGGCGGAGATTGCTACTCTTGATCGTGTTGTTCTGATCTGCGGGCGCTATGAGGGAGTCGACGAACGGGTGGCCGACTTTCTCGCCGACCGCGAGATTTCGATTGGCGACTATGTTTTAAGCGGCGGGGAAATTGCCGCTGCGGTCATCATCGAGGCGGTCACACGGCTTTTACCGGGCGCTTTAGGAAATGCGGCTTCGGCGCAGCAGGAATCGTTCACTGCGGGAGCGGATGCTCACAGCGACGGGCCGAATTCGACCTGTAGCTCCGGTGGCTTGCTGGATTATCCGCACTACACGCGGCCCGCGGAATTTGACGGAATGGCTGTGCCTGAGGTTTTGATCTCCGGCAATCACGAACAGATTCGGCGCTGGCGGCGGCAAAGAGCGCTGGAGAAAACGGTCCGCAACCGTCCAGATTTGCTGAACGATGCTGCATTGAGCGAGGAAGACCGAAGATTTGTAGATCGAATCCAACAAAGAACTTCGGACTTCGGACCTCAGCACATCGCCAAAAAGATTTAGAATTTGAGATCTGACAAAGGAAAAATATCATGTCGAACCTGATCATCGAAAGACTGCTAGCCAAGAGCAAACGCACCGACCTTCCCGAGTTTGGCCCCGGCGATACTGTACGAGTCCACGTGAAAATCAAGGAAGGCGACAAGGAACGCTTGCAGGCCTTCGAGGGCGTGGTCATCAAACGCGACAAAGGTCCGCAGGCCAGCTTCACGGTGCGCAAGATCAGCTTTGGCCAAGGCGTGGAACGTATTTTTCCCCTTCAGTCAAAGGTGATCGACAAGATCGATCTGCTACGTTCGTCGAAGGTGCGCCGCGCGAAGCTTTATTATTTGCGTGGACTCAGAGGCAAGGCTGCACGTTTGCATGCGGCGGAATAGGCGGGTTGCTTTGGTTGATCCGCAGCCGATTAGAACGCAGCTGCGACGTCGGCCTCGGTGACCACATCCACCTTGATAAACTCTTCGGCCTCGGGGACGCTCGTCACCAGCCGGCTGAGCATGTAGTTGAACAGCGCCCGGTCGCCGCGCCGGATTTCCTGGAACTCCACTCCCATAATGCGGTTCTGGTGTAGGTATTTCACCTGCGCCTTCAAAGAAACGCTCACGTCAAAAACATTCAAGAGAAGACGGAAGTCTGCTCCCGGAAGCAGCAGATCTTTGGCGGAGATGCGCGCGCCACACTCTGAAATCTGCATGACTTCCGCCTCTAATTGCTGCCGTCCGTCGGTCAGATCGGCTTTCCCATCGACAGAGAAACGCGGCCGCCGGCGGCGGTTCTCATCTCCGCGGCGCAACTGTGTAGCCGAACGATTGCTGAGCGCGCCTTTGTCCATTACCGGATGATATTGTTCTTCCGCCTGGCGAAGTTCGTCGTCCCACGGCGTTTTGCCTTCTTCCACACACTGCACGGTGAACTGCCCGCGTAAAATGGAATTGGGATCGCCCGCCCACACCACCCGGCAAACGGCTTTATTTCGTCCACGCTCCACTAGGAGCAAGTCGCCGACCCGGACCTCGCGCGAGCCCACAAGCCGTGCTCCGCGGGGATGAATGTCATACGTGCAAGCCATCTCGCTGGGGCCTTTGCCCTGTTGCGCGACCATACTCCAGCGCACCGGAATGGCCACATGCACCAACTTGCCGATCAACAGGCCGGCTTCCGGAGTTGTTTTGGTTTTGTTTTTCACGGGCGCCTCATGCTTCGATCATTAATTACTTCGCATCAGTATTGATTTGCATCAGTCTGGGCTCAACATAGCAGTGCGTGAGGGGTGGTACAACCGTACGGTCGTAACCGCATGCACGGTTACTTTGTACCGTTACCTTCCGGCTGACCATGGCTCGAAAGTGTGGGATTGCAAATCTTTGCGCGGGGCCTTGGCGCTTGTGCTGAGAAAAATTTCACTTTCGCCCTTGCAGGAACCCAACTTTTTGACGAAGATGGTGAATAAGTTTTCACTACCGAATCTCTTGCCTTCTGTGATCAAGCCTCCGGGTGAGCGTTCGATCTCTGCATCAGCAGCCAAACTGCGTCTGCTGAAACGATTGCGTTGCACGCTGCGTTATGAAAAACGCGCGTGGGAGTCGGGCGCAATGCTCGTCGCTGGTGTGGATGAAGTGGGGCGCGGTTCGCTGTTTGGTCCGGTTGTCGCCGCGGCAGTGATTCTCGATCCCGCATATCGCATTCGCGGATTGCGCGATTCCAAACTGCTGTTGCCGGAGCGGCGCGAGGTGCTGGAAAAAAGAATCCTTGATCACGCTGTGGCGTGGGCGGTTGCGGCGGTCGATGCGGCCTGCATTGATCAAATCAACATTTATCATGCGTCAAAACTGGCCATGCGCAACGCCGTGATGATGCTTGCTCCCGCCGCGGATCACCTCCTGGTTGACGCGCTGCGCCTCGATTGCGACTTGCCACAGCAGGCCATTATTCATGGCGATGCGCTTTCGGCATCGATCGCAGCGGCTTCGATCCTAGCCAAGGTCGAACGAGATCGAATGATGCGCGATTGGGATCCAGTTTTTCCCGGCTACGACCTTGCTTCGAATAAAGGTTACAGCGCCCCCAAACATCTGGCGGCGTTGCGCAGCTTCGGCCCGACTCCGTTGCACCGGCAGTCGTTCGCTCCGGTGTGGCAGAATCCAGTGCCGCAGGAAGTCTTTGAGTTCATGCGCGATGATGACGCGGAAATCAACCCAGAGCTTGTGGCTGGGACGCCCACAACTAATATCGCCTAGCCTATTTCGCGGATTTCGAGGTATGTTCCTTCAAGCCTGAATCCAACTGCAATAAGAGTTTCGTATTGCTCTCTAGCGCCCGCTGGAGAATTTCTGCTTGCTGTTTGGCGGTGGGCCAGTCTTGTTTTTCCACGGCTTCGGTTAGGCCCGGCAACTCAAGATGCGCGTAGGTGAAGCGCGCGCCGTAGAGGATGTGCTTGAACCAGGGACGGCCGGGAATTCCGTCGGGGTTGAGCCAGTTGCGTTCGACTTGCATCATGCCTTTGTTAAGCGATTCCGCCAATTCCGGATCGACCTTGCCTGATGCCAGCGCGTGCTGCAACGATTCGTCGAGACGCTTCCCCACCGCTTCGAAGTCATCGATTCCCTGCCTCACCGGTTTCAGATCGAGCTGACTCATGTCTTTGCCTTTAGCTAGCTCGTCAACAAACTGGCGGATGTTGGTGGCGTAGCTGGCGAAATCGAAGGGGAGCAAATCGGCATTGCTCAGGCGCAACGCGAGCACTCCCCACAACTGGCTCATCAGCGTGTGGTAGCGATAGCCGGGGTCGCCGAAGTGGTTCATCCAATAGAAGTCGTCGTAGGCGGAGTGGTAGACGCCGTAGGGACCGTCGAACTGGAGGCCGATGACGGGCATGCCCACGAAATTTAAGAACACCGTGTGATCGGAACCGCTGCCGATGCGGGTATCGGCAAGGCCTGAATCGGCGACGCCGGAATCGTTCATCTGGCCGGATTGATGGCCTTCTTCTTTTTCGCGCTCTGCGGTAGCCTTCCATGCGTCGTAGAGACTTTTGCCGGAAGGATCCTGGAGCGTCCGGCTGGTTTCGACCAGCATAGGCGCGAGCGAAGCAACAGCCTGGCCGTGGAAGTTCGGTCCTGAAGTAGCTTCGTCGACGTTGATGTAGGCGACTGCTTTGCCTTTTAGTTCGTCGGCGAACTGCTCACCCCATTCAGTGGATCCGGTGAGGCCGATTTCTTCGCCGTCCCAACTGCAGACAACGATGGTGCGGCGCGGGCGCGCGCCTTCTTTTGCCAGCTGGCCCAGCGCGTGAGTCATCTCCATCATGGAAGCCGTGCCGCTGCTCGGGTCCACGCCGCCGAAGACCCAGGCGTCGCGGTGATTGCCCAGCACGATCCATTCGTCGGGCAACTCGGCGCCGCGAATGCGGCCTTCGACGACGTAATAAGGCTGCGTGCCGTTCTCCATCTCGATCTTCAAATGAACTTTCACCCGCTCGCCGCCGAGGTGATATTGGAATGGCAATCCACCCTGCCAATTCGGAGGAGCGACTGGACCATCCATATTTTCGAGAAGTGGTTTGGCATCGTGCCATGAAAGCGGCAATGCCATGATTTTTGGAACAGATGTTGCTTGCTCGATAGGAATTCGTTTTGCGCCCGGGACGGAGGCCCAGCCGGGAGTCAGCGGATCGCCGGGGACCATGAAGTCATAGGTGATTGCGCCGCGCTGAATGTGATATTCCGGGCCCCACGGGCCGTCGGGATCGACCTTGCCTTTTTTGTAGCCGTCTTCGGCGGGGTCGCTGTAGATGAGAATTGCGGCTGCGCCTTCGTTCTGCGCGGTGAGCGCCTTGAATCCGCGATAGCTGTAGGGATTCGAGTAACGCACCAGCACGATCTTGCCTTTGACGCTGATGCCGTTCTTGCGCAGAACGTCGTAGTCTTCGGGATTGCCGCTGTGCGCGTAGACAACCGCGGCCGTGGTTTCGCCGGAGATCGACATGCCGCTCCATGCGCCACTGATGCTGGAATTTTTTGAGTCAGGATCGGCGTCTAGCGGCGCTTCGCGCAGAGCTGCATGATAGCTGACGGGTGCGACCATCTCGAGCGACGCGCTTCTGGGGTTGGTTCCGTAGACGTCGTATTCGCGGATGACGACATCTTCAAGGCCTTGTTTTCGCCACTCGGCGGCGATGTAATCGGCGAGTTCATTGTTGCGTTTGGAACCCGCGACGTGCGGTTCGGCGGTGAAGATGCGGTGCTGGCGGCGTTCTTGGTCGGGCGAGGGGATGGCTTTGAATTTGGTTTCGATGGCGGATTCGCGGGCAGCGGAAGAGGGAGTGAAACCGAGAATTGAATTTTGGGCACGCAGGTATGGACCCGCTGACAGGAATATCGAAACGGCACACGGAATAATTGTCCGCCGCCGAAAAACATAACCACAGAGCACACTGAGTTTCACAGAGGAAACCTCTGGCTTTTATTGAAAAGCGTATGTTTTACTTCGCTTTTAGAATTTCGCTCAGCAGATCGGGTTTCGATTCGTCGCGCACTAGATGCGGATATTTTTCGCCGCCGTGGTAATCGAGTTTGTAGGTCTTGTAGTAGTCGGTGTTCTCGACCAGCAACTCCAGAGGTTCGGGAGAGTTCTTGCCGGACTTCAGTGCATCATGCAGAACTTCCGGTGAAAATTGGCGACCATTAACTGCGATCAATTTCATTCCCGGTCCGATGCCTGCTTTGGCTGCGGACATACCCTCAATCGTGTCGCTGATTGTGCCATCCTCGCGCAATGCGAGACCGATGGAGAACGCGGCGTCGGTAAAGTGGAAGCTGCCTTCCGCGCCATGCTGCATGTCAGAGGCGGTTTCGTCGTAAGCCAGTTTCCAGCCACTGCCTTCGAGTCCTCCGAGCGGCGCCCCGGGACCGTGGCTGGTGAGTCGTTCGGTCCAGAAACCGCGCCAGTCGTAGGCGACAATCTGATTCAGCGCGTTGACCACATCGTCAAAGGTGTAGGGCTTTACCATGGGCGCGGTACTGGGCGCGCCGTGAAACAGTTTGCAGAAATCGTCGATCGTCTTCTGGCCTTTGCTCTGCTGGCGGATGATTACGTCGGCCCACATCCAGTTCAGCGTGTCCTCGTCGTAGAAGTCGGTGCTGCGACGCCACGACTCCCAGGCTTTCGGTGAAAAATAAAGTTCGGGAGCGGCATCGGCAGTGTCCTGCAAGTTGCGCCACTCGCGGCCGGGAGTGTGGTCGAGATCCGCTGCTACGCGGGCCAGGTGATCCCGCTCCTGGTCCACGGTGAGCAGGCCACTGCGCGCGGTCAGCACTTCGCCCAGGTACTCGGTCAAGCCTTCGTACACCCAGAGCAAGTCGTCCTGCATGGGCTGTTGATAATCGGGAGTGGCGAGATCGTAAGGGCGCCGGAATTTTCCGTTCCACGAATGCACATACTCGTGAGGCAATAGTCCGGCTTCGGCCTTGCGCGTGCTCTCGTCGACCAATCCGCGCTCGTCGATGCGGCTGTCGTCAGACTCGTGATGCTCTAGGCCGAAGTGCGCGACGTGGTCGCTGAGGCTGAGCAGAAAGTGATAATCGCGATAGTGGTGCGCGCCAAAGAGCTTATTTGCCTGTTCTACCAAACTCTTGTAGTGGTCCCAAACTTCCTGCGGAGCGTCGAGCGCGGCGGCGCTATCGGCGGCGATATCCAGCTCGGTTTGAGGATCTTGCGCCAGCGGGACGACTTTCAGGAATTCTCCGGTGATGATGGGGGAATCGACAAGGGTTGTCAACGAAACGGTAGCAAATTTGATTTCGTTGCCACTTTGGCTGGTGACGGGCAACGGTGTGCCGAACTTCCATCCGGCGGGGAGCTTCACGCTGGCGCTGTAGTTGATGTCATCCGACTTGTAACCCTTGGGATAAAGAAGGACCTGGTTCCAACTGATGACGGCCATCTTGTCGGTGGCGGAAGAGCCTGCGGAAAATCCGCTCTCAAACGTTGCTGGTGAAAGAAAGTCGAGTTCAGCGTTTACTTCGGTTGCATCGGCTGGAGCTTCCACGTGGATGGTGAAGCCGTCGAGCAGATCGCGGCGCCATTTCAGGGTCTTGCCAGCGGCACTGAACTTCAGGCCGGCCAGATCGATCACCGGGCCATCGGGCGCGTGTTCGCCGGGAATCCACTTGGGATAGTAAAGAGTCAATTCCTCGCCGCTCGTGGGAATACGCAAGGTGGCGTGAAAAATCTTGCGTGGCGCGGTTGTCGCGTCCAGAGAGAGCGTGACGGTGGGCGGAGTTGCCGCTCGTGAGATGACAGTGGCGCAAAGAATGCAGAGGATGCTCCCGAAGCGGGAGAGTTTCATAAGGCTCCTGAAATTTGGGCGATGTGGATTGCTCGGTGCCGAATCCAAAATGACGAATATAGCAGCCGCAGGCGGGAAATATAAAGCCACCGCCGGCTTTGCTATCATTCCGCGGTGCCCACTCGTGGAAAATTCATAACGTTTGAAGGGCTTGACGGCAGCGGCAAGAGTACGCACCTGCGGAAACTGGCTGAGGCGTTGCGCGCCGCCGGCTATGAGGTCGTCGAGACGCGGGAACCGGGCGGTACTACGACGGGAGAGAAGATTCGGCGCGTGTTGCTGGATTCGCGGACAGCAGGGCTTTCTCCCATGGCCGAGATGGCGTTGATGTTCGCTTCGCGCGCGCAGCACATCGCGGAAGTAATTGAGCCGGCTATGCGGGATGGCAGCATCGTGCTCTGTGATCGCTTTACGGATTCGACTGAAGCTTACCAGGGAAGTGGCCGAAAGCTTGGCAGCGATGCTGTCCTCGAATTACATCGCGTGCTGTGCGGAAACCTGCAACCTGACCTCACTTTGTTGCTGGAATCGAATCTTGCGTTGAGCGTGGGCCGGGCACGTCTGCGCAACGAACGGGCTTTGAAAAACGCGGGCAGTGGGGATGAAAATCGATTCGAGATGGAGACGCAGGCATTTTTTTCCCGCGTGCGAGACGGGTATCGTGCCATCGCAAAGCGCGACCCACAGCGAGTGATGACTGTGGATGCGCGGGGCACGCCGGCGCAGACGCATCAGGCGATTATGGAGTTGGTGAGTAGAAAGTTGAAAATAAGCGCAATCCCCCGATAAGTCGGGCATTGGGCTGACTTAGCATTTGTGACAACAACCGAAGATTGACTTTTCTGCTAAATGTGACATAAAATATAAAATGTCATGGACATAAAAGAGAGCCATACGCGGATCAATGAAAATGGGCGGCTGGTGATTCCCGCGTCGTTTCGGCGGGCTTTGGGTATCGTTTCTGGCGATACAGTTGTTTTGCGTCTGGACAAAGGTGAACTGAAAATCACGACACTGCGCCAGCGTCTGAAGAGGGCACAGGAAATCGTGCGAAAGCATGTACCGTCGTCGGTCTCGCTAGTCGACGAGCTGATTGCCGAACGCCGAGAGGCCGCGAGGCGTGAGTAGAATCGTGCTCGACACTTCTGCGCTCCTCGCAATCCTCCATGGGGAACCGGGGGCGGAGACGGTAACCGAACGGCTCGAGTCGCTGGACACATTTGCCATGAGCACGGTGAATGCATCAGAAGCGTATGGAAAGCTCTTGGGGAGAGGGGTCAGCCCCGCCGAGGCTTGGGAAGCTGTGACGGCCTCGGTCCCCCTTATCGAGCCGTTCGATGAGGAACAGGCCCGGATTGCAGGCCAGCTATTGCCGAGAACTCGCTCTCTCGGCCTGTCGTTGGGGGACCGCGCATGCCTCGCGCTGGCGGTAGTGCTCAAAGCTCCTGTTTATACCGCAGACCGGGCGTGGAAAGGCCTGAAGCTTGGAGTTGCCATCCACATCATCCGCTGATCAAGCGACTGGAAACCTGACGCAGCCGCTGCGAATTGAGGGTTTGGCCTATACGCGGGGATCGGCGCCCTATTTGCTTCGCTTGACCGATTGAACCGAAGACATGAGCTTCTCAGATTTTCACGGAAATGCCGAAACGGTCCATCGCCTGCGCGATATGCTGGCGCGCGAACGGTTTCCCCACGCCGTGGTTCTTTCTGGAGCGCAAGGTTCAGGTAAGTACACGCTGGCGCTCATGCTGGCACAGGCTTTGAATTGCCTGCAGCCGTTGCGCACGGAGGGCTTGCCTGATTTTTGCGGAAAGTGCGCCAACTGTACTCGCATCGCCCAGGCCTGCGATCTGAATGCCCGCTTTAACGAAGCTGTGGAAGCACGGGAGAATCTTCGCGACGCCGATAAGAAGGAAACCCGGCTCTTCGTGCAGACACACCCCGATGTGCTCGTCATCCCTCCCGACCCTCCGCAGATGATGGTCAAGGTCGATCAGGTGCGCCGTGTGATCGAGACGATTTACTACCGGCCATCCGAGGGCAAAGAACGCGTCTATATCTTTACGGATTCGGCTTTCATGAAGGAGGCGGCCAACTCGCTGCTCAAAGTGCTGGAAGAGCCGCCGGACTTCGCAACGATTTTTTTGCTTACCGAAAATCCCGGCGAGTTCTTGCCGACGATCCGGTCGCGGTCGATGGTTTTTCAGCTAGCGGCTCTTCCGACCGAAGAGATCGAGAGTTATTTGACTGAGCATCGGCCGGAGTGGAAGGCTCCGCAGCGGGCGCTGGTGGGGCGGTTGTGTGGTGGCGCGATTGGGCGTGCACGGAGTTTTGACTTGGCGGCCTACGTTGCCGCGCGCAGCCACGCTTTGACCGTTCTAAAGGCTGCCCTGAGCGGCGGCGAGCACAGCGAATTATTCAAGATTACCGAGACCTACCGGGCGGGTGCAGAGGGCCGCGAAAAAACTGACCAACTTCTGCGAACGATCTATTCGCTTTTGCAGGATTTGATGTTCCTGTCCTCGGGCACTCCAGAGCTGGTCCGCAACACCGATATTCAGAGCGAACTAAAGAAGCTGGCCGACGACGCCAACTTTGACTGGATTGCCTCGGCTTCTGACCGGCTGGCGGAGGTCGAACGCGGCATGCGTCGAAACTTATTGCGCTCACTTTCGTTAGACGCCTTTGCCACGGCTCTGGAGAAAGCCTGACTGTTGCCTGATTCCGCCTTGGCACCGTCCGCCGTCCGCATAAGCCCATTCGTATCATTCGGTTACCCGAGTTACTCTGGTGGTTCTATGTCCTTTGGAAAGATTGCCGCTTGCCTGCCCCCGGCCTATAATCGACTTACTCTGGTTTAGGAATTCTCCGTCAGGTTCCGGGTAAAACACACGGAGGGTGAAGTCTGTCCTCCACACGAGGTGAATAGCCCGGTAATGCGAAAGCGCCTGCAAATCGTGCTGATGGCTGCATTTGCGACCTCCATTTCTCTCACTTCAACGAAGCTATGCGCGAGAACGGATGATAGTCCGACTGCGCCGATAACCGCGTCCGACGAAAACGGACGGAAGATCTACGTCAATGAGTCGGCTCCAACAAGCCGGCACGTTCAATCCATGGAAACGCCGCGGCGGTCGCTCATGTATTGGAGCACGAAGGACAACCGCTGGAAACCGGTACCGCCGCCCAATGCGGCTTCCATGAAAGCCGCACGGTCAGCCGCGGCTGAGGTCAGCCAATACTTCCGGCGGGAGACAAGCCAGTCCGCCAATGCCAGGATTCAAGAGGCGAATTCTGCGGGCGCGGCATCGTCTCAGTCCCCGCAAGATATTGATGCCGCCATCACGATGGCAGCGGCCCGCCATAACGTCGATCCGAACCTGGTGCGTGCGGTGGTGAAAGTGGAGTCGAACTTCAATCCCAACGCAGTGTCCCGTAAGGGCGCAATGGGCCTGATGCAGCTCATGCCTTCGACCGCGCGGCAACTCAAGGTTCAGAATCCGTTCGACCCGGAACAGAACATCGATGCCGGGGTAAGGCAGTTGAAGCACCTATTGGAAAGCTATGGCGGCGACGTGAAGTTGACGCTGGCCGCGTATAACGCTGGTTCCGGTGCGGTGGCACGCAGCGCGGGCGTGCCTCACTATGCCGAAACCCAGAGCTACGTTCGCCGCATCACCAATCTTTACTATAGCGGATCAAATTACGGTCGATCGAGTCACGGTGGATTCAATGTGACGCCAGAGGGCGACTTTCCCTCGCGCGAACCCGTTAGGGTTCAGAGAGATGCGCGGGGCGTGCTGTATATCAGCAACACGGAGTAGGCGGGACGCATCTGTTACGGGATAAGGGTTGTGAGGCAGTTCTAAATTTCCTTTAACCAGGTTTCTCTTAATTAGGTTCCACTCAACAGGTTCTACGCAGCGCAAACATAATCGTTGCGGATCGGCAAGCTTGAAGAGCGCATCGTTAATGGCCGCAGCAGGGACGATCGCATCGGGAAGGATTACGCCGGGAAGCATCACGCGTCCGCGCAAATTGCGCCGGGCGGCGGTGCTGCTCGCGCTCCTCTCGGCCCTGCCCCTTTCTGCGCGAACACACCACAGCGAATCATGGGCACGAGACCACTTTGCCTCAGCCGAACGGATGCGCGAGGCGCTTAACGGGCGTCCCGTTCCCGATCGGACCCGCCACGACTACCAACGGGTTCTGAACGCTTACCGCAGTGTTTACCTTGGAGCGCCTGCCTCGGCCAAGGCCGACCCCAGCGTCGTAGCCGTCGCCGAAACTCTGGTGGAAATGGGACGCCGCTTTGAAGACGACAAAATTCTGAAAGAAGCGATTTCGCAGTACCGGTTTCTGCGCCGCGAATATCCGGGCAGCAGATACCGCTTCGATGCGCTGTTCACTATCGGCGAGATTTACAAAGACGATCTCAACAATGCCGAGCAGGCGCGGGCCACGTTTCAGGATTTTCTGCGCTGCTATCCGCACAATCGCCTCTCAGCGGACGCCGAGCAGGCCATTGCCGATTTGAAGCATCCGGAGTCTGCGGCCAGGGGCGCGGAGGCCAAAGCCGGCAAGAACAAGAGCGGCCAACAGAAAACCGGAAGAAGCAAGACTGAAAGCGAGCAGGCCGCAGATAGAAGTAGCGGCGAAAAAGCCGGCTCCGGAAAAAATGAGAGCGCGGTTGACCAGAAAGCGGCCAAAGAATCTTTCGCAGCAGAGGTTGCTTCCGGCGCAACTCAATCGCAAGAGGCTGCCGTAGATGCGACGCCGGCGAAGTTGCCTCGCGTAACCAGAATCCGCCACTGGTCTACCCCTGACTACACGCGCGTCGCCATCGACCTCGAAGGCGAGATCAAGTTTGGCTCCCAGAGAATTGCCCATCCCGACCGTATTGTTTTCGATCTGCGCGACACCAAGCTGGCTTCCACGCTGGTAGGCAAGAGCTTTGACGTAGATGACGGATTCTTGAAGAAGATCCGAGTCGCACAATTCCAGCCGGGCCGCACGCGGGTGGTGCTCGAGATTGCCGACCTTTCGGAGTACGACGCCTTTCTGATTCCGAATCCTTACCGCCTGATTATCGATATTCACGGCAAGGATGGTCATGGCTTACAAGCTAGAGAAAAACAATCTCGCGACCTGACAGCCGCCGAGGATGTCGAAGCCGAACCCAAATCCGATTCCAGGAGGTCCGCTTCCGGAGGTTCAGAAGGCAGCCTCATCAACGAAGATTCCGCGGCACCGGCTGAGACTGGCAAAGCTCCGGTTACCAGCATGGACGTTGGCGACGGCGCGGCAATTGTGAAAAAGGACCGGCCGGGGACGAAATCGTCTTCCTCCGTCGCGTCAAAGAACAATGCATCACCGGTCGTAAAGAAAATAGTCGAGCCGGATGACGATGACGACGAGGCTTCTGCGAATGCGGACGTAAAACACAAATCCACCGAGAGTCCCAGTGACGATTTGACCGCGCCCGACGTGAAAATATCCGCCAACGCGCACACAGTGGTGAGCCATTCGCGGCGAAAATCGAATAGCAAGACCAGCACTCATCAGCCGGAGGCGGAATTAGACACACGCGAGGCCCGGCCTACGGCCAGCGGCGACCGTTCCTTAATTCGCGCTCTAGGTCTAAAAATCGGCAAGATCGTGATTGACCCTGGTCACGGCGGCCATGATACCGGAACCATCGGTCCCAACGGTCTTGAAGAAAAGGATCTAGTACTCGAAGTGGGCAGGCGCCTGGGCAAACTGCTGGAGACTCGCTTGGGAGCGGAAGTTGTCTACACCCGCAAGACCGATACTTTCATTCCGCTCGAGACCCGCACCGCCATCGCCAACCAGGACCGCGCCGATTTATTCATCTCGATTCACGCCAACTCCAGCCACGACGAATCGGCGCGTGGCGTTGAAACCTATTACCTCAACTTCACTTCGTCTCCTGAGGCTCTGGAAGTCGCCGCGCGCGAAAACGCGGTCTCGGAAAAATCGATTTACGAGTTACAGGACCTAGTCAAAAAGATCGCCCTGAAAGACAAGATCGAAGAATCCCGGGAGTTCGCCGGTGACGTGCAGGAGTCGCTGCACAGCGGGCTCGCGGTCAAGAGTTCCGCGATACGCGACCGCGGCGTCAAGAAGGCCCCGTTCATCGTGCTCATTGGCGCGAATATGCCGTCGATTTTGGCCGAGATTTCCTTCGTCAGCAATCCCAGCGACGAGCGGCGGCTGGAAACCAGCGAATACCGCCAGCGCATTGCCGAATCGCTTTATCGCGGCGTCGCCCGCTACGCCAACGGTCTGAGCGGAGTGAAAGTCGCCAGCAAGCTCGACAAAGCAACGGGACAATAGACTCTCGCTTCGGAACGCTTCTCTTCCCTTCTGACGTTCTTCTGACCTTCGCGACAAATCACGGAAACTTTTCTCCAGCGCTTGTGGTCTAATTATTAGAGGTTCCAGGTCCGAGAACGTCTTCCTCATGAGCTTTTCCAGGTTTCTGTCCTTGCGTTTCTTATTTGCTGTGGCGCTGGCCGGCTCTTCGGCGATGCTGTCGTTCGCCGCCAACAAGCCCGCCTTGCCCTCGCCGTCTTCATCGTCCGCGATCTTGCCGCAAGAATTTGGCGGCTGGCAAATGCAAGGAGTAGCGAAGACGGGCAACGATCCCGCCGTGGCTGACCCGGCGAACGCCACAATCCTCAATGAATACGGCTTCACTGATTTCGCGTCCGCTACTTATAAACGCGATGACGGCCGCACAGTAAAGATCCGCGCCGCGCGCTTTGCCGACGCCAGCGGAGGCTTTGGCGCTTACACACTCTATCTGCAAGCGGAGATGCAGAAAGAAGAGATTGGCGACCAGGGAGCCTCTTTCGGCAATCGCGTTCTTTTCTATCGCGGCAATGTGCTGGTTGATGCGCTGTTCAGTGAGGAATCACCCATGGCGGGAGCGGAACTACGCGAGTTCGCCGGGGCATTGCCTCGCCCCTCGGGCAGCGCAGCCAACCTGCCTCCGGTTCTCGCCTTCATGCCGCACCGCGGCTATGTGACCAACACGGAAAAATATGCCGTGGGCCCGAAAGCACTGGGCGCATTCTCGCCTCCAGCAGATCTTGATATCGTGGATTTTGCCGCGAGTCCCGAGGTGACGCTCGGCCGTTACGCTTCTCCCAGCGGCGAATCAACACTGATGTTGATCTACTATCCCACTCCACAGCTTGCTTCCGAACACTTGCGGCGCATGGGTGCCGCGCATGGCGTGCAGTTCCAGCCCGGCGTCTCCGGAGTGCAACACCTAGGGGAGTTCTTCGTGAAGCGAACTGGTCCCATCGTCGCCATTGCCGCGGGACCACTTTCCGAAGACGAAGCAAAATTTCTCTTGAGTTCCGTGAACTACGAGGCGAAAGTCACGTGGAACGAGAGGACCGACAATCAGGAAGTGCGCGATCTCTATACACTGTTGAAAAACATTGTCATTCTCTGCGCAGTCCTGGGAGGATTCGCCGTCGTTGCGGGTATTGCCTTCGGCGGCATCCGGATTCTGATGAAAAAGGTATATCCCGACCGGGTATTTGACCGGCCAGAACAAATGGAATTTATCTCTCTTCGCCTGACCGAGGTTGTCTCCCGCCGGGTGCCACCCGACTCGCCTGAACCATAGAAATCTCCCCTTGGAACCTCCTAAGTGGCTTGTTCGTAGCGGGTTACGGTAGTTCCGAGGCGCACTAGTCTCACAATGATACAGTTCTGTCGAATATTGATTGGTTGTATAAGTTATTGAAAATAAAGGCATTTATTTCGCATAAATCGCTTGACACACTGCTTTTTCGGCTCATAAGATTTCGCCAGAAAGTTTTGACGGAAAATCTAAGCCTCCGTTGGAACTATTCTCCCTTGAGAAGAGGCCTCCTGTTGCCAGGAGGCTTCTTCGTTTTGCGATCACAAGTCCCTTATCTGAAGTAGACCAGTGAATTGACGGAACTCTAGTCTGGGAATTTCGTACATATTGTTGCGAGCTGTCATCAGCTTCGTGAATGACCTTCAGTTCTCCGCGGTTGGAAATGCACGGGGAGGCGAATTATGTTCTGCGACGGATGTGGATCGGCAGTGCAAGCGGGCCAGGCATTCTGCAGCCGCTGCGGAAAACAAATCGTCGGCGTGATTCACACAATGCTGCCCGTCCGCGGAAGGGTTGCGGAACATATTCACCTTCTCGGTATCTTGTGGCTGGCAATTTCGGCGTTCAATGCCGTGGGCGGAGTGGCGCTCTATATCGTCGCCAATACAGTGTTTGCCCCGGGCAGGGGAGTAGGAGCGCCGGCATTTCTCCATCCTCTGCTGACCATACTAGGCACGTTTGTGCTCGGAAAGTCGGCGCTCGGCTTTGTCGCCGGATGGGGCTTGATGCAGCGTGAGAGATGGGCCCGCGTTTTGGTTGTAGTGCTGGGATTCGTCTCGCTGTTCAACATTCCTTTCGGTACAGCAATCGGCGTCTACACTCTTTGGGTGCTGCTGCCCGCTCAGTCAGAAGAGGAGTACGAAGCCTTGGTCGCCGCCCGGCCAGCTGCATAGATGTTTTCTAAATGACGAGTCCTAGTTGACCCAGCGCACGTTGCCGAGACAATGACGAGTCTTGCGCCGATTATGCGCTATTCTTTCTCCGGCAATCGTTCCCCGTCATTCCGGACTAAGCCTTTTCTTCAGGTTTGCTACTACCGCCACCCGTTCGCGAATCTCTCAAAAGCCTTGTCCACATGGCAATTTCGTTGTGTAAGGGACGGCAAAGCGTTACTATTCCAGCGACCGGAAAACGCCACTTGCCTTTCGTCTAACTGAAACGAAAATTCCCCACTACCCATAGGAGAAAGCGTGATCCAAAGACTAAGCGCATTTTTGCTGACTCTCGTAGCCATCGTGTCGGGCGCGAACATTCTTTGCCAGGCCCAGCCACAGCAGTTGTTAACCCACCACGTGCGAGAAGCAACCCTTACCGGCAAGGCGCAGCCGCTGGGCCGGCTGCCCGCAACGCACGCCCTGCGTTTTGACATCGTTTTGTCGCTGCGCGATCAAGCCGGGCTCGATAGCTTCCTGCAAGAAGTCTACGATCCTTCCAGCGCCTCGTACCGTCACTTCGTTACGCCGCAGGAATTTACCGCCCGGTTTGGTCCCAGCCAGGAAGATTATGACGCCGTCATTGACTTCGCAAAAGCCAACGGCTTTACGGTCGTCGGCGGCTCCCGCGATGCTATGGACGTTCAGCTCAAGGGCTCAGTTTCCGCTGTCGAGGCAGCTTTCCACGTCACCATGGGCCTCTACCAGCATCCCACAGAAAACCGCACATTCTACGGTCCCGACCGGGAACCCAGCGTCGATCTTCCATTCCAGCTCTGGCACATCTCTGGTTTGGACAATTATTCCACTCCGCATCCAGCGCTTCTGCGCCGAGATGCCACGCCTCAGACTGTAAAATCCAACACCGTCAAGGGATCGTGTCCGTCGAGTTCCTATTGCGGCAGCGACATGCGCGCGGCCTACTACGGCGGAACGACTCTCACCGGCGCAGGCCAAACACTGGGCTTGCTCGAATACGTTGGCTATGACATTGCCGACCTGCAAACCTACTTCAAGAATGCCGGCCAGACCAACAACGTGCCAGTCAATGGCATTTCCACCGACGGAACCAGCCTTAGCTGTCTCGCCAAACAAGGCTGCGACGACACCGAACAGACACTCGACATGACTCAGGCCATCTCCATGGCGCCGGGACTAAAGGCGCTGAACGTCTATGTGGGATCTACCGACACGGCGATGCTGAGTTCCATGTCGACTCACTCCCCAGTGGACGCGCAATTGAGTTCTTCGTGGACCTGGCAACCGGCCGATCCGCAAACCGACGACCCGTATTTCCAGAAGTTTGCCGCACAGGGTCAGAATTATTTCCAGGCGGCTGGCGACAGCGGCAAGTACACGACCAACTCGCAGTTTGTATTCCCGGCTGATGACGACTACGTAACCACGGTCGGCGGCACGGACCTGCAGACCGTCAGTGCCGGCGGCGCGTGGAGTTCGGAAACCGCCTGGGCCGATGGCGGCGGAGGTTATTACACCAAGGACGCTATTCCAATACCCTCGTGGCAACAGACCACCGGCGTCATCACGACCGCCAACAAAGGCTCAACCACTCTGCGTAACGCTCCGGACGTATCGGCGGAATCCAATTTTGATTTCTACGTTTGCGCCGATCAGACGACTTGCACCGCAAACAACTATGGTGGCACCAGTTTCGCGGCGCCGATGTGGGCCGGTTTCATGGCTCTCATCAATCAACAGGCGCTCGCGAACGGCAATCCCACTCTCGGCTTCATCAACCCTGCTGTTTATACAATCGGCCTGAGCTCCGGGTACAAGACCGCGTTCCATGACATCACCAGCGGCAGCAACGGCTTCACGGCCGTAGCCGGTTACGATTTGGCGACCGGATGGGGCAGTCCGAACGGAGTGGGACTGATTACTGCGTTGGCGGGAAGCACGACGACCGCTGATTTCACCATCAGCTCCGCGCCCGCGAAAATTACGGTGGCCAGAAGCGGCACCGGAACCTCCACCATCACCACGGCGGCCTTGGGAAGCTTCAACTCTGCGATAGCCCTGACCGCTACCGGTCAAGGCAGCGCTCAGAAAGTCACCTTCAACCCCACCTCCATCGGCGCTCCCGGCTCCGGAACGTCAACGATGACGGTCGTTGTCGGCGCGAGTGCAGCACTCGGCGTCCACACGATCACCATCACCGGCACCGGCGGAGGCATAACGCACACGACCACAGTCGCTCTCACGATCACGAAGTAGCGACACTCGCCGCGAGAAGCTTGAGCGCGGTGAACTAAACAGAGAAACATAAATTAAAGAACGGCCCGGACCGTTGATCCGGGCCGTTCTTTTCGTGTCGAGCAAATTCAACAAATTAGCGTGAGGTTGTTACCACCGTCACGAGCCAGAAGGAAGCTGGGAACGCATTGGCCGCAGTTGTAGAAGAATGATTTGGTAAACTAAAGCAAGTTCACCCAAAGCCGACGTAGCTCAGTTGGTAGAGCAGCCGATTCGTAATCGGCAGGTCAGCGGTTCAAGTCCGCTCGTCGGCTCCATTCTTATCGCAACAACCCCTGCATAGCGATTAAGAGGCATCAGGTTCTTCTGTGCAGCTTGCCAGACCCCTGCGGTAATCGTTTATCCTTACCTGTAGTTCAAAGGAGCAATATGAAATTCTTCACGCTGTTTTTTCTGACCCTCGTTCTGGGTGCGCTGGTTGCAGTTGCTGCCGATCAGACCCAGCCTCCGGCTGTCGGCAATCCCGCTCCCTCTTTCAGCCTGCCCAGCCAGGAAGGCGCACAGGTATCCCTTGATCAGTTCAAAGGAAAATGGGTTGTGCTTTATTTCTATCCCAAGGATTTCACGTCGGGCTGCACCATCGAAGCTCACAACTTTCAGCGAGACATCGACAAGTACACCCAGAAGAATGCGGTGATCGTCGGCGTCAGTGTAGACAACGTGGACTCTCACAAAGGCTTTTGCACGAAAGAAGGCTTGAACTTCAAGCTGCTTGCCGATCCTAACCACGCGGTCGTTCAACAATACGGCTCGGTGATGGAGTACAACGGAATGACTCTTGCCGCGCGCAATACGTTCCTGATCGATCCTTCAGGCGTGATCCGGAAGGTTTACCTCAAGGTCAGTCCGCAGGGTCACAGCGAGGAAGTGCTGGCCGATCTGCAACAGTTGGAGACTGCCAAGTAAGGTTTGGTGGTCTACCGATCTCTATTTCGTCTCCGGAGCGACCGCATCGGTGTTCGCTCCGGACGACCGTGAATTGACTGCCTAAAGCCGGCGAAGGTGTTGCGCATGGGCTCTCCCTGAATGCCGTAGCATCCAATTACTAGATATTGTTGTCTCGATGTCTACTGTTGAACAGACTTCTGCAGGTTTTGGAACTCCTGCATTTCATGTTGGGCCGCCTCGGTCTTTCCCTGCTTGCGATAGAGACCTGCCAACCCGAAATGCGCCTGCGCGGCAAGGGGAGTGCTTTTCTCGATGCTCAAAAGCTTCATCCATGCTTTCTCGGCCGCAGCGGCGTCATCATCGAGTGAAGCGGCCTTCCCCAATGAATAGAGAGTCTCCGGCATGTCGGGCATTAACTTGTCGGAGCGTGCCAGTTCCACCTGAGCCTCTTTCGCCTTGCCTTGCTCCAGCAAAGCCGTACCCAGGCGGTAAGCAGCTTCCGCGTTACCCGGCTCACGTTCACACTGCGCCCGATATTCCTGTTCCGCCTTGGCCCATTGCGAGTCGCCGGCATACACTTCGCCCAACTCAAGATGAACCTCGGGCACATCGGAACGCAGCCGCAGCGCCTCACGATATTCCTTTTCTGCCTCGGGCATTCGCCGCAGCACGAAGTAGTTTTCCGCCATCGCCTGATGCGCGCGAGCGGAATCGGAATGGGCGGCCAACAACGTATCAATAGATTGCTTCGATAGCAAGCCGCTGGCGCGGCCTAAGTAGTAAAGCAAGTCCGGATCATTCGGGCGCTTCTGCAGTGCGGCCTGCAAATTTACGATCGCGTCGGCAAACTGTCCGGTTTCAATCTGCGCGATGCCTAATGCGCTCTGTTCGTGGACTCGTTCGAGGTGCGGAATCGCTTCGGCCGCATAGCCCTGCACCAACAGCGCGTAACCCAGCAACTGATGTGCGGGAGCCATATTCGAATCGAGTTCGAGCGCATGCTTCAGGGGTGGAATGGCAGCGCCATAGTCGCGCTGCTCCATAAATGCCTGCCCCAGGCTCACAAAACCAGCGGGCGCGGTCGGATCCAGTTCCGTCACTTTGCGGAATTCGGCAACGGCAACGTCGAAGTGCCGCTCGCTTTCGGCCTTGCGGCCAGCCTCCATGTGTTGCACTGCTTCGGGCGAAGCCGCCTGCCACGCCAGCCACAAAATTAGGATGGTTCGGATCACGGCTTCTCCGGTTCGCGTATTTCAAGAAATTGATCCGCAGCAACATCGTTCAATACTTGATGCGTTCCCGACGGCCAGAATACTTCGACCTTGGATAATTTGGCGCTGCCGAGTCCAAAGTGCAGCCGTTTATCGTTCGCGGATTCGTAACTTCCTGCGGTGGTCGCGAAACGCGTCTGCCCGTTCACTTGCACACGCGCGCCCAGACCGTCGCGATTACTCCTTGTACCTCGCAGTGTAATAGTCAGCCAGTGCGCGCTGCCGCCACGATTCATGAAAAACTGAGGGTGCGCGCCGAGAACTGTCGTCACCGCGTCGATCCACCCATCATTATTGAAGTCGCCAAATGCCGTTCCGCGTCCCGCAACCAGCGCGTCGCTTCCAGAATCGACGCGCTCGAACCGGCCATTGTGATTCATCGCGAGAAGCGTTGGCTCCAGATAGTGCAACGAAGGATCGATGGTCTCTACGTTGTCGAGCACGTGTCCCTGCGTGACGAACAAATCTTTCTGCCCGTCATTGTCAAAATCCTCGAGGCCCACGCCCCAGCCTGCCGTCACCCCCGAAAGCGCAGTCACTCCCGTTTGCAATCCGCGGTCTGTAAAAGATCCGTTGCCATCGTTGTGAAAGACCGCATAAGTCTGCCGCGGCAAAGTAGTAACGATCACGTCTGGCCGTCCGTCGTTATCGTAATCCTGAAACACGACGCCCATGCCCGAGAGCGGCCCACCATCCAGGTTGAGGGCCGCGCCCGCCTGAAGCGCGACTTCGGTGAACGTGCCATTGCCATTGTTGTGAAACAGATATTGCTGCATACCGTCGTTGGCTACATAGGTGTCCGTAAAACCATCGCCATCGTAGTCGCCGAACGCCACACCCAGTCCGTGCCCCTTCTTCGCAGCAATCCCCGAGCGCTGGCTTACATCTTCGAACGTGCCGTCGCCGCGATTGTGGTAAAGAATGTTCGTGGTGCGGGGAAATTCGCCCGGCGGACAGTACGTGTGAAAATTCCCTCCGCAGTCTTTACTGTGCTGCGTGTCCCAGTCCATGTAACGCGTGACAAACAGATCCAGCCTGCCGTCGTTATCGTAATCAAAGAATCCCGCCGAGACCGACCAGCCTCCTGCCGCAACGCCTGCTTTGGCTGTTACGTCTGTGAAAGTGCCATCGCCATTATTGTGATAGAGAATGTTTTTTCCGTAGCTTGTGACATAGAGATCGGGATAGCCATCGTTATCGTAGTCGCCGACGGCCACGCCCATGCCGTAGTTTCCGTCTCCGGCATTCGCTAAACCAACTTGCTCGGTCACGTCCGTGAAGCTGCCGTCTTTGTTTTGCCGGTAAAGACGGTTCCAATAGCGCGGATCATGCCGGTCGAAGTTTTCCGCTTCATGCATGGGATGATCTATGCGGCCGCCGTTCACGAAGAATATATCCAGCAATCCATCGTTGTTGTAATCAAGGAGGGCGATTCCGCCGGGCATGGTCTCGATCAGATACTTCTGCGGCGTCGGTGAATTCTGGAGCGTGAAATCGATTCCGCGCGGCGCTTTTACCTCGAGGATCGATGTGCCTGTTGCGGCGAATGAGGCAATGACGATCGAAACGCGGACGATCTGAGAGAGATGGCTGACCATTTTAAACTTCCCGCGCAGCGTTCCTGCCAGGGCACAACGCATGCCGGAGGCCGTAAATGACTCTTCCTAGAACAAGAACTTCAGCGCAAATTGAATCAGCCGCGGATTCGTTCCCGGGGCGGTAGCGGTTACAACGCCAAAGTTGGCATTGTTGCTGGTGCAGCATATCGTGTTCGGCGGAGCAAACTGGGTGCGGTTGAAAAGATTAAAAAACTCCGTTCGAAATTCCAAACCAAAACGTTCATCCGGATCGAACAGGATCCTTTTGAAAACTGCAAAGTCAAAGTTGTTCACCCCGTCGGCGCGCAGCGTTGCATCGACTCGCGATTCGTTGCCAAAGGTAAAGTTCGCGGGCGCGGCGAAACAATCCGTGTCAAACCACTGGGTCAATCTTGTGATCTTGTCGCCAAAAATTAATTTCGGACATCCGGCGACCACATTCGGGCGCGATCCCGAGCCAAACAATGTGGCGTCGTTGGCCTGGCCATTGCTGAAGATCAAAGGAAATCCTCGTTGGAACGTGGTGACACCATCGATGCCCCATCCGCCCACAACCTTGTTTAATCCATTGCCCACACCGGAAAGATACTTTCTTCCTTGTCCGAACGGCAAATCAAGGACGTAGCTGATCACCAGACGCTGAGGAACGTCCTGCGACGATAACGAACGTTCACCTCGCAGATTGTTACTGTCCTGAATAGCGCCCACCCCCGTTTCCAGCCATGAAGTAAGAGTGTCTGTGTTGCTGATCAGTTTTGAGTTGGTGTAAGCAACCATCAGAGACCCGGCACCGGCAAACCGTCTTTGCGCCGTCACCTGCAAGGAGTGGTAGACACTCTCGAAAGATCCCTGGCCCGCAAGTTGCACACTGGTGTATTGCGGATAGGGTCGCAGGAGTTGCCCTTCGGTGGTGGTCGGGGCTGCAAGGGCTAAAGCCTGCCCATTGATAAAAAAGGGATTCGGCACGGTCTGCAGCAGCGTAACCGCTGACTTGCCTCCTGCCGTGAACTGCGCGGCAGCTTGAGCCAGCAGGTCGTCCGAAATTTGATTGACTTGCTGGGAGTACTGTTCGAGATGCGTGCCTTTTGACCCCACATAAGCCGCGGATAGAAGAAATCCTGCCGGAAGTTCGCGCTCAACATTCAAATTCCACTGCTGCACATAAGCGGAAGGATGGTTTTCACGATCAACCTCGGTGATGGATTGCACTGTCTGGGTTAGAAACTGCTGGGTTCCCTCGGTCCCGAGGCTGCGGCCGGGCGGCGGAGAAATACCGTTAGGAAACGGAAGCGAAATCGAGTTGAGGGGGTGTGTGCCGTCCACTGTCCCGGTGTACGTGGTGCTTGCCGCATTCACCATGTCATTGGCGGGGTTAAGCGCGAACGAAACATAGTTGGGAACCCAGAAGATGCCGTATCCGGACCGGATGACTGTCCTGCGAGTGAGACTGTAGGCGACACCAACCCGTGGCGCCAGGTTGTCTAAATCGAGCGGCACATTATTGCGCGCCCAGGACGGAACCAGAAACACATCTCCCAGCACCGGCGAAGAGCCGGATGGAAGAAATCGATTGAGATAGCTTTGCGCATGGGGATCGAAATATGAGAGCCGGTCATAGCGCTCCGACCACGGACCCTGAAGCTCGTAACGGAGTCCAAGATTCAAAGTAAGCGCGCGGCTCAAATGCCACGTGTCATTGAAGTAGAAAGCTCGATATTCCTGCTTACCCGCGGTGAAAGCCGGAACAACCGCCTGGGCAAAAAAATGATTCTCGAAGTTACTGAAGTTGTCGGCATATCCCAGCAAAAAGTCGGCGAAGGAAAACCCGGTGAAGCAGGCTTGACTCGGCGCGCAGAAATCGAAGGCCCCACTGGCCACGTTGGTCTGCGCATAGTTTTCATAGCCAGTTTCGAACTGAAAACCAACATGAAACTGATGATGCCCGCGCATGAGCGTAAGGCTCGGCGAAAGATTGTATTGGGTATTGCGATCCTGAATAAAGCTTTGTCCCTGCGTACACATAATGTTGTCGGAAATGTTGGCCACGCACGGGGTCGGCGGTGTACGCATGATCGCCGGGACGGAGCTGTTGTAGCTCGCAGGCCAGCCAATTGATGTCAGGTCGAAGCCGGCGTTTTTCGGAGTCCGGTTGTATTTGAACCGGCTGATGCTGGCGCTGAAGTCGAAAACCGAAATAGAATTGATGTTGTAGTTGTAGCCGGCAGCCACAGCGTTAGTGGAATACTTCTCTGAACAACGATCGGCGCACAAACCATTGCCCAGCGGATCCGTTGGGAGATCGAGCACATTCCAGTGGCTGAACCTGACAAACAACCGCTGCTTGCTGTTGATGTCCTGATCGATGCGCGCGACGACCTGGTCCTGGTTTCCACCTGTGCTCGCCACCGTATTGAAGTTGTTAATGGTTCCTGACGGAGTTACTACTCCGGGAACATTCGGCGCCGGCCAGGAATTAAGCAACGCCTTGGAGGTCAGATTGACCCGGTTCGCGGGAATAATATTGCCGCCGAATACCGTGGGATTGACTGCGCTGCCTGGGCACGCTCCCTGGGCATTCACATTGCCGGCACAGGGATCCATAATCTGGGTGCTGATAGCAGAAAAATCACCTGCCCGTTCGGCTGCTGTGGGAACCGTAGCAGTGAACGGTTCTCCGGTGCGGAGCCGAAAACCTTCCCAGCTCACGAACCAGAACGTTCGATTCCGCCTATCGTAGTGCGGAAGATGCAAAGGTCCACCGACTTCCGCTCCAAACTGGTTCTGTACCCAGGGCGGTCTGGGCTTTCCCGCGCTGCTGAGGAAGAAATCGTTCGCATTAAATATGCGATTGCGCAAATATTCATACGCTTCCCCGTGCAGTGAGTTCGTGCCGCCCTTCGTACTCAGGCTGGTGACTCCGCCCGCAAATTTGCCCCATTCCGCTCCCAGATTGCTGGTCTGGACCCGGAACTCCTGAATCGAATCCTGAATTGGAATCAGGATGGGTAAGTTGATATAGCCGATGTTCAAGGGCTGTCCATCAAGATACTCGGCGCTCTGGTTTCCGAACGACCCATTGACCTGATAATTATTCCAGCCGAATGGGTTTACTCCAACTGGCGTGCCGGTTGAGCTCCCTTGCGGAATCACCGATGGCGCCAGCACGATCAGATTGAAGACATTGCGTCCATTGAGCGGCAACTCGTTCGCTTTCCGCTGTTCCACGACAGTGCCGACGGTGGAAGATTCCGTGTCGAGAGGCGGCGAACTGCCCTCCACTGTGACGCTTTCCGATGCGGACCCCAGGATCATCTCGAAATTAACTTCCACTGCGTCTTGCACATGAAGAATTACGCCGGCCTGGATCACAGCTTTGAAGCCGAGCTTTTCAACCTCAATACGGTATTTTCCGGGCGCTAAGTTTGATATGTAGTAGGTTCCCGTGCCGTTCGTAAGCCCCTGATAGTAAATCTGGGTGCCGATGTTGATGGCAGTAACTCTCGCGTCGCCAATTACGGCTTTATTCGGGTCGGTGACACGTCCGGTCAACGAGGCGCTGGTGGATTGCGCCTGCAATGTGCCGGAGAGCATGGCGATTAGCAGCGCAGCTGGAAACACTTTGCGCATAGAAATCCTTAATGTACTCTCCCGCGCAAGGTTTGGAGGCTTTCTTCCTTGTAGAAAGCATGTCGAGTCCTCGAGCCCGGCTCCCGCGATCTCTTCGGAATCAATTTATACGACGGGCGAACGAAGTTTGTACCAAGGCCAAGGTATTCACCCGGACATTTTTTCCGTGCGCTTTTATCTGGAAAAACGATTAACTGCTGGTGTATGTTGCCCGAAGCACGGTGACAACTGCGGCCGGGCATCGTCAATCATGCACGCCTTGGCCGACGGGTCCCCGTAGCGTTCAGGGCAGGACTTGAGAACGGCCCCTATGAGCTCCCCCGCAAACGGACGTGCTCTCGCGATCCCTCTGGTCTGGACCGGAAACGCCGGACATTCGGTCGCAGTTCCGGAAGGAGCTTCGGTACGCTCTCCCAGCGATGAAGAGTTAATGGCGCGGCTGCAGGCGAAAGATACAGATGCGCTGGAATCCCTGTTTGGCCGGTACTCCCGTCTGGTGAGCAGCATCGCGTTTCGAATCCTGCGTGACTACAGCGAGGCGGAAGAGGTTGTGCAGGAAGCATTTTTCTATATCTATCAAAAATCTGCGCTGTTTGATCCAGGAAAGGGCGGCGCCAAGGCCTGGATCGTGCAAGTGGCCTATAGCCGAGCGCTGGACAGGAAGGCGCATTTATCGCGCCGCGGCTTCTATGTTGGTACAGAAATCGAATCTCTGGACGATACTCTGGCAGGAAAGACGGATGTAGAACGAGAGATTGGGTCAAAAATCAACTTTGCGCATTTGCAGAGGGCTTTCCAGGATCTAACGCAGATGCAGCGGCGAACCCTTGAGTTATTCTATTTCGAAGGACTGGAATTGAGAGAAATCAGCGAAAAACTTCACCAGCCATTTGGCAATGTGCGCCACCATTTTTATCGTGGCCTGGAACGGTTACGGAAGAGCCCGTCTGTACAGAGGCTCCGGGGAAACGATTAATGCTGAACGAAGACCAGAATCTCGATGGCCATGAACGGTTCAAAGAACTCAACGCGTTGGCGAATTCGGGTACGCTCAGCGCACATGAGTGGCTGGAACTGGAGCGGCACCTTGAGGTCTGTAACGATTGTCGCGAGATCCATGACCAGTATCAACTCTTGATCTCGGATGGAATACCGTTCCTTGCCGCGATTTATGACAATCCGCAAGAGCGGGAAGATTGGGATGATTCGGAAGCACGGGAGAGGCTCCTGGCTCGCGTTCATCGAGCGGAACAAAGGGTGGACCGCCAAATAAGAAATGCGGTTCCTCGCGAAATACCACCCCACTTACTACTAGGATTCGCGACACACCAGTGGGCAAAGGGCGGCCTTGCCGCTTGTCTAGGAATTGCGGTTGTGTTTGGCGCTTACGCATTAGGCAGTCGCTCGCACAGCGCAGCGAAGCAGACGTCGCCTTCATTTTCACCACAAGAGCAGGCGCAAAAGCTGGAGGCTCAAAAGAAGTCGAGCGACCAGTTGGTTGAATTCCAGGCTGCAAAAATTTCCCAGATACAAGAGCAAAACGCAAAACAGGAGCAGGAAGTCGGCAGACTGCGAACGGCTTTGCGCGTTTTGGAAGACCATTCCCACGAACTTGGATCGGCTGAGGGCAAAACGGAACAGCAGTTGCGAGCAGTTTCAGAGCAGCGTGACAGCCTGACCGTCCAGCTCCAGCAAGCGGAGCAATCGTTTCAAAGCGCGAAATCCGAACTCGCGAGCTTGCGCGCCGAAAATGACCGCGAGCTTTTGCACGCAGCGTCGCTCGAATCGAAGATCGACGAGCTTACGGCCTCCAATCGGGATCAGGAACGGCGGCTTGGGAATGACGAACAGTTTCTGGCCTCCGACCGTGACATCCGCGAGCTGATGGGCGCCCGCAAGCTCTACATAGCAGACGTCTTCGATGTAGACAGCGGAAGCCGCACACGTAAGCCATACGGACGCGTCTTCTACACACAGAATAAATCTCTTATCTTTTACGCCTTTGACCTTGATCATCAGGCGGGAGTAAAGAATGCCAGCATCTTCCAGGTCTGGGGACAAAAGGAAGCGGCGGAACTTGGCGAAAAAGCTCGCCCCATGAATCTGGGGATTCTGTACATGGACAGCGAATCGAACCGCCGCTGGGTTCTGCGCCTCGATGATGCGAAACAGATGGCCGAAGTGGATGCAGTCTTCGTCACCGTGGAACCGCATGGCGGCAGTCCCAAACCCACGGGCAAGCCCTTTCTCTACGCCTTGCTGCGCAAGGAAGCGAACCATCCTTAACTAACTTGGCACACAGTTAGCCAGTCTCCTTCGATCTCAACATTCTCCCGTCTCTACTTCCTTGCATGGCTTGGTACAAATCTCCCCACAAGGTCGTACTAACTTAAAGAGACTAGAAGACTCAATCGCTCGGCGTGCTCTTAAAATTTCCCGCTGTACAGATATTCTCTTCGAGAACGTCCGTACAAGCACTCTGATGTTTGTGTCTCCTCTCTCCGAATGTTGCAGGTTCTTCCCGAACATATTCCACGTGGAGGGGTTGGCATGAATTCTCGCAGGTTCTGGACGATGGTTCTGTCGCTGAGTTTGTTGGCATCGGGGCTGTGTTTATCCGCATCCGCTCAATCTACTTATGGCTCAATCGCCGGCTCCGTAACGGATGCTTCCGGCGCCGCCGTCACCGACGCCAACGTGACGTTAACCAACATGGGAACAGCGGAAAAACGGACCCAGTCCAGTGGCGCCGATGGCCTCTTCACCTTTGTGAACCTGTTTCCCGGACAATACCGGGTTGACGTCGAGAAACAGGGGTACAAGCACTTCACCCGCCCCGCAATCACGGTTGATGTGCAACAGAACACGCGTATTGATGCCGCCCTCCAGGTAGGCGAGGTCAGCCAGGTTGTCGAGGTGACTTCGCAAACGCCGCTGCTCCAATCAGAGACATCCTCGCTGGGCACCGTCGTTGACCAACGTGAGGCGAACGAGCTTCCCTTGAACGGCCGCAACATTTTTAACCTAACGACTGTCACTCCGTCGGTGATTCCTCAAGGCAGCACGGAAGGTAATGTCGTGGGCAAGAATCCCTTTGACTTTGCGAACTACCAGATCGGCGGCGCCTTCGCGAATGAGGGCGCGGAGTATGTCGATGGTCAGCCGTTGAACATTGGCTACATTAACCTGCCATTTCTGGTTCCCACGCAGGACTCGATAGGCGAATTCAAAGTTCAGGACAACAACCTTGGTCCGGAGTGGGGCAAGTTTGCCGGCGGCGTCATCAACATGAGCACCAAGTCTGGAACCAACACCTGGCATGGATCCGGGTACGATTACCTGCGCAATAAGGTTTTCAATGCCAACGAGTTCTTCAATAAGAACTCGGAAATAGCCGCTGGCGTTTCGAACTCGCCGCCGCCGTTCACGCAGAATCAATTTGGCGCCACCATCGGCGGAGCTATTATCAAGAACAAAACCTTTGTCTTTGGCAGTTATGAAGGATTTCGCTTACGTACAGGTACTCCATTCAACACAACCGTGCCCACCGCGGCCGAGCGCACAGGCGATTTTGCTGACCTTTGCAACGGGAAATTCGACGCCGTTGATCCCAATGGCTCGGGAATTCCAGTCTGCGACGACAAGAATCCGGTCACGGGGGAACTTGTCCACCAGCTTTACAACCCCATCCTGTTCACAAGTTACGGCAACGCTGGAGGAGTGGTTACCGTCGGGAACCGCGTGCCGTTCGCCAATAACGTAATTCCAACCGCTAACATCAACCCAACCTCCGCTTTTCTCTTAAACAAATTAATTGCAGATCCGACGACGGGGGGGACGGTCCTTAACTTCCTTAAGGACGCGAGCACGGGCGGCGACACGGACGAATATGTGGCGCGTGTAGATCAAACGATCAACAGCAGGCAGACCATCTTTGGCCGATTCAGCTATTGGAAGCTCCTCAGCCTGGCGCAGGATCCTTTCGGCACAGGTCTGTGCAAAGATCGTTGTGCGGAAAACACGCGCAGCAAGAGTTTGGCGGTTGGTTACAACTTCGCGATCAGTCCAAACACGATCTTCAACTTCAATGCCAGCATCAGCCGCTTTCACTACCTGCGGGCGCCCATTAATGACGACTTTGATGTGACGCAAGAGGATTGGCCGGCTGCGTACAACCCGCTGGTGCCGAGCTTGGAACGCACTCCGCTGACTCCCTGCTTCGGCCAGAATGATTCATTGGTAGGTTGCAGCCAGGGGCAAAGCTCCATCAACGATTTGAATACTCAGTTCAATCTTTCGCCACAAGTGACCATGATCCGCGGACGCCACACCTTCGTTTGGGGCGCACAACTGGAAGAGGGTTACGACAACTACCTGCAAACCAACACCGGAGGCGGTTTAATCTCGTTCGGCGGCGCGTGGACATCGGTTACGCCCAGCACAATCGGGGCCGGTAACGTACAGGGCGCTGGCGCCGGCAACGGTGAGGATTTTGCCGATTTCCTCCTCGGCTATGGCAATGGTCAGGGAGCCGCATTCGGCAACCAAACCAGCGGGTCTTTGGTCATTTCAGGTCCGATCTCCGGCAAGCAGACGTATCGCGCTTTTTATTTTGGCGATACCTGGCATTTGACCAACAAGCTGACATTGAATTTGGGTGTGCGCTACGAGTTGCAAGGCCCGTGGTCGGAACGCTACGACAAAATGACCTACTTCAACCCCGGCGTCGCCAACTCCTCGGTCACCGGATGCAGTGGTGTAGCCGGAAGCTCTTGTCCGGGCGATGTCTTCCTGGTTAAGACGGGCACCAACTCCAGCCGCAACAACCTGCCGCTTTCTTATAAGGAGGTCTTACCCCGGCTCGGATTTGCCTATGCAGTAGCCCCCAAAACTGTGATTCGTGGCGGATATGGGATTTTCTTTATTCCGAATTACGTGTCATTCAATGCCAACCCCTACAACGACATTGTTAGTAGTGCTACTTCGAACTTCTTCTCCAGCAACGATCACGGCGTAATTCCCGCAGCGACTCTTAATTCCAACACCTGCTCTTTAACAGCAAATGGCGTTCTCACCTGCCTGGGGGCGGGTCCCTTCAACCAAGCCCCTGGTGTGGGCGCGAATAACCTGACGCCTGTGGCGGGCCGCAATCCGCAGCCGAATATTTCTCAGTATGCCTTGACGCAGAATAATTTCTCGGACACGGGCTATACGGTGCAGAAATATGGATATCTTGAGCAATACAACCTGGATATTCAGCGCGAGTTGCCGGGTGGATTCTTCGCCGATGTTGCCTACGCCGGATCGCACGGCGTGCATCTGGAACAGTCCAACACCAATATCAACCAAATCCCTGACAGCTTCATCGCTCAGGCGGCAACCCAATACGCCTCCGGCGGCGAGGCTGCCGTAGCCATTGCACAGCCAATAACCGGAGCCTATCCCTTTAGTCAAGCGCTTCCGGGGAGCTTGGGACCCGGGAACCTGCTGAAGGGCCAACTGGACCGCCCGTATCCACAGTACTCGGGATTGAACCTCAATGCTTACGGCTGCTGCAGCAGTAATTACAATTCGTTGCAGGCAACAGTCACACGCAGGTTCCAGGGCGGCGGTACGTTGCTGGTGGCCTATACTAACGCCAAATTGATGTCTAACACCGATACCCTTACCTCATGGTTGGAAGGCGGCACTACGGGAGGCACAGGAGCCGTACAGGACTGGAACAATCTTAACGGCGAGCGGTCCCTCTCTTCGCAAGACGTCTCCCAGCGCCTGATAGCGAGCTATGTGCTTGATCTACCCTTTGGACATGGAAAGAAGTTTCTCTCAGGTGTTAACGGTTTTGCCGGTGCAGCCGTCTCCGGTTGGGGATTGGACGGCATCACTACCTTCCAGCGTGGCTTCCCGGTGAAGTTAAGTTGGGGCGGGTCGAACGTCTTCACCAGCGACGGTTTTGGCATAGGTACTCTTCGGCCTGACTACGTTCCGGGATGCGACAAAAATGTCTCAGGAAGTTCGGTATCGAGAGTGACGGAATGGTTCAACACATCCTGTTTCACCGCTCCGAGCGGACTCAACTCGGCTGGCGTGCAAAACAATCCTTGGACCTTCGGCGACGAACCTCGTGTCGATGCCACTCTCCGGCAACAGGGCGTGGTCAACTTCGACTTCGCTGTGTTTAAGAAAACTGCAATCACTGAAAGAATGAATATCGAGTTCCGCGCCGAGTTCTTCAATCTCTTCAACCACCCGCAATTCGGGCCACCGAATGGAACTGTGACCAGTTCGACTTTTGGAGAGGTCACAAACACGGTCAATAATCCCCGACTCGTGCAATTTGGGTTGAAATTTAATTTCTAAAGTTGACGCTACGTTTTCGGGCCGGAGTTCTCCGGCCCGATTTTTTTGGTGGTCTGATTCTGGCCGTCTCGCTCCGCCCTCCTGGAGACCAGAATCTCTTTCCCTCATCAGGGGCTATCGTAACTTTTAGATCGTTGTATTCTTCTACTCATGAGAACCATCCAAACCATTGACCACTCCGAGGCGCGGCGCGCCGTCGACCTGATCGTAGACAAAGCTTCGCAAAAGCAGAAGGCGGCCGCGATTGCTGTGGCCGACGCTCACGGAGACCTCATCTGTTTCACGCGCATGGACGGCGCGCCTGTCTCTTCCATCCGCATCGCGATGAACAAAGCTTGGACCGCCGCAAGAGAACGCAAGCCCACCGGGGAAATCGGGGAGAAGGTTAAGCACACAGAAAAAGGCCACGACATCGCCTACTACGGCGATCCCCAATATGTAGGCTGGGGCGGCGGCGTACCCGTCTGGAAAAATGGCGGGGTGATTGGCGCTGTCGCCGTCAGCGGCTTGTCATCGAGCGAAGACGTCGATTTGGCTACTCTCGGCGTGGAACTGCTCGCAGGCAAGTAACCACGGCCATTCCGCCTCAGGCGAAGTAACCACAAATCGGGTCGCAGAATTTTCATCTGTTCCTTCCAATAAGAACCCTGATTGGACGCCATCCAGAGAATTCGAGCCAACCCCTAAGGCTTTCCTTGCACCCTAGCAACGCTTCGCCACTCAACAACGATTAAAACGGCGTAGCATGCAGATTTGGAAGGCGGGAACTATGCGAACCATATTATTGATTGTGTTAATCCTGCTGCTGTTGGGAGCGTTGCCCACATGGCCGTATAGTGCGAGTTGGGGCTATTATCCAAGCGGCGGATTGGGTTTAGTGCTTCTGATCGTCGTAGTCCTGGCGCTCAGTGGCCGTTTGTAGGAAATCGTGCCTCGGTTGCGGGTGACAAAAATGAAAATTATTTCACGCGCGAGTAAAGACACGTTGATGAATAGCCTGGCCCGCAGAGTAGGTCATGCCGCAGGCAAGATTGCGGCTACTACTCAGGGATTGGCTGCGAGCGCCGCGGCAATCGTACACGGCGACACTCCAGGTGGGACTCCCGCAAAAGCATCCCCGCCAACAATACGGACACGAAAGCGCTCCGTTAAGCGAATATCAAAAACGAAGGCGGCAAGTCCCTCCTCCGAAATTCGATCCTCGCAGAAGCAGAAAAAGCAAAAGGCTAAAGCAGCGCCAAAGCGCACACGGCAAAAGCAAAGTCGAAGCGCGGCTCGCTGAAAAGTACCCGCACGATTCCCGCCAAGTGCAGCGTTCACCTGATATGCCGGCTTCTCACGCGTGAATAGTCTACTTCTGCAGCAAGTAAGTGTTGTCGTGCAAATTCGCGGCTTTCGCCGCAGGCTTAGTTGTGGACTCGTCCACCGAAAAGGAGCCTTACATGCTTTGGACAATTTTTGTGATTCTGCTTGTGCTGTGGCTGCTGGGGCTCGTTAGTTCTTACACTCTCGGCGGTTACATTCACATTTTGCTGGTAGTTGCCGTGATCGTGCTCGTCTTTAACCTCTTGAGCGGCCGACGTACCAGCCTGTGAGCCACATCAACCTTGATTCCCACTGATCTCGACACGAGGAATGGAGAGTATGTAATGCAACGGATATTCACATTTGTGGCGCAAGCTGCCATCGTTACGTGCTTGCTAACGGGAATCACCGTTTGGGCTAGCGCTCAGGACAGCTCCTCGCAGGCCGACAATACCAAGGTCAACCGGAATGACACGCAACCGACGGCCGATCAGCAAAAGCTCGATCATTCCGATCGGGACATCGCCAAACAAATCCGCCAGTCAGTAGTGAAGGACAAATCATTGTCCACCTATGCGCACAACGTAAAAATCATTTCGCAGAACGGAATGGTCACGCTACGAGGGCTAGTCCGATCAGAGGACGAAAAACGCGCCATTGAAGCTGACGCAGCCGCAGTTGTTGGCCAGGATAAGGTGACCAGCGAAATAGAAGTCCAACCCAAGAAATAACCGAGCAAGCACACGAACTCTTAGTTCAAGGAGATTTGGAATGGCCGACAAGCATACAGCAGTTTTTGGTATCTACCCTCGCCAAACCAGCGTAGAACGCGGCGTAGACGCCTTGCAGGCGGCGGGTTTTCCCAATACAGACATCTCGGTGTTGTTCCCGGCAAATGAAGGGACCAAGGATTTTGCTCATGAGAAAAACACTAAGGCGCCGGAAGGAGCGACGGCCGGCGCAGGTACGGGAGCGATTCTGGGCGGAGGCCTGGGATGGCTGGTAGGCATCGGCGCTTTGGCCATACCGGGCTTGGGGCCATTCATCGCCGCCGGTCCGATCATGGCCGCGCTTGCAGGCGTGGGCGTGGGAGGAGCAATTGGTGGCCTGACTGGCGCCCTGATCGGTATGGGCATCCCCGAATACGAAGCCAAACGCTATGAAGGCCGCGTGAAAGATGGCGGCATCCTGCTCTCCGTACACTCCAACAGTGCTGACGAGACAAAACGAGCCAAGGCGATTCTTGAGGGCACTGGCGCGCAGGACATCTCTTCGACCGGTGAAGCCGCGGGAGAAAAGACGGTTACCACTCGCGTGGCTTAAGTATCGTTGAATTTTAGAACGTGATGCCCGGCAGGACTCCGCCGGGCATTTTCTTTTTCCGACAAACGCGACGGCAACACTGTCACTCCGGTCATGCCGTACAATTTGGCTCACGCATGATCTCCGACGCGCTTCATCGCATTGCCAACCAGGGCCAATCGCTGGCCCGAGCCGAATCCCGCCACGTGATGGCGGAAGTGCTTGCCGGCCAATGCACCGACGCGCAAATCGCAGCGCTACTTGTAGCCCTGCACATGAAGGGCGAGACCGTCGAAGAGATCGTCGGCTTTGCCGAGGCGATCCGTGCCGCCGCAGCGCCGCTTCCAACTTCAGAACAGCCGGCACTCGTGGTCAGCGGCACCGGCCGCGACGCCCTGGATTCGTCTTCCGATCAGGCCGCGTCATTCCTCGTCGATACCAGCGGCACCGGCGGCGATGCCAGCGGCACCTTCAACATTTCTACAGCAACGGCATTCGTGGCCGCGGGCGCGGGCGTTCGCGTGGCCAAACACGGCAACCGCAGCATCAGCTCAAAGTGTGGATCGGCGGATGTCGTCGAAGCCTTAGGAATCGACATTCAACTTTCGCCGGAGAAGTCTGCTCAGTGCCTGCGGGAAATCGGGATATGTTTTCTCTATGCTCCGAATCTGCATCCGGCGATGAAGCAGGTGCAGAAGGTGCGCCGCGAGTTGCGCCTACGAACCATGTTCAATCTGCTCGGCCCACTCACCAATCCGGCGCATGCGTCGGGACAGGTTGTTGGAGTCTACGCGCTAGACCTGGTCGAAAAACTTGCGGAAACGCTCAGCATGCTGGGTCTTCATCGCGCTCTGGTCGTACACGGGCTCGACGGTCTGGATGAGATCAGCATCAGCGGCGCTACACGCATCGCCGAATCTCGCGAAGGAATCGTCCGCACCTACGAAGTGACGCCGGAAGAGTTCGGATTGCAACGCGCGCCACTGACGCATATTGCAGGCGGGGACGCCACTGAAAATGCCGCAATTATTCGCAGCGTACTCAGCGGCAAGAAGTCGGCGCATCGTGATGTGGTTCTGCTAAATTCGGCGGCCGCGCTGGTAGCAGCAGGGAAAGCGGAGCATCTTGCCGAGGCGATGCCAATCGCGGCGCAGTCTATCGACTCCGGATCCGCCGCCGCAAAGTTGGAATTGCTGGTGAAGTTTACTTCGCAGGCCCATTAGTTTCGATCTTGCTCGCTTCGATCTTAAAAGTATTGTTCGTCATGTCACTCTCTGGCACGCTGCCATCGTTGACGACAACTTCCTGCGGCTCTCCCGAAACTTCCACGCGAATCACGGCCTTACTTTTGCCACGCACTTCAATCCTCTTGGTTACAACTCCAGCCGCGTGTTTGACAGTCACTGGAACCTCAGCTCCCGCTCCGCCAAGATTATCGACGGTGACCGTGACCATATATAAATCCGTCATTGTCTTTCGCGAAAATGCGGATTCCACTTTGAAGTCCGGCAGCCCTCGATCTCGATACACCCAATCGTCAAAGAACCACTCCAGATCGCGCTGCGTCTGCGCCTGAATCAGTTTCGGCATATAAGAAGGTTCTTTATCCTGCTCCGGTTTGTAAGCCGCCAGCGCCTTCTTAAACGCCGCATCGCCGATCAAATCTCGCAGCATCCACCACACACACATCGCTTTGCTGCGGTAAAGGTCTTCACTAGCAGTGTTCACCAGCGAATGGTTGGCTTCATTTTCCGATCTTGGCAAAGTCGTGGGTTGTTCGGCTTCGCTGAAAGCCGAGCGATGTAGTCCCATGTAATCGAGCGCCACCTGGCGTCCTTTCTGCTGCTCCAGATAAAGCGCCTGCGCGAAGTGAGCGAGACCTTCTTCAATCCACGGACGAAACGATAAAAACGCCGCGTGTGCGAGTTGGTGCGCGGCAGTGAGCCCAGCTAACTTTGCATCCGTGATGCCCAGCGGCGCGAGCAGTACAGCACCGCTCTCGAATGGAGCCGCGTCGGAAACGGGAAGATCGGCCACCTTCGCCTTCTCTCGCAATGCTCCAAACCATTCGGTGATCAACGGAACGGTCTTTTCCGCAGCGTCGGCGAAATCCGCAGCCGATGCGTCATGACCTCGAAGGTAGAGCACTTCAATAGAGGCGTGATCCAGCACCAGGTAGTCAGCGACGATGAGGGTCGGGGAGTCCAACCGTAACCGCTGATCCTTGCAATCGGCCGCGACAAGCCTTCCAGCACCCATCTCTTCATACTTCGTCTCAACACAGCCGGCTCCGTTAAAAAGCGTCCGTGGCCGCTCATCGCCCGCGCTATTCACAACCGTCTGCACGTGCATCATCGAGCCGGCCTCCCGCGCTTTCCATCGGCCCAAGACGTCAAACAGGCTGTTTCCTTCTGAAAGATTCGCCACCTCAGTCGCGATCGGATACCAAGCAACATAGCCCACGCCACGGATGGCGGTAAACTTCGCGCTGATCTGATCCCAGTCGGAGCTTTTAGCAACCAACTCAGAGCCACCGATGCGAGTCAGGCGGGTCGCATCGAGCGTGACCACGCCGTCGTAAGCGATTTCGAGATCGATTGTGGCTTTTGGCGATACCGCCTGCGGCAAGGTCACGACGGCTTCCGACAAAGAGCCAGTGTGGTCCATGTCCGATGTGTAAGGCTGCGAGATGTATTGCAGAGCTTTGTCGCCAGCGCGAATGGATCGCCAGTCGAGCGAAGAAGAAATCTGTAACACTGCGATTTTCTGCGGAGTTTGCGAATCGTTGCGCAGCGTGATCTTCCCGCGAACCGCCAGCCGCTGCTGGTCGGGCTCGATGCGAACGTTCAGGTCGTAGTTGGTAAAGGTGAAGGCTTCGCGGTCCAGGGATAAAGCATTCAACGCCGAGGCGCAAAGAACGCAGAGCAAACAAAAACAGAGACAACGAAACTTCATTTCACACCCGAAGCCTCGCCCGCGCGTCTTTGCCTGACAATTTCGTAAAGCACCACTGCCGCCGCGACCGAAACATTCAGCGACGGAACCTTGCCCAGCATCGGAATCGAAACCAGAAAATCGCACTTCCGCTTCACCAGATCGTGCAGCCCTTTGCCTTCGCCGCCCAGCACCAGCGCGCAGTCCATTTTGTAGTCGAGCTCGTCGTACGTTTTCTTGCTGCGTTCATCCAGCCCTACCGTCCATACGTTGCGCTCTTTCAACTCTTCCACCGTGCGCGCAATGTTCGTGACTTTGGCGATGGGCAAATGCTCGCTCGCTCCCGCCGAAACTTTTGTTACGGTTCCCGTCACAGCTGCCGCACGCCGTTCAGGGATGACGACTCCATCTGCTCCGGCCGCATCAGCCGTGCGCAGGATCGCTCCCAGATTATGCGGATCCTCCACGCCATCCAGCACCACTACCAGGGAAAACTGCCCGCGCTTCGCCTCTACAACATCATCAAGATCGCTGTATTGCTTCGCTGACGTGACAGCCACCACACCCTGATGCGCCGCCGTGCCGGCCATGCGATCCAGTTCCGTCCGCAGCAAATACTTCACCGGCACACCCAGCCGCCGGCAGTCTTCAATCAGCCGTTGCAGGCGAATGTCATGGCGCTCCTTGGCCATGCCCACCCACTCAAACGAGCGTTTCTGCGCTTTCAGCGCTTCCGTGACCGCATTGATGCCGTAGATGTAGTGCATGAGTTTTCAGTCTATAAGAAGAAGTGCTAACCCACTGTCGCTCTCACGCAACCCAGGGATTGATGATTGCAGGAATCTCTTCGAAGTCTTCCGTGTTTCGTGCCGCCAGCATGGCATGATGCACGAGCACAATGCCCGCGATCATCGTGTCGCGAATCTCTACAGCCCGGCCTCTCCTTTTGCGCGATGCCATCAGACCTGCGGCCATCCCCGAAGCCGCAACGTCGAAAGAAAGAACGCGCTGGTCGATTGTGTTCAGGAATCCTTCGAACGCCGCAGCAAGCTCCAACCGTTTCTTGCCCGCCTGCATGATCTGCAACCCGCAACAGTTCCCCGTTCTTTTTGCCCGCCAGACCTGCCTCCGGCACTGTTTGGCAATACACGTCGGACAAGTGAGTCTTCAATTTTCGAGGAACACATTCGTCAAGCAACAGCCTCATCGCAATTCGCTAAGTACGAGCGACTTGGCATGCTCCAGTGCATGGACAGCGGCTTCGCGAGTCACAGTAGGAAAATCGTCCAAGAATTCATTCAAGGTTTGCCCGCCCTCGATATAGTCCAATAGCGATTGGAATGGAACACGTGTGCCCCGGAAAACAGGAGTACCCCCCAGGATTTCGGGATCTCTGGCAATCACACTTTCGGATGGGGCCATTCGATATCACTCCCGTAGACGCTACAAGTCTACTCTTAAGAATTAAATCCGGAGCACTTCGTTAGTGTCCCCCGCCCAGCTCCCTGACAATTCCCCCAACAAACTGCTTGGCATCGCCAAACAACATCAGCGTGCGGTCGAGGTAATAGAGTGGATTGTCGATGCCCGCGAAGCCGGGACTCATGCCGCGTTTGATGACCATGACGGTGTGGGCTTTGTCCACATCGAGGATGGGCATGCCAAAGATGGGGCTGGACTGGTCCGTGCGGGCCGCAGGGTTGGTCACGTCGTTGGCGCCGATGATCAACGCAACATCGGTCGCCGGGAAGTCGCCATTGATCTCGTCCATTTCGATGAGGCGGTCGTAGGGAATATCAGCTTCAGCAAGCAGCACGTTCATGTGGCCAGGCATGCGTCCGGCCACGGGATGGATGGCGAAACGAACATCGACTCCCTTCTTCGTGAGCGCGTCGTAAAGCTCGCGAACCTTGTGCTGCGCCTGCGCCACGGCCATGCCATAGCCGGGCACGACGACGACCTTGTTCGCCGCCGAAAGAATCGCCGCAGCTTCTTCGGGTGTCGCGCTGCGCACAGGCTTCGCTTCCTGCCCGCCGGCAGCGGAGGGTTGCACCTGCCCGAACGCTCCGAACAAAACGTTGGTAAACGACCGGTTCATGGCCTTCGACATAATCACGGAGAGAATCAATCCGGATGATCCATCGAGCGCGCCGGCAATGATCAGGAGCTTCGAGTTCAGAACGAATCCCATAGCAGCCGCCGAAAGACCGGCGTAGGAATTCAGCAGCGAAATCACGGTCGGCATGTCGGCGCCGCCAATGGGGATCACCATGAACACGCCGAACACCAGCGGAATCGCCACCAGCAACGGGAACAACTGCTTAGCTTCCGGATGCAGCACAAGATAAACAGCGACGGCAACCGCCACGCCGAGCAGGCCGAGATTGACCAGGTTCTGTCCCTTATAAGTGATAGGGCGCTGAGTTAAAACTTCCTGCAACTTCCCCGCTGCCATCAGGCTGCCCGTAAAAGTCAGAGAGCCAAGAATGACTTCCATAGACAGCACTGACATCATGAATTTGGGAACGTTGGGCGTGCGCAGATAGAACTCAGCCGTGCCCACCAGCGTCACGCACAGTGCGCCGAAAGCGTGGCTCAGTGCGGTTCGCTGCGGGACCGCAGTCATCTGCACCATGCCCAGCGGAATGCCGATGCCCGTGCCGAGCACCAGCGCGATGACGATCCATTTCCAGTCAACGATGCCGTGGCGCAGCAGCGTGCCGCCGATGGCCAGCACCATGCCGATTTCACCGGCCCGAATGCCATGCCGCGCAGTCGCGGGCGAACTCATCCACTTCAGCGACAGTATGAATAGTGCGCTGGCGACGAGGTAGATGATTTCGATGATGTGCTGGCTTCCGGCGAATTCGGTCATTTATTTCTTCACCGGACGGCTGGTCTTGAACATCTTCAACATGCGGTCGGTGATGATGAAACCGCCGACCACGTTGCTGGTCGCAGCAACGATGGCGATGACGCCAAGCACGGTCGCGAACTCGCTCTTACGCTCGCCAACCAGCACGATCGCGCCGACGACGGCGATCGCGTCTAAAGCGTTCGTCAGTGACATCAGCGGCGTGTGCAGCAGAGGCGAGACATGGCGGATGACTTCGAATCCGATGAAAGCCGCCAGCATGAAGACGAACAACGCGTCGATTAAATTGGAACCCATCCGTTAACTCCGCTTCTTAATTCCTTTTTCCTGCTTTGTCATCCTGAGCGCAGTGGCTGCTCCGCGAAGCGGAGGAGCCACGGAGTCGAAGGATCCCTAGCAGTTCTCGCCACTCAGCTGCTACAAGGCATTTTCACCAAGGCCCAGAGCACCGTGAGAACTGCCAAATACCGCGGGAATGCTTAAGCTGGTAGGGATCCTCCGACTGCGCAACAGTTCGCTGCGCGAACTGTTGCTTCGCTCAGGATGACAATCTTAAGAAATCTCTATCCTCCCGCTCGCGCCAACTCCGGCATCTTGAAAAACTCGCGCACTCTCGCGTTCACCACCTCCCCGCCGCTCGTGACCATGGTCTCGCGAATAATTTCGTCTTGCGCATTCACCTGCAGCTTGCCGTCCTTCATCATGTAGAGCAGAAACGCCGCCACATTGCGGGCATACATCTGGCTTGCATGATACGGCACGCTGCTGGCTAAATTAATAGCGCCAATGATAGAAACACCGTACGCAACCACCATCTCGCTAGTACGCGTAAGTTCGCAGTTCCCGCCACGCTCCGCAGCCAGATCCACGATCACCGAACCGGGCGCCATCCCTTTCACCATCTCTGCCGTGATCAGCACGGGAGATTTCTTCCCCGGAATCACCGCCGCGGAAATCACCACATCGCTTTCCGCGACCACCCGCGTCAGCAACTCACGCTGGCGGGCATAGAAATTTTCATCCTGCGCCGTACCGTATCCGCGGGCATCCTGAGCGTTTTGCGCTTCTATCGGTAGCTCCACGAACCGCCCGCCCAGGCTTTGCACCTGCTCCTTCGCCGCGGGACGCATGTCATACGCGGATGCCACAGCGCCCAGCCGCCGCGCCGTAGCGATGGCCTGCAGTCCGGCAACTCCAGCGCCAATAACAAATACCCGTGCGGGAGTAATCGTTCCTGCCGCCGTCGTCAGCATGGGAAATACGCGAGGCGAAGTCTCCGCGGCGACCAGAACCGCCTTGTAACCACAAATCGTCCCCATGGATGACAGCGCATCCATGCTCTGCGCGCGGGTGGTTCTGGGGACAAGTTCCACGGAGAATGAAGTCACGCCAGCCGCAGCGATCTCCTGCACGACCTCCGCCGATCCGAACGGCCGCAAAAAACCGATCAACACCTGCCCGCGCCGCAAAAGCGGAAGATCATCCCTACCGGTAGCGTCGTTCGAACCGTAAGCCAGCACCTGCACTACGATGTCGGCAGCGCCAAAAACCGCCATGCGGTCAGCTATCTTGGCGCCTTTATCGACATACATGGAGTCGGGATATCCGGCCTGTTCCCCGGCGCCGCTTTCCACCACAACTTCGAGCCCAGCTTTGGCCAGGCTGGCGATAACCGCCGGCACAATGGCAACCCGGCGCTCGCCTGGATAACTCTCTTTCGGGACCCCAAGAATCAAGCGCTTCTTTTCCTTTCCCGGACCAGCCATTCTACTCACTTCGCTGTCTCCTGGGAAACCGTCAATACTGGCCAAAGTAGTGGTAAGTGGCCCAAACGGGCAATTGACGGTCCGGCGGATTTCACGATAAAGTCCGTCCAGCGTTGTCGCTGTCAGGTTCGCTGTCGCTGTGTGAGGTTCTGTGGGATTTGCAACCAGCCGTTCGCGGACTGGGCGAAGTTTCACCCGGAAATCCGCGCTTTTTCTCTTCATCCTCGCTGCCGCTTCGTCCGCCGCTGCTCAGGCCGGAACTCGCTCCGCCTCCACGGATCTCGGTTTTACTGCGCAAAAGCGCATCGGCTTCAGCATCGGCGATCAGTGGGAACCGGCGATCACCGCCGACGGTCGCGGCCACGTCTTTATTCTTTATCCTCAATATGGCGCCGTTCCCGGATGCCGCGCCTGTACGGCTCCGTCGATTGTGTTGTCAACCAGCAATGACAACGGAATTTCGTGGGAACCATCGCGGCCTCTGCTCCCGCTGGCGACCGGGCAATTCGATCCGCAAATCGTCGTCGATCCCGCGGACCGGCAAACGCTTTATGCCTCCTGGCTGCAAAACAACAAGCGCGATATTGTTGTGGCCAGGTCCGTGGATTTTGGCCGAAACTGGTCGTTTTCCATCGCGGAACATTCGGTTGACGACGCCGACAAACCTGTGCTCGCAGTACGCGCACAGGATGTTTACGTAGGCTTCAATCACGACGAAAATTTCTACGTCGCGGCATCGCATGATGCGGGACAAACATTCACGCGGGCGCTGGTGAATCCCAATGCGCAGGAGGGATCGTCGCTCGGCGGTGGCGGGACCGTCGATGTCGCGGGCAATGTTTTCTTCGGATGGACGGCTTACGCGCAGCGGGACATTGAGACGCGCCCGGTGAGCGTATACGTCAGCCGCTCGTCTGATGCCGGACGAACCTGGGCGACCACATTGCTTGACGTTTCCGGCGCACCTCCCGATTGCGAAGCCGAGGGCTGCGAGACCGGATTCCTGGGAGCGCAATTGGCTTTGAGTTCTGACAACGCCGGCACGATCTATGCCTTGTGGAACGCAGGCGGGACCAACGGTGGCCCGGAGCGTATTTATTTTTCCTCGTCTACAACGGCTGGCGCAACCTGGTCTGCGCGCGCCGACGTGTCAACCGCCGGACCCGCGGTCGAACACTCCTTTCCCGCAATCACGGCGGGAGAGGGCGGCGACGTTCGCGTTGCGTGGATGGACGCACGCGCCGCGGATAATTCCGGCCATCGCTTGTGGAACACTTTCTATCGCGCGTCAACCAATGGCGGAGCGACGTGGTCCTCCGAGAACCAGCTTTCCGGTCCCGCGCGCGGCTACGGTTACATTCTGCAAAACGGCTTCCGCTTCCCCTTCGGCGACTACTTCGGACTCACCATTGATTCCCGCGGAACAACTCACGCCACCTGGGGCGAGGGACAGAACTTCAAGTCTCCCGGATCGATCTGGTACACTCACGGGCGATAGAAGCTTCCTGTTTCATTCTTCCTCATACGATTTCGTGACGACTGTGCAGTTGATGGGCGCAATCCTGGGAGTCTCGCGATAACCTGGAAAACAGCAAGCTACATTTTCGCTTACTCCAACCGCAAGCCGCCGGTAAGCTCGGCCAGCCGCAGAATCTGGCGATCGGCGCACCATCTTTCCAGTTCATCCACGATCTTTTCCGTGGCGCAAGGATCCCAATAACTGGCGGTACCAATCTGCACCGCTGCCGCCCCGGCGAGCATGAACTCCACCACGTCCGCCGCCGTGGAAATCCCACCCATGCCGATCACCGGAATCTTCACCGCGTGAGCTGCGTCGTAGACCATGCGCACGGCAATCGGCTTGATGGCCGGGCCCGAAAGTCCGGCGGTAACGTTGGCGATGCGCGGCTTGCGCGTTTCCGGATCGATGGCCATGGCGACAAAAGTATTCACCAGCGACAACGCATCCGCGCCGGCTTCCTGCGCCACGTAGGCCATCTGAGCAATGCTCGTGACATTCGGCGAGAGCTTCACGATCAATGGCCGCTGCGCGATTCGCCGCACCAGCGTCACCACTTCGTCCAGCGAACGAGGATCGCTGCCGAATTGCAATCCTCCATGTGCGGTGTTCGGACAGGAAACATTCAATTCGTAAGCCGCAATGCCTTCGCCGTCGTTCAGAATATGAATGGTCCGCTCGTAGTCTTCGCGCGAATAACCGAAGACGTTGGCAAAGATAACCACGTTCTTCAATTGCCGCAACCGGGGCAGTTTCTCCTCGAGAAAAGCCTGCGCGCCAATGTTCTGCAATCCGATGGCGTTAAGCATGCCAGCGGCCGTCTCCCACAGACGCGGAGGAGGATTGCCGGTCATCGGTTCGCGCGAAAGTCCCTTCACCACAAAGCCGCCGAGTTTGCTCAGGTGAACCACATCCTCAAATTCCACGCCGTACCCGAACGTCCCGCTCGCCGCAATGACCGGATTCTTCAACTGAATGCCGGCGAAGCTCACTCTGAGGTCGGGCGTGGAATTTTCGGCAGCGTTCATGGTCATGGCTGGCTCGCTGCGGCGTTTGGCGCGTGATGAGCGGGCGCCAAGGCTTCTGTGAGGACGCGCCCTACGGAGTGCGTTGGAGCGTTGATGCCGAGCAGCGATGCCAGTGTAGGAGCGAGGTCGATCGGTTCCGAGGACGCGCGATATATTCCCGCTTGAAAGGGCAATCCATAAAGCAGCAACGGAACATGCGTATCGTAAGAATAAGGAGTGGCGTGATCGGCGCCTTTGGCCGAACCGACCATGTAGATTTCCGGAATCCCCATTACATACCAACTGCCCTCAGGAGAATAACTGTTGCCATATTTCTTTCCCATAGGCGTATTCGGAACTTCGTCTTCCGCCAACTGTGATTTAGTGTAGAAACCGCGCAGCCCAGCCTGTTTCAACGTTTCGCCCACGGAAGCTTCCGCGTCTCGTTCCTTCACGTGCAGCGCAGTGAATGCATCATTGTTAAGCCATACCAATGGATATTCGAACTTAACGAAAGTTTCGGGATGGCCGGGAGAAAACTTTGCCGTCAACGCCGCGTTGATCTGCGCATCGATCTTCGCGGAATCGAGATTCGCAGCGGGAATACGCATCTTCTTTGCGGCATCGGGAAGTGCCGAGACTCCATGATCCGCCGAAAGCGCAATCCAAACATTAGCCAGCCCGATCTGATGTCCGAGAAAGTTGAAGAAGTCGGCGAGCTCGCGGTCGAGAGCCAGCGCCATCTCCTGCATCTCGGGCGAATCTGGCCCAACCTGATGACCGAGCATGTCATTGGCCGAAAGGCTGATCGCGAGCAAGTCGGTCGCCGGGCCCCGTCCAACATTTTCATAGACCATTAATTCCTTGGAGAACTCCAATTCATACTCATTGGCAAACGGGGTCGGCCCAACAACTTCGTAGAAGGCGGCGTCAGCTCCGTTTTTACCTTTGCGGTGCGCAGTCGATCCCAGCGTCTTGCCCTGTGCGTCATGCCAATCGCGGTCCCAGTACTTGGCGGGGCGGCTCGCGTTAAAATCCTGCGCCCACTTGGGCAGATCGCCCCTGTAATAACTCGACGTGATCCACGCGCCACTCTGCGCGTCGATCCAGTAGGCGGCATCTGCCGCGAAACCACCGGGCAGAACTGCCGCGCGATCTTTCAACGACACCGCGAAGACTCGCGACTTGCCTTGTGTAGCAAGCTTCATCTCATCGCCAAGAGTGTCGGCAAGAAGATTGTGCGGAGATGCGCCAGCATGAATTCCCGCCATGCCAACAGCGGTCGTCTTTTCATCTTCGACAAATGCCACGGAACGATTGGCTTTGAAATCCCACCAATCGTTGGCCATGATGCCGTGGCCGTTGCTGTAAGCGCCGGTGAAAAGAGTCGCATGTCCCGGCGCTGTCCGCGTATTCGAGTAATCGTAATTGCAGTTGGAAAAATATGCGCCATGATCGAGCAGGAGGCGAAACCCGGCGTCGCCAAATTGATCGCGGTAGCGTTCGAGATAATCTCCGCGAAACTGGTCAATGACGATGACGACAATCAGCTTGGGGTGGCCGTTGTAGGCGGAGGCAGGGCTGCCAGGACACAGGCCGACGACAGTGGCCAATCCAACAATCGCGATACGAACGCGACAGCCGATGGATCCGGGGGAAGAGCGCATCGCGAAAGTAGTTTACACAGGTCGAAGGATTACACCAAAGCCGGCCCGCTAAACCCAGCGCTTGGATCCACTTCCCTGCGTCATCCCGAAACCCGGCGCAGTTCAGCCGGGTGAGGGATCTCGCGGGAACGTCCCCGGACGTAGCGGTCCGCGTGCAATCCTCTCCGCTTTTCCGATACATTAGTTGATTAACTCTACGAATGGTGCGCTATCTGAATCATGCTTGATCTGAGTTTTGTTCGCGATAATTTGCTTAAAGTGGAAGAGATGCTGCGCCAGCGCGGCATGGACCCGGCTGCTGTCCTCAAGGATTTTCTCGAGGTAGACACACGGCGCCGCCACGCGATCACCGACGCCGAGACCATGAAGGCGCGCCGCAATAAGGCCTCCGAAGATATCGCGAAATTAAAGAAGACTGGCCAGGATGCCACCGCCGCCATGGCCGAAACCAAGGAACTGCGCGAGCAGATTCAGTCTCGAGAGAAGACTGCCAGTGATCTCGACGAACGCTTGCGGGATATTCTCTCCGGCATCCCCAACTTTCCCCACACCAGCGTTCCCGCCGGCCAGAGCGCGGAACAGAATGTTGAGGTGCGCCGCTGGGGACAACCTCCCACATTCGATTTCACTCCCAAGGCACACTGGGAACTCGGGGAACAACTCGGCGTCCTTGACCTGGAGCGCGCGGTCAAACTCACCGGCGCGCGCTTTGCCGTCTATTGGGGTCTGGGCGCCAAACTGGAGCGCGCTCTCGCCAACTTCATGCTTGATCTGCACACGCGCGAGCACGGATATACGGAAGTTCTGCCGCCCTATCTGGTGAATTCCGATTCGATGTACGGAACAGGCCAACTGCCCAAGTTCGCCTCCGACCTGTTCCGTGTGCCGCACGGCGAAAAAGATCTTTGGCTGATTCCTACCGCCGAGGTTCCCGTCACAAATCTCTATCGCGACGAGATTCTCGATCCCGCGCGCCTGCCGATTTCCCTCACCGCCTACACTCCGTGCTTTCGCAGCGAAGCGGGTTCGTATGGCAAAGATGTCAGGGGCATCATTCGCCAGCATCAGTTCCAAAAAGTCGAACTGGTAAAGTTTGCCCGCCCCGAGAATTCCTACGACGAACACGAAAAACTCACGCGAGACGCGGAAACCGTCTTGCAAAAGCTCGGCCTACACTATCGCGTGATGGCTCTCTGCACCGGAGACATGGGCCCATCCTCAGCGAAGACTTATGACATTGAAGTCTGGCTTCCGGGACAGCAACTATTCCGCGAGATTTCCTCTTGCTCGAATTTCGAAGCCTATCAGGCCCGCCGCGCCAACATCCGCTACCGGCCCGAGGGCAAGAACAAAACCGAATTCGTACACACACTGAACGGCAGCGGCTTGGCCGTAGGACGCACCTGGGTCGCGATTGTCGAAAACTATCAGCAAGCCGACGGCAGCGTAATCATCCCGGAGGCGTTGCGGCCGTATATAGGAGCAGAAAAAATAACGCGAAAAAGCTTCTAGCTTAAGGTGCGCCGAGAGGTGTCTGGGCTGGAAGCTGGAAGCTCACAACTCAAAGCTCGTGGCACGGCTCGCGACTAGAAGCTCTCATTGCTAATGTAAGGAGCGCCCACTACACTTGCAAAGACTGGAAATGACGAGCGCGGCACCCGCGCCATCCCTGTCCATGAACGCCGTCTGGCGCACAATTCGCAACTACGTTTTGTGGTCGTATGAGCGCGGCACCCTCCACTACGACATTATGGTCACGCTGATCCTGATCTTCATTTTCTTCTCGCCCTACTGGATCAACTTCAACGACAAACCCAAGCCGCGCAATTCGCATCCGACCGATGTAGTGGTCACCACCGATACTCAGGGACGTTTGCTCTATCAGATCGAGGCGGCCGCAATCTCCGCCGGAGACGACTCGGCAGTGCGGGCGCAATTGCTGCACATGATCGAGCCGATTTCCGGCCACGTATCGATCGTGAGCTACGAAACGGTCGCCGACCGCGGCGGTCACGTGCAAGGTTATAAAGTTCTGGTGCAGAGGCAGTAACGAGGGCAGGTTCGATCAAAAACTAACTGAAAGCGTGAGATGAAAACCTTCCTGTTCATTGCTGTCAGCGTCATTACCTTCTGCGGCTCGCTTTCCATTTCTGCGCCGCAGACATCAAACTCCGGCGGCCTGGACGCGGTCCTCAAGAAAATGGATACCGCCGCAGCCAGCTTCCACAGCACCCAGGCCGACTTCGAGTGGGACCAATACCAAAAAGTCGTCGACGAAACCGATGTGCAGAAAGGCGTCATCTATTTCCGCCGCGCCGGCCAGCAGATCGAAATGATGGCTCACGTAAAAGATCCAGACCAGAAGTATGTTCTCTACAAAGACGGCAAGCTTCAGGTCTACCAGCCCAAGATCGAACAGCTCATCGTTCATGACATGGGCAATAGTCGCAATGACCTCGAAAGCTATCTGGTGCTGGGCTTCGGCGGCAGCGGCCAGGATCTGGCCAAGGCATTCGACGTAACCTACGGCGGCGATGAAACCATAGACGGCATCGCCACCGGAAAGCTGCAATTGGTTCCCAAGGCCGACAAAGTCAGGAACACATTCACGCAAATCATTCTCTGGATCGACATGGTCCGCGGGATTTCAGTGCAGCAAAAATTCATCACCCCGCAAGGAGACTTTCGTCTCGTCAAGTACTCCAACATCCGCACCGACAAACTTGGCAACGACATTTTCCAGATTAAAACGACGGGGAAAACGCAGACAATCACGCATTAAAAGCTAAGTTGTTGAATCTAAACAGCAAGAAGATGGGATGAGAATTCCGGCTGGGGCGCTATACTGGCGTGTAACCCAAGTAAGGTTCACTCATGGCCAAGGTTTTTACGATTACCGCTCCGCCCAAATTGGGAACCAGACGCAGAGAACGCACCGCAGATCCCCGCTACGTTGACGGACAGCGCCTGCTGGTCGAAGCTATGAAGTATCTGGCGCAGGCCGACCCTGTAAACAACCGTCCCGCGATCCAACTCTTATCCGAGCACGTCCGCACCCGCTTCCGCATGAGCGATTCCCCGCTGGCGTAGGGACCTTCGTCTCCCATCAAGAATTAGCGTGCCCGAGATTGCAAATCTTAATTTGCCTCCAAGGCATGCTTTGCCTGCCAGCACGCCGGTGGGGCATTGTCAGAACGAAATCCGACCGGCTAGCTGGATGATGCGCGGATCGTAGGTCGAAGTGATTTGCCCGAATAGCGAACTGTTCGGATTGGTGCCGCCTGCGCCGCCGCTGAAGAGTCCATTACCGCTGTTGATGATGCCGGGATTGGTGAAATTCGCGTGATTGAAGATGTTGAAGAATTCCGCGCGAAATTCAAAATTAACATGCTCGGTGATCGCGGTGGTCTTCGAAAAGGCGAGGTCGAAGTCGATGTAATCCGGTCCGCGGAAATAATTGCGCGGTAACGATCCGTAAGTGGCGAGAGAGGGATCGGCCACGACTTGATCGTCGGTGGGGAACATTCCGGGGCCGGGCGTGCAGGTATCGTCGCCGCATTGTGCGTTGCTCAGACTGTTGGGGTTGAAGTAGTAATTGCCCGCGTTGCCGTTAATTGTCTGGGCCTTGCGCGGGTTGAGAGTGTTGAGCGGACCTACGATGTTGGCGTGAATGTTCGTCGGGTCGCCTGCCCCAGAAGGACCTTCCGCATTATAGGTAAACCGCTCGCCTAGATTCGCGAATATATCGAAAGGCTGTCCGCTACGCCAGGTAACAATGGGGAAAAGGCTCCAACCCTTTGTCAGACGTCTGGGGCCAGAGTCCCAAAGATGGTCGAAGGGGAGATCCCAGCCGCCGCTGAAGGTTATGCGATTGCGAACGTCCTGGTCGCTGGAGGCGCGGAACAGGTCGGGTTGATAAGACGGCGTCTGGCTGTTTCTCTGGCGAAATCCGGAAGCATTGTCGATGCTGTGGCCTAAGGTATAGGCCAGCGTAAAGTATGTTCGGCCAACGTATTTTGAATCCACCAGTTGCCGAGTCAGGCTCGCCTGCAAGCTGTTATAAATTGCGTTGCTAACATTCTTGAACTCGGGCGCGGAGCCGAAGCTGCACGTGCCCGTGGCACCTGACGTGCTATTTCCCGAATCGTCCGGGCACGAACTGTCGCCCGCGCCAAGATTCAGAATCCGGTCCGTGGTTCCTAAGACGAACGGATTGACGTCGATCAGCGAAGTCAATCCGTGCGAAATATTTCCCACATAGCTGACTTCCACCGTTGTGCTCGCGGCCAGTTCATGCTGAAGACTCAGGTTGTACTGATACGTGATCGGGGTCTTGAGATGCGGATCCACGAAATAAACGCTCCCGCCGCTGTTGATGGGCAGAAATCCCGCATCAGCAAAATTAAGATTTGACGGAGGTTTGTGGGATGGAAAGGGATCGGGGACACCGGCGGAGCCGAATGGGTCGGTCAAATAAGTCGACGGACCGTTGATCGCATATGTGGGGTAATTCATTCCCACGCTGGAGAAGAAAGGCGGCTGGCCGTTGAACTGCAAATTGTCTTCGCCTTTGAGGATGTCGTAGAACATGCCAAACCCGCCGCGGATGCTGGTCTTCGCATCGCCACGCGGATCCCACGCGAAACCCACTCGCGGCGCCCAATTCGTGCGGTCGGGGAAATTCGCTCCTGCGGGCGCGCCCCTATCTCCGGGAAATACCATGCCAGTAGGCGCGCCGCTGAAAACGGTGGACTGGAGGCCGGGAACGAGCGAGAAAGAACGGCCTTGGGTGTCTAACTTCGGGGAGTTATATTCGTACCGAGCGCCGAGATTCAATGTGAGACGCCGGGTGACGCGCCACTCATCCTGCGCGAAACCGTAATAAGACTTGCTGCGAATATTGGACGGGGCATGCGGATACTGAAAGTATTGTGACGGAATGCCGAGGACAAAGTCCGCAAGAGAATTATCGGTGCCCGCGCCGAAGGCGAAATAATCGAATTCGCCGTTCACGTAATAGTCGTAGATAGTATTGTCGCGGTAGGCCGAAACGCCAGCACCAAACTTCCAATCATGCTTTCCGTGGACGTAGGTCAGCGCGTCCGAGAAACCAAATGTCGTATCCACTAAGTTGGTGGGACCCTGTTCGCTGAATCCAACTTGAAAACCGTTGTCGAACCATAGATTCGGCGGCCCTTGCGGATCGTCCTGGTGGATTCCGATTCCGAGTTGTGTAGCTACCGGTAGCTTCACCCCCGGTTTATCTTGCAGGTCGTTATTTCTCTGCAGGAACAAGCGGAACTCGTTCAGGAGGCTGGGAGTGAATGTGTGCGTGTAGGCCGCATTCGAGTAATAGCTATTGTCTTGCGAGGTGTTGGGCGAGCCCGGCACAGTGGCAAACTGAAATGGATTCAATTGCGGATTGCGGAACCCTCCAATGGTGACGCTGAGTCTGTCTTTATCGGTAAACAAGAAATCGTACTTCATGGTCAGTTCGTTGCGGTTGTCGGTGTGCGAGCCCTGATAATCCGCCTCGCCGTTTGGATTGGTGGGAATCAGCCCGAGCTTGATGTATTCGGTGGCAGTCGGATCTATTTTCGTTGGATCGATGATGGCCTGCGCGGCAAGAGCGGGATTCGATTGGAAATAAGTGTTAGGAGTTGAGCCACAGGGAGTTCCATCGGGGGCCGGGTTTCCGTTGCTGTCAAAAGCATTTTCGTTTAAGCCGCTCAGGAAGCAGGCAACCCCCGGATCGGGTCCGTTGGGATTGACGCCGGTCGCGCCTGAATGCGAGAAATCTCCGGTAAGCTCGGACGGAGTAAACACGGTGTTTTCTCCCGTGGCTTGCTGTTGAGAAAGCCTTTGTCCCTGATAGCCCACGAAGAAAAAGAAGCGATCCTTACCGTTCACCAGCCCGGGAATCCTGATCGGTCCCCCCAGCGTCGCTCCATATTGATTGCGCTTCAGCACATCGCGGGGAAGGTCGTTGGCAATATTAAAGTAAGAGTTGGCATTGAAGTCGTCGTTGCGCAAAAACTCAAACGCGCTCCCGTGCCATTGATTGGTTCCGGACTTGGTGACGACGCTGATTACACCGCCGCCGTTGCGTCCATATTCCGCCGAATAGTTGCTTTCGAGGATGTGGAATTCCGCAATGGTGTCGGGGTTCGGATTGAACACGACGCTATTGTCCAGCAGATTGTTATTCAGCCCGCCATCCAGGAGAAAGGTAACTGAATCGCTGCGTCCGCCGGCGATGCTGTAACTGCCCGCCGCGGTGGAGTCGCCGTTGGTTTCGGTAACGCCGGGCTGCAGCAGCGCCAGGTCCAGAACGTTTCTGCCATTCAGCGGCGCGCGCTGAATAGTTTCTCCCACTACGCTATTCCCTATCGTGTCGCTGCTGGTTTCGACACTCGCGGCTTGATCGCTCACGTCGACAACGTCGCTCCGTTGGCCAACGGCGAGTTTGGCATCCAGGCGCAGTGATTGATTAATCTGCAAAGCCTGATGCTCGAATACTTGCTCGCGAAAACCATCCTTTTCAATCGTCACACGGTAAGCACCAATCGGAAGAGACAGCACCTGGTAGAAGCCGCTGCCGTCCGTGACCGTCGTCGCCGATATTTGCGTGCCTTCGTTCGTAACCGTTACCTTCACTCCCGGCACCAGCGCCCCGCTTGGGTCTGTGACCTTGCCCAGTATTCGTCCGGTCGCATCTTGAGCCTGAATCGTCAAAATCGAAAGGATTATAGCAATCGCGAAAATCACCGCTGCCAAAAGGCCCTTAACCGCAGTCGATCCAATACGCATGAGAAAGCTCCTCGTCCGCCTACGGCGATTACACCCACTTGTTGGCTGATATAGACCAGGAATAAAAACCGAATGTCGCATCCTGGAGCCTGATGGGCCGCTATTGTGCAACTTCGCGTGCCCGATGTTCAAGCTAATTTACAATTCCCCGGTTTTTCGCTGAAACGATTGAATAGATTTGTTCTTGTGTATTGTTGAGAGCCTAGAAAACTAAAGTTCCTAGCGGAATAGCGCCGACGCCAGCAAAATCAATATGGGATAGCATTCCAGCGTGTAGCGGGGCTCAGGGTTTTCCAGCGTTCCCAGGAACGCCGAACGGAGCAGAAGAAAAAAAACAAATAGGCCGATTGCGAAAAATGAGCGGGAGCGGAACAGCCCGGCAGTAGCCAGAAGGACATAAACCAAGTTCACGGCCCCAAAGATAAGGCTGGCGGCGAGCCAGCGCCGGTCATCGTTGAACTCCCACCATCGCGGATCGGAAGGCAACAACTCAGTGCGCGGGCGCAGCCACATGTCGGCAATTCGCGCCACCGGAAGCCACACGTAATAGCGCATAGGCGCGGATCGGATTCGCGCAGAAGCCAGAGCCGCAAAGCGCACGTCAAGTTCCGGAGTCATATCTTTATCGCGATTGTAGTCGGTGAAGAGCGCTGCTGTGTCCTCGCGCTGCCGCTCTGAATCGAACGCGCGATGCGGCAATCGCGCTACATCAATCGCATCGCCGGGAACATTCCAATAAATCTCCTGCACGGAAACATAGTCGGCAATCCACGTCTTGGTCCAACGGTTGAAACCGGTCATTGCAGGTTCGTCAGCGTCGTTCGCATATCGCGGTGCCAGCGGCTCAAAGCGATGGAAAGTGCGCAGGTTGCGCAGTGTCCAGGGAACAAGCGGCAACAGCGCGCCAAGCCCAAGTACAATTCCAGCCATCACAATCGGACCGAGCGACGAAGCCACTCGGATATTCCCCGCCGTCCTCGCGCGCTGAAAAAGCTGAAAAAGAAGATAAAATAAATACCCGCCAACCGCCGCGAGCAGAATCCCTCCGTCCGGGCGCAACAGAATCGCTGCCCCAACAGACAAACCGCCAGCAAACCACAAAGCTGCATTGCTCCGAAAAACTCCGCCGACGCTGACAGAGTCGCGATCCGCTCTCAAAGCCGAAAGCATAAAGTCCAGCGCGAGCGCAGTGAAAAAAATCTCCAGCGTTTCAGTGAGCGCCGCAGCCGCATAATTCGCCAGAAAAGGACAGATTGCCGCAAGCACAAACGCAGCCTTCGCCGCCCGTTCAGAGAGGCATCGCCGTGACAGATCAGCGATCAGAAAACAAGTTGTCAGATCGAAAAGAACCTGGACGAGCACCACAGCGCGAAAATTATCGACGCCAAACGCGGCAAAAATGATTGCCAGAAACACCGGATAGCCCGGCAGCCGCGAGAGTGTCGGAACAATGCGGCCAGAATTGGTAATCCCATAAACTCCATGCGATAGCCAATTCTTTGCAATGTCGGCGTAAAGACGGGAATCGTCAACCACCGCCGGAAACCACAGCACGAACACCAACCGCGCAGCCAGGGCTGTCAGGCCGGCCCACAAAAAGAATCGGGCATTCTTGCGCAGCAGTTCTCGCACGCAGCGAATATATCGCGTTTTACGCGAGCCTGGCCGAATTTGCTGCGAGCTTCGTCCGAGGAATCTTCCGCCACCATCCCCGGCGTTAGAAAATGCATCCCAAATTAAGCCGCAGATCCTTGTCTCGCCCGTTTGACCGTGTGCCCTGCGCAGCATACGATGAACGTTAATCCCACCATGGCTGAACCAGTCTTTTATGATGCGCGACGTGCCCGCTGGAAACGCCTGCGGCGGCTCTTCGACGTGTCCGCAGTTTTGTTCTCGCTGTTGATAATTTTTTTCGTCTATTCCGCTTTGCGCGACGAAGCTCTGCCCGAACTTTTGTTTTCACCGCTAAAGCGGAACTTCAAATCTCTGCGGGAGAACGAAAAAGAAAAAGCCCGCGACCACTTGAAGAAACTTGCGGGCCGCTCGCATCGCAAATCCAAACTGGCGGCTTCTCAAGTCAAGCTGAATCAGGAAGAAGGCATCCGCGCCGCCTTCTACGTTCCCTGGGACGCCGCCAGTTTTTCCTCCCTGCGCGATTACGCCCGTCAAATCGACATCCTCTATCCCGACTGGCTGCACGTGCTCACCGCCGACGGTCACCTTCAAGCCGTTGACGACCAGACCAACAAGTTCTTCGACGTAATTCAAAACGGCAAGGCTCTCCCCGTCGATGACCGCGTCATGAAGTTTCTTAATTTGGAAGACGTAAATATGGAAGTCTTCCCCATGATCAACAATTTCGACGGCGCAAATTGGATCGGAGGCGTCACAGAATTCCTGAACAATCCCCAGGCCCGCGCGCTCTTCCGCAAACAAGCCGCGCAGTTTCTCGCTTCCGGACGCTACCACGGTCTGATGCTCGACTTCGAAGCCTTCCCCCCCGTCGGACAGCCGGGTTACTTGAGCTTGTTGCAGGAATTATCGTCCGATCTGCACAGCCGCGGCATGAAGCTCTACGTCGCCGTTCCGCCGCACAGCAACGAATACAACTACCCGGCCATCGCCGCCGCAGCCGACGGCGTTGTGCTCATGAATTACGACGAGCACTATCCCGGGCCCAACCCCGGCCCTGTGGCTTCGCAGGATTGGTTCGTAAAAAACCTGACCTTCGCTGAAACCGTCATCCCCAAAGACAAGATCATCTGCGCTATCGCCAACTACGGTTACGACTGGGCGCGCAAACCGAAAAACGGAGAGCTGCCCGAAGGCGAAAAAGAAACCGCGCCCGTCAGCGTTCAGGAAGCTTGGCTCGCGGCGCGCGACTCCGATGAAGACATTATCTTCGATGATGACGCGATGAATCCGCACTTCAGCTACCTGGATGAGCGCAGCGTCCGTCACGATATCTGGTTCCTCGACGGAGTCACCGCGCTCAACCACATGCGCGCCGCCCAAACTCTGGGTATTCAAACCTTCGCTCTGTGGCGCCTCGGCGGCGAAGACCGCTCCCTGTGGAAGGTATGGGACGTCCCAGGAGACGCTGGCGCAACCGACAAACTCAAAGATGTACCGCCTGGGCAGGATGTAGACATGGAGGGCCAGGGCGAAATTCTCCGCATTGAACAGAAGCCGGCCCACGGCACGCGCGATCTCACGATCGATCCCGACAGCAAACAGATTACCGACGAGAATTTCCAGAACACGCCTCAGCCTTATCGAGTCGCCCGCTACGGCTACAGCCCCAATAAAGTCGTCCTGACCTTCGACGACGGTCCCGATCCAAATTGGACCCCTCAAATTCTGGACGTCTTGAAACGTGAGCACGCGACGGCTACGTTTTTTCTGATTGGCATTCAAGCCGATAAGTTTTCGGGGCTGGTCAAGCGCATTTATGAAGAAGGCCACACCATCGGGAATCACACGTTCACGCATCCCGACGTGAGCAATATTTCTTCCACTTACATGCGGTTGGAGCTCAATCTCACCGAGCGCCTTTTCGCCAGCCTGGTGGGAGTTCGCGCCACACTGCTTCGCCCGCCGTACGCCATCGACGAGGAACCGGACACCGCCGATCAGGTACGCCCGCTCGAATTCGCGCAGGAAAAAGGCTACATCACGGTCGGCAATCGCATCGACACCAACGATTGGACCGATGTCCCGCGTCGCCAAACGGCAGAAGAGATTGCCGCCAATGTGTTGAAGCATCTGCCGCCTTGCCGCCCCGATGATTTGCACTGCGGCAACATTGTTCTGATGCACGATGGCGGAGGCAATCGCTCCGAGACCGTGCGCGCCTTGCCTATGATCATCGAGGGAGTCCGCGCTCGCGGATACGAGATTGCCCCCGTCTACGAGTTGTTCGACAAGACCCGCAGCGATGTGATGTCTCCGCTTCCAGCCGGTGACCTCTGGTTCGCTCGACTCGATCGCTTGGGATTCTGGATCTTCGACGCAGGCGTGGTCGGCATCACCTGGATCTTCCTCCTCGGCGATGTCCTCATGACCGGACGGCTGATCTTCATTGGGGCCGCTGCTGTGTACGACCGTGTGCGCGAGAAAATTCTCGGCAGGCCCGCCGAGGTTGCGTCCTACAAGCCCAAAGTCGCAGTACTGATCCCCGCATACAACGAAGAGAAAGTAATTGAGCGCACGGTGCGTGCGGCGCTGAATTCCAACTATCCCAACTTGCGCGTAATTGTCATCGACGATGGTTCCAAAGACCGCACGCTCGAAGTCGCCCACGCTGCCTTCGCGAAAGAAGTGCGATCGGGGCAAGTTATCATCCTCGGCAAACATAATTCAGGCAAAGCCGAAGCCCTGAACTACGGCATCGAACACATCGGCGATGCTGAAATTTTCGTCGGCATCGACGCCGATACGATCATCGCTTCCGACGCAATCTCGCGCCTGGTGCCGCATTTTATCAATCCAAGAGTCGGCGCAATGGCCGGCAATGCCAAAGTTGGCAACCGCGTAAATCTTTGGACCCGTTGGCAGGCTCTCGAATACATCACCAGCCAAAACTTCGAACGCCGCGCCCTCGACGTTCTCGGCGCAGTCAGCGTCGTACCCGGAGCCATCGGCGCGTGGCGCGTTTCCGCCGTGCGCGATGCCGGAGGCTATCACATCGATACCGTCGCGGAAGACGCCGACCTCACCATGGCCCTGCTTCGCCTCGGCTATCGCGTCGAATACGAAGACATGGCGCTCGCCTTCACTGAAGCGCCGACCAATGCCAACGGACTGATGCGCCAGCGATTTCGCTGGTCGTTCGGCATTCTGCAGGCGGTGTACAAGCATCGGGGAGTTTTCGCGCGCAAGGGGGCGCTGGGATTCGTAGCGCTTCCCAACATTCTTATTTTCCAGATTTTGCTGCCGCTGGTTTCCCCGCTCATCGATATCATGTTCGCCGTCGGCGCGATCTGGTATTTCATCCAAAAACATTTCCATCCCGATTCCACCGATCCCGCCAGCTTCCACAAGTTAGTCGCATTCTTCTTTGCGTTCCTGGTCATCGATTTCATCGCGTCCGCAATCGCCTTCGCCCTCGAGCGCCGCCGCCCCGACGACAAAGAAGACGCCTGGCTCCTCAGCCAGGTCTGGCTGCAACGCTTCGCCTACCGCCAGTTGTTTTCCGTAGTCTTATTCAAAACGCTGAAGCGCGCCCTGGAAGGCCGCAAATTCGCCTGGGACAAACTGGAGAGAACCGCAGCAGTGAATTACGTCCCCGCAGAAAATCACGAACGCGTTAATGTCCCGTAATTTATCGCCCTGTCATCCTGAGCGAGTCGAAGGATCCCTACAATCTCAACAGCGCCCCGTCGGTCGGGAGACCGGGTGCCCCGCTCTTGTCGCTCTCTTTGCGACAGAGCCTGCCCACAGCTTGTCGAAGGGGTAGGGATTTTGACTTCGTTCCCTGATCCCACACTGTCATCCTGAGCGAGGATTGGTCTTTGCGCAAAGCGCAAAGACCAACCGCAGTCGAAGGATCCCTGCACCATTGGAAGCACTCTCGAAGCCGAAAGGAATTCTCCCTCGCATACAACTACCAGAACTGAACTGGAAGCGGGTCACCAAAGTGACTTACACGGCCTTGTTCATGCTCGTCTGGGTCTGTGTTTTGCGTCGTTCTACTTTTTCGGAACGGCGTTTAAGAACGGTTCACCCGAACCGACGGCTACTCGAAATGAGCCACTCAAGGATCATGGCAAGACCGTATACGTCACCCGGACGGACGAGCTGCGAGTGCATGGCCTGCAACTTGTCTGTTGGGTGGGTATTCCCGTACTCCTGATCAGCGGAGCAATCCTTCACTTCCTAGTGGGGGTAAAGTTGTTCCCGAATACTCCAACTCTCTCTGAATACCTTAACCGACGCAAGGATAAGGCCTCACCATAATTGGCGTAACATCGCCATCTCACTCATCGACCACGCCGGAGCGCTTTTGCGTCCATTCACAGCACATACACCCGAAGCATCCACCAGACAAGGAATATCGCGACGATGGCCCCCGCGATGTGAACGATCCAGTCGCCGGCAGTTTTCGGTTTGCCAAAATTGAACATGCGGCAATCGTAGCAGGCTCCGTACAGGTAGCGTAGACCCGGCGCCCCGCCCTTATCGCGCTCTTGCGACCGAGCTGCCCTGAGCCCGTCGAAGGGACGGGGCGTGACTTCGCTCCCTCATCGTGCGCGGTCATCCTGAGCGAGGATTGTTCTTTGCGCAGAGCGCAAAGAACAACCGCAGTCGAAGGATCCCTGCACCATCAGAGGCATTCCCGAGGCCGAAAGGCATTCTCCCTCGAAGTGCGCGACCCGTGGCCATTAATGCCCTCTTTTGGCTTGAATGGGGCAGTTGCCTGAAGCTTCTCGTGATCCCTTAACATACAGACCAGTATGTATGTTAATCATCTGAGTTAATCACAGTTGAGCGCCTACTTTCGGATACTGACGTTCTCGAATTTCGTAACCTCTCGCCAATATGTATGAAAAGTTGGAGAAACAGTCGCTCTAGCCGTTTGGGATCGTCCCTGGATTTTTGTTAGTCCGTTGCTCGTTTTCGAACTCTGAAGTGTTGGATCTGTTATCTCAACGATTACGTGTGAATGTGGAACGCCACATGCTTCCTCTGAATTGCACATTCACTATTGGATCGCGCCGAGTAGGCACGCGGCGTGGATCGCCAATCATCTCGGCACGGAGACTTTGCACGGACGAAAAGGAGAAATATGAGCGCACTAAAACGTTTGCGGAATTTCTGGATACTGTGGGTTCCGACGGTTGTTCTGGCTTGCTTCAGCAATGCAGTCGCTCAAGCGAGGTACAAAGTTCAGGATTTAAGCGTTCAGCACCCTGACAACCTGGGCATGACCATGGGTCTCAATAATCATGGCTGGTCGCTGATTATGGACCAACTCCTGGATCATTCCGTCATTTCCACCCAGTTCCCGGCCGTGCAAGGCACGGTGAGGGTCAGCATCGGCGAACTCAACCTCGAACTCGGCACGCTTGGAGGAAAGAACAGTTCGATCAATTGGAATGGAATTAACGACCTCGAGGAATCTGTCGGTATGTCCGAAACATCCGCTACAGATCCGAATGGCGAAGACCTCTGCGGTTTTGGCACACACGCAATATGTCTTCCCTTTTTTTGGAAAAAGGGCGTTATGCACGCTCTGCCAACGCTAGGCGGGAATAACGGGCAGGCCAGCGCCGTCAATAACTTCGGACAAGTCGCAGGATATGCGGAAAATGGTGTTGTTGACTCAACTTGTCCCGCGGGAGTCACAAATAATCGGGTTGACCTGCCCGTGATGTGGACAAAAGGCAATGCCCAAGCTCTTCCTACGATCGGTACCGATGTAGACGGGGTCGCATTCGGCATCAACAATAAAGGTCAAGCCGTAGGCTACTCCGGAACCTGTACCGCAGCGAACTTCGCCGTAGTGTGGGAGAACGGCACTGCCACCCCGCTTCCGGACCTCGGAACCCCGGGTGGCATAGCCTACGCCGTTAACGGCCACAACCAGATTGTTGGGCAAGCCGTCAACTCTGAGGGCACAGCCCTAGCCGCTATTTGGGAGAACAATACAGTGAGAAGCCTTGGCGTCCTTCTGCCGGGAGATGCTGCCGCTTTTGCCACCAGCATCAACAACAGTGGCCAGGTAGTGGGAAGCTCCTTCGACTCCAGCGGCAACTGGTCCCACGGCCTCCTCTGGCAGAACGGAAGGATGTTCGACCTCAACCAGCTATTTCCCGCTAGTTCCAACCTCTACGTAATCTCCGCCAGCAACATCAATGAGAGCGGGCAAATCGCGGGTATGGCGGTGGAGATGGCCGGCCAGAACGCGGGAACGATCGTCCACGCCTTTTTGGCAACTCCGGTAGACGAAAACATGGGCAAGACGGTTGCAGAGGTCTTCAGTACGCATCCGAAAATCACTTTGCCCGCGGCGAATGTTGGCAAGCAGCTTTCGCCGAGGTCCGCACACTGCTCAATCCACGATAAAGGCAGTTTCTGAGCTTCCGCACCATGCATTCCAGCCATGCTGCGCGAAGGGGCAAGGCCGGAGATTCTGCGGGACAACTTGGGTCACGCGATATTCGCGTGACCCAGAATGTTTACGGCAAGAACTACACGACTGAAAGCGCTTCCGAAGCCGAAAGGAGTTCTCCCTCGGAAATGCACGGCAGGTGCCCACGCTTAGGCGGCAACCAGTTCCGTAGCCCGGGCCTTGTGCGGCAGACCCACGTAGGGGAATGTGGCGAGCAGGTCTTTGTGGGGACCTACCTTATCTTGCGTCACCTTTCCATTTGTGAGGAGACCAAGGAAGAAATCTACAACATCGTCGGTGAGTGCCCGGCCATTGCCCGGGTAGGCCGCTGGCTGCGTCGGATCATAGTGGAGAACGTCCGGCAGCAGGGTCCCGGCAACCCGCGTTGCTTCCGCCGGCGTATATCCACCGGTGTGCTCCAGCGCATGCGCGAAGACGGGAACGAAACGGGCATCGTCCGCCGGCTCCGCAGCCAGATAGGCGGCGTTCTGCTCGCCGGCAAGGAACGGAGTTTGATTTGGCCGCGCACCGCGATCCGCCTGAACCCATTTCCCGCTTGTGCCGTCCAGCGTGCGCGCCCATAGGCCCATCTTCTTAGAACTGAGGGCGGAGTTGGGCACTTCCAGCACGATGCTGCACACGTCCTTTTCGGCGAAGAAATCGTCACCAGTGAATTGCAGGTTGTTCAGCGCGCCCTGCACGTCGAAGAAAAAAGGATCGCCACGCCAGCCGGCGAAGAAGCGGTAGTCACCGGCCTCCGTCACCCGTGTCTCGAGCCCCGTCGAGACCGGCACTCCCTCGACGATGACCTGCCCGTCGTCGCCCGTTCCAGCGGCCTGCGCGCCCTCAACCCGGCGAAGCGTCGCGGTCTGTGCCCCTCCCTCGGCGGATGTGAATCGCACCCGGTAAGCAATATCGGCGACGGCATCGCCGTCAGTGTCAATCTTAAGTTCATAAATCGCATTGGGCGAGAAGGCTTCGCCGGTCGTCGGCCCTGGCGGGTTCACGCCCACCTCCGGATGCACATCCATAATCAGGATCGACTTGCTCGCATCCCCAGGCTTCGGGAAAGCATATAGATCGGTGAAGTCCAAGCGGGCGTCCCCATGCGGGAACCCAAATTCAGGACCGGAGTAATGGTGAGACATGACTTTTTCCTCTTGTCTAGTCGGGAATTGACATTGAAACCCAGAATTTCGATTTGGACTTCTGTTAGCGGAGTATACGCTTCTCTTGACCTTGGCGGATTTGCCGCCACAGCCGCCCCCCGCCGAGATCGGCACGGGTTCCATAACCGGTGACCGTGGCCCATTCAAGTCCTCCTTTGTCTCGATGGGGCAAGTTCTACCGCTGGCAATCTGTCACTAGCAGGCTGCTGAAAACTCCGCCTTGGGCACGACTTCAGTCGTGCCGTTAAGTCCTTTAAACCTTACCGCGCTTCAGCGCCCGAAGGTTTGCTTTCGGCAGCCAAAATGAGTTTTTCGGCAGCTTGCTAGGGCATGAGTTCCGCAACGGTTCGCATCGGCAACATCAACCGCATGGAATCCGGTAGCCTGATGAATCCATGAGCTTGATAAAATCGCACCGCTCGATCGTCAATAGCGTCCACCACAACCATCGATGACCCTACCACAACGGCATTTTCGTACGCCTTGCGAAGCGCCATTGCGAGCAGCCTTGATCCCAGGCCCGTCCCCTGAAAATCATTGCTGATCGCCAATCTCCCAATCAACGTGGCGCTGACGACAGGATATTTGGGAATGTGTTTTCTTGCCGCCTCCGGAACGGTTCCGGGCGCAAGGCCGTACGCGCAAAGCGTAAAATACCCCGCAATTCTCCGCGAACTCTGCGCTGGAACGAGCACGAAAACTGCATTGGCTTTGCGCCGCATGTCCTGCGACGCCTGGGTCTTCAAGTACGAGTCGAGAGTGTCTACCCCGCAAGTGAACCCATCCCGGTCATGCTGCTTTCCAAGAGATTCCAACCGATAGATAGCCTCGTCCGCCATCTATTTCGAAACCACAATGCTCTTCTGCGCCATCCGAAATGCCCGTTTCAAAAGCGCATTAGGCTTCGGCGGATGAACCAAGGCATCGAAGAATGCCTTCCGGTCGCGGTCTGAGAGCACAATTGTTTCGTGCCGCGTAATCGCAGCCTGTGTCGCCTCGGTCAATGCCGTCAGGCAAAAATCGGTCAAGCTGCGCCGCTCCAGCGCCGCCGCCTTCTCCACCAGTTTTTTTGTCTGCGCGTCCACACGAAAACCCAGCCGCGCTCCACGCGTCCGCCGCCGCTCCCGGTCCGCTAAAGCCGAAGATTGAGGCATGTTTCCCCTCCAGCGCTCTCCTCACAATTGTACGTCCAATGGGATAACGATTCAAACGGAGCGAAACGGACCGTGAGCATCCGCCCGTCTGTCCCACATTTTGAGCGCAGTACTTCCCGTTTCGAGGGAGAATGTTACGATTTTGCATGAAGGCATCGGCGGGGAAGGTATTCGAGGTTTTGGCAGCCGCAGAAGGGTTGCGGCAGATAATCCTGGTGGGGTTGCATCGAGCGCCAGCGCGAGGTGAGCGCGTCGTCTTGGTAGGGAGCTATTTAGACACGATAATCGAGCACCACGAGTCAATCATTCTACTAGTTCGCAATGAAAAGTACGGTTCAGCATTTGCTCTTCTCAGGCCCGTTTACGAATCGGTCCTGAGGGCCTGTTGGGTTAACGCTTGTGCGACGGACGCGCAGGTCCGCGATTTGCGAAGTGCCGATGAACATCACAAAATCTTTCCATACAGCGCCGAACTATTCTCTCAGCTCGACAGAGCTTATGGCCTGAACGAGCAGTTACAGAAGCTAAAAGGCAAGTGGGAGGCTATGTGCAGTTACACGCATTCAGGGCTTCGGCAGCTTGCTCGGAGAGGTTTTCGCGGAGCCAAGCAGCATGGCTACTCGCCGAGGGCAATCATCGAAGTTGTGGACTTTGCAACCTCCTGCTTGGCTTCATTGGCGCGCGTCTACTTCGCGGCTACAGACAATGGACTTTGGGCGCTTACCGTGACTGCACTCGAGAAGGATTACTACGCGCCTGCATAGACTTCATGCGGACAACCCGCCAGTTGCGGCTATTTGCGAAGACTTTAGGACACAACCAATACTGCTTGGAGTCTGCCCCACCCTTCGCGGTTTTCGAAGGGTGGGAAGAGTTGGTGCATTCCGCGACAGCTTTTGGGCTTTGTATGAGCCGATGGCGTCTTCGGCGCTGCGAATAACAAGCCGATTCAGCAAGCGGCGCAGGCCCGAACTAACGATTAATTTCCCACAGCCCCACTGTGACATCTAACCTTGCCTCGCAAAAAAAATCCGTTCATCATGACCATTGGCACAAGCCAGATGTAAACCGATCTTTGAAAACCAACGCGAGCAACATGGAGACGTGAACGCCGCTATCTCCTTTCCGCTTAAGAATTTATGAACACTCAGACTGATTCTAAAGAACTTAGCTGCGAGAATCGCGGATAAACCCTTTAGAATAAATGATTTGCGAATAAGTCCTGCGAATAGAAGAATTTAGCGGGATCCACCCTGGACCGAATGGACCTAAATTATTTCTTTTGAAGAATTTAACCGAAAACACTTTTTAGTTTTTCACCGGAACAGCAGCGGCGCAAACTCCGCTAGATTCCGCCGCCACACCAACCATGTATGCATCCCCGGAGTCTCAATATCAATGTGCGCCACGCCCTGCGTCTTCAGCCACACGCGAAATTTCCGGTTCGGAGTGATCAGCCGGTCCTCGGTGCCGCACGCAATCCACAGCAGACGAATCTGCGAATTGGCCTTGACATCCAGCCCAGGAAAATCCTTCGCAAACTCGTCCGGCATTCCGCCCGCGCTGAAAGCTCCAATCCAGGCAAACTGGTCGAGATGATTCAACCCGGTCAGCAGCGATTCCGACCCGCCCATGGAAAGCCCCGCAATCGCCCGCTCCTTGCGGTCTTTGCTGATGCGGTATTCGCCTTCCACCTGCGGCATCACCTCGGTGAGAAGCGCCTGCGTGTACTTGGAAAAATTCTCGTCGCGCACATCGTGGTGGTCCCACGCGCCCCACGCAAGGCGAATCATCTCCATGGTGCCGTAACCGAGCGGCATGACCACGATCATCGGCTTGGCTTTGCCCTGCGCAATCAGGTTATCGAAGATCACGTTGGCGTGGCCCACGGCGGTCCATCCGCTGGCATCGTCGCTGAAACCGTGCAGCAGATAAAACACCGGATAAGTTTTCTTCGATTTGTTCGAGCCAGCCGACGGATCGTAGCCGGGCGGCGTGTAAACGTAGTAGTCGCGGTTGTCGCCCGCCACAGCCGACCGGTAGAAGTGATGATGAATCTCGCCATGCGGCACGTCGTTCAACTCCCACGGCAGCGACGACGGACCGGGCACATGCAGCGCGCTGCTCGGCGACAGAAGATTCGGCACCAGCGCATGATTCGACACATCAAGCGTGCGCACGCCATCAACCGTGAACGAATAGCCGTAGTAATCAGGCGCAAGCGGAGCAGTCGTCACGCTCCAAACGCCCTGATCGTCTTTCTGCATCGCTTCCGGCTGTGTGCCCTCCCACGCGACTTTCACATCCTGTGCGTTGGGCGCACGCAAACGAAATGTGACGCTGCCATCGGGATGAACTTCGGGAGAAACCACGGGAGCCGGCGGCGCTGGAGGAGCGGCCTGCGCGGGTTTGCTTTCCTGCGCTGCGGCGATAGTGGCGATGACAAGAAAAACTGGAAACAAACGGAAGAGGGATGAAGGAAGCCGCATGAATCCTCCTGAGCGATTGGGAACTTGGCGAAGCGCCTTTGCTGACGTCCGAGGTCCGAGGTCGGAATGCAGCGGCTAGTCGCTCTTCCCCGCCACATCCAGCCGAGTCTCGGCGCGGTGAAGCGAGTCCAGAGCGCGGTCTACATCGACTTCCGTGTTGCTGCTGGTCAGCCGCTGTTCCGCGCGCTCTTTCGCTTGACGAGCGCGATCCGCATTGATTTCCGAAGGCCGCTCGGCCGTCTCCGCCAGAATAGTGACCTTGTCGGGCAGCACTTCGGCAAAGCCCCAGGCGACGGCAAGAACATGCTCCGTCGAATCGGTACGATAAGTAATTTCGCCGACGGAAAGTTCGGTGATCAGCGGCGCGTGTCCCGGCAGAATCCCCAGATACCCATTCTTGCCGGGAATCTGCGCTTCCACCGCCGCCGTGTCGACGACTTTTTTCTCCGGCGTAACAATCTCGAGTTGGAAAGAATCTGCCATGATAATGCGCCGTCGGACCTCAGACTTCGGACCTCAGCAATTCATCTGCAGTTGCCGAGTCCCGACGTCCGAGGTCTGACGTCCAAGGTCCGCCTTTTACGCTGCCGCCTTCATTTTCTCCGCCGACTCCAGCACTTCGTCGATGGTGCCTTTCAGATAAAATGCCTGCTCGGGGATGTCGTCGTGCTTGCCCTCGACGATCGCCTTGAAGCCCTTCACAGTATCGGCAATCTTCACATAGCGTCCCGGTGCGCCAGTGAATTGTTCGGCCACGTGGAACGGCTGCGAAAGGAATCGCTGAATTTTTCTCGCCCGCGCCACGGTGACTTTTTGATCTTCGCTCAACTCGTCGATGCCGAGAATTGCGATGATGTCCTGCAGGTCTTTGTAAGTTTGCAGCGTTTTCTTGACAGACTGCGCAACATCATAATGCTCCTGGCCGACGATGCGCGGATCGAGAATGCGTGAAGTTGAAGCCAGCGGATCGACTGCGGGATAAATTCCAATCTCGGTCAACGCGCGCGAAAGCACCGTGGTGGCATCAAGGTGAGCAAATGTGGTGGCTGGCGCGGGATCGGTCAGATCGTCGGCGGGAACGTAAATCGCCTGCACCGAAGTGACCGAACCTTTTTTCGTCGACGTGATGCGCTCCTGCAACTCGCCCATCTCCGTCGCAAGGTTGGGTTGATAACCTACGGCGCTGGGCATGCGGCCCAGCAGCGCGGAGACTTCCGACCCGGCCTGAGTGAAACGGAAGATGTTGTCGATGAATAGCAACGTGTCAGCGCCTTCGACGTCCCTGAAATATTCGGCAACAGTGAGCGCGCTCAGTGCCACACGCAAACGCGCACCGGGAGGTTCGGTCATCTGGCCGTAAATCAAAGCAGCTTTCGATTCCGCCGGCTTGCCCGGCTTGATCACGCCAGACTCCGACATTTCCAGCCACAGGTCGTTGCCTTCGCGCGTACGCTCGCCGACTCCGGCAAACACGGAGTAACCACCGTGCTGTTTGGCGACGTTGTTGATCAACTCTTGAATGAAAACTGTTTTGCCGACACCAGCGCCACCGAACAATCCGATCTTGCCGCCTTTCAAAAATGGTTGGATCAGATCCACAACCTTCACGCCGGTTTCAAACATCTCGGCGGTCGTGGCTTGCTCATCGAACGCAGGGGCGAGGCGATGGATGGGATGCCGCTCTTTGTACTCGACGGGGCCCAGTTCATCCACTGGTTCGCCGATTACGTTCATCACGCGTCCCAAAGTGCCGCGGCCCACGGGAACGGAAATCGGCCCCCCTTGATCGATGGCCTTCATGCCGCGCACCATGCCGTCGGTGGGCTGCATGGCGACACAGCGCACGCGCCCTTCGCCAAGATGCTGTTGCACCTCGAGAATCACATTGATGGGGATGGGAACGGTGAATCCCTCGTCAACGACGCGCACCGCCTGATAAATCGGCGGCAGTGAGCCTTCGGAAAATTGCACATCGACGGCGGGGCCGGCGATTTGAATGACGTGTCCTGTTTTATCAGCCATAAAAGTTAGGTCTAGATCGATCGAGCATTCGCAATTAGCAGTCAGCATTCAGCCCATGTTCATTGCGGAGTGTCCAACAAAATTCCCAAAGGGCTAAATGCTGATTGCTGAGTACTAATTACTTCCCTTACATTGCCGCTGCGCCGCTTACGATCTCGATAATTTCCTTGGTGATCTTTGCCTGGCGCGCGCGGTTCATTACCAATGTCAGCGAATCGATCATGTCAGAAGCGTTGTTGGTGGCCGAATCCATGGCCGTCATGCGAGCCGCGTGCTCGGCGGCAACCGATTCCATCAATGCGCGAAAGATCTGGATCGCCACATATTTCGGCAGCAGATCGCGAAACAGCTCTTCCGGCGGCTGCTCGTAAATGTAGTCAACTTGCGCCGTGGCAAACTTTGCAGCCACTTCATCGGCCGCGCCATCGGAGCTGCGCATGCCCACGCCGGCGCTCACTGCAGCTTCCTTGGCCCGCTTTTTTTCTTCCGCCGTCATCTCCTCGGACTGGCGGACAGCCTGTTCGCCTACCTGTTCAATGGGAAGAATCTGCTCGACCACAAGGCGCTGCGCAATGACGGACTTGAACTCGTTGAACACGACATAGACTGCATCGATTTCTTCGCGCTTGTATCGCTCAATGACATTTTCGGCCAGCGTGCTCGCCTGGGAAAATTCAACTTTCCCTAAAATGCCGACATGCTCCCCTGTGATCTGGGTTGCCGAGACGCGTTCCCCGGCTTCCGGTCGACCCTCAAGCGATTCTTCGACTTCGGCCAGACTGCGGGTCTGCACCTTGGCCGAAGGGTAGCGCCGGCGGAGAAAGTCGCGGCCCTTGCGGCCGATGGTTTCAATGTCGATATTCTTGCCGCTCTTCGATTCAAGAAAACGCAACGCTGCCTTTGTGATGTTGGCATTGAAAGCGCCCGCCAGACCTTTATCGCCTGTCACCACGATCAGCAGAATATTTCTTTCTGCGCGCTGCGCCAGCAGAGGATGCTTGGGCTCGCCCGTCTCTGGATCGTAAATCTCAGTCCGCGACACTAGAGACTTCAAAATGTTGGTCAGCATCTGCGCATACGGACGCGCGGCCAGCGCCCTCTCCTGCGCCCGGCGCAGTTTCGCCGCCGAGACCATCTTCATGGCCTTGGTGATCTGCCGCGTGTTGATCACGCTGCGGATGCGGCGCCGGATGTCTAAGATATTCGGCATTAGTCGTTAGCTCTTACCAGCATTCAGCACTTAGCATTCAGTCCTTCAGCCGTTTGCGGGAAGCCAGAAAATCTTTCGTTGGCTGATTGCTGAGTGCTACTTTTTCACCGCGTCCCTGCTGGCTACGAACTGTTGCTTTGCTTCTTTGATCAAATTGCCCAGCTGGCCTTTCAGCCCGTCGTCGAGAACTTTCTTTTCCATTACCGTGCGCAATAGGCCCGGATTGGTTGCATCGACATACTTGTACAGTTCTTTTTCGAAGTCGCGGACCTGATTGACCGGAAGATCGTCTAGAAATCCGCCGGTGCCAGCGAGAATAATCAGAATCTGCTTCGAGAACGGAAGAGGAGAAAACTGCCCCTGCTTCAGAATTTCGACCAGGCGCTGTCCGCGCGCGAGTTGGGCTTGGGTGGCTTTGTCGAGATCGCTGCCGAACTGCGAGAATGCCGCCAGTTCGCGGTATTGCGCGAGTTCCAGCTTCAGCGTGCCAGCGACTTGACGCATCGCCTTGATCTGCGCGCTGCCGCCGACGCGGCTCACGGAAAGTCCTACGTTCACAGCAGGCCGTACGCCCTGGTTGAACAAATCGGTCTCGAGATAAATTTGTCCGTCAGTAATCGAGATCACGTTCGTCGGAATGTAAGCGGAAACGTCGCCCGCCTGCGTTTCGATGATCGGCAAAGCCGTGAGTGATCCGCCGCCGTTCTTATCGCTCAACTTCGAAGCGCGTTCGAGCAGGCGCGAGTGAAGATAGAACACGTCGCCGGGATAGGCTTCGCGGCCTGGTGGCCGGCGCAGCAGCAATGAAATCTCGCGATAAGAAGCTGCGTGCTTTGAAAGATCATCGTAGATAACCAGCGCGTGCCGCTTGCTGTCGCGGAAATATTCGCCCATCGCGCAAGCTGCGTATGGGGCGATGTACTGCATGGGCGCGGGCTCTGACGCAGATGCGGCGACGACGATCGTGTACTCCATTGCGCCAGCATCTTCGAGAATCTTGACGACCTGTGCAATCGAAGACCGCTTTTGCCCGACCGCGTTGTAAATGCAAATAAGATCGTTGCCCTTGCTGTTGATGATGGTATCGAGCGCGACAGCGGTCTTGCCCGTCTGGCGGTCGCCGATGATCAACTCGCGCTGGCCGCGGCCGATGGGAATCATGCTGTCGATGGCCTTGAGTCCAGTCGCCATCGGTTCGCGCACCGGTTGGCGGTCGATGACGCCGGGAGCGATGCGCTCCAGCGCAATGAATTGATCGCTGGCAATAGGACCCTTGTCGTCGATGGGTTGGCCGAGAGCGTTGACCACGCGTCCGATCATGCTGTCGCCTACCGGCACGCTCATGATGCGTCCGGTGCGCTTGACCTCGTCGCCTTCTTTGATCTCGGTGTATTCGCCGAGCAGTACCACGCCTACCTGATCTTCTTCCAGGTTCATGGCGATGCCGGCGATGCCGTGCGGAAAAGTCAACAGTTCGCCAGCCATGACCTTGTCGAGGCCATACACGCGGGCAATGCCATCGCCCAGCGTAATGACGGTGCCGGTCTCGTCCACGGAGATCTTCGATTCGTAGTTCTCGATCTGCTCGCGGATCAGCTTTGTGATTTCGTCTGCTTTGATTTGTGCCATAAAGTCAGCTTCTAGCTCTTAGCTGCTAGCTACATCCAACCCAAGAACCAAAATGTACCCATCAAAAATCTCATCTTCGCCGCGTGTTGGCTAGGAGCGAGGAGCGAGAAGCTAGCAGCTAGAAGCTTGCCACTAAGAGCTGATCGCTTCCTTAATCCTATTTAACTGTCCCAGTACTGAACCGTCGTAAATCGTGCTGCCAATGCGGACGACAGCGCCGCCAAGCAATGACGTGTCGCGTGCGTATTGCGCGCGGACTTTCTTGCCCGTCAGCTTTCCTACTTGCGACTCCAGCGCGCGCTTTTCCGCTTCGCCCAGATCGCGGGCGCTCACCACTTCGGCTTCGGCAAATCCCATGCGCTCGTCGAGTTCCTTTTCCAATTGGCGAATGATGCGCTCCAAAAAGCTTATTCGCTGATGGTCGATAATGACGGCCACCAGGTTCCGCACCGGCTTGGAAATTCCTTCACTCTGCGCAATCGCGTCTAGCAACGTATGCTTCTGATCCGCCGGAATTGCGGGACTCTCCCACACCCGGCGCAAGTCGTCGCTTTCTTTCATCAGCGCGACAACCCCATGCAGTTCACTCACCGCGCGGCTTGGATCGAGATGCGTATCAAACACCACCTCCGTAAATGCGCGGGCGTAGATGCTGGCGACGGAAGCCATTCTTTAACGAGGATCCTTTCCCGGACCGCTCGCAACGGAAGTCAACTGCGTGGAAAAATCATGCACCAGGGCCTCGTCGGTTGCGGCATCCACATGAATCTGCTTCTTTGCCAAACCAACCGCCAGGTCGGCGGCATAGGCAGTCAGTTCGCGACGCGCGGCTTTGGCGGCTGCTGCGATTTCCTGCTCCGCCGACGCGATGATTTTCCGCGCATCCTCTTCCGCGGCGGCTTTGATGCGAGCCTCTTCGGCCACGGCTTCTTTTTCCGCGGAGTCGCGCATCATGCCGATCTCAACGTCGAGCTTCATCAGCCGCGATTCGATTTCGGCCAGCTTGCGCCGCGCCTCTTCGCTGGCTTTTTGCGCGTCCTGCATCGCCCGCTGTATAGAGGCCGAGCGATCACGAAACAGACCAGGCAAATGCTTGCGCCCAACTTGCAACAAAGCGATACCGATCACAGCGAAGTTGAGGAGGACGCACAGCCAATACGCATGCTGCAAACTGAGGCCAGTGTGTTCTGCGATCCAGCGTACCGGGGCGGATTGCTTGAACTCCTCGGTTTCGTCCTTCTCTTCGCCTGCCGCCTCGCGTGTCTCGCGAGCAAGCTGCCGTCCGATGCCTTCCGGCTGAGTGCGCGATTCGGTTCCCTTCTGCGCAGGTTGCGGAGCGGGCGCTTGAGCCTGCTCGGCCGCAATTCCCGGAGACGCCGCAACGCAGAGGAAGAATACGGCCGGAGCCAAGGTGGAGACGATTTTTTTCGCGAAACGCATATTCGTCAAGTCAGTTTAGAAAACCAGTTCCAATAAATTACTCTCAGCCTCAACTCCCCGCTCCCACCGGCTGCAAAACGCGGCGCACAATTTCACTCGCCAGCGAGGCCGCTTCTCCCTGCAAACCGGTCTGCGCGGCTTCTTTATCTTTTTCAATGTCCTGCCGCGCCGCCTGCACTTGCGCTTGCGCCCGGCTGCGCGCTTGCGCTACGGCATTCGCCCGGACTTGCAGTGCTGCCTGGCGGCGAGCCTCCTGGGCCTTGAACACAGCCGCTCGCGCCTCGCGCAACCGCTGCTCATATTCGGCAGTGCGGGCCTCCGCCGCGGCAATGTCGGCCCGCGATTTTTCCACCGCGCCTTCAGTCTTGCTGCGGCGCTCTTCCAGCACACGCTGCAACGGCTTATGCACAATCATCGAATAGAGCGCGTACAACAATGTCAGCAGAATTACCGTGGGGACCGATCCGAGCAGTAATTCCCCTAGCTGGTGCAGCGTTTGATCCATGGTGATAGATGGAGTGCTAGATTAAAGACCTGCTGAATAAAGAACTTAGCGCCCGAGCCAACGACTATTGAACCAGACTGCCGCTTGCCACTTCCGCGTCGCGAACAGAATAATGAGGGCTTTGAAAACTGATAAAGTTAACATCCGCAAGGAGTTTGTGTCAACGCAGTGAACATGATTTTCCAACCGGCTACGGCCCGGCTGGACGCTTCTATGGGAAGTTTGGGTAAATTATTGTGGCCGAAAGGTTTGGGACTAACCAGTTGCACGGTCTGGAAGTGACTGATTGCCGCGGGCTGACACGCAGGAAAGACATCTTTAAGACGGTTCTCAGCACCCGTGCAAATTTCTGCAACAAGTCCTTGACATTGGCACTGAGAGGACTAGCATAAAAGTATCACCTCCGATCCAATTCAGGATCGAATGGGCCGATAGCCAAGGAATGTCACCGCTTCTTGGTTGCCGGCCCATTTAATATTGTTCATCCACACCAAAGTATTGTCCGAGACAAAGGCCAGGTCGGAGTATAGCGGCTGCCTATCGTCGATCACGCAAGATGGTCGCCGAAAGCCGCTCCCCTTTTATTTTGACCGGCCTCGATTCGGGCACGATGAACTCTCTCACCCTCCTTACCACCGACGCTGGCGCCCCAACTTCCAATTCCACTGCGCCGTCCTTATACTTCCGTGAATAGATTCGCCCCTTGGCCTCCAGCAGGGCCAGCAACTTTCCTTCCTGCTGCGGGATGCGCAGATGCACGCGGCTTACGCGATCTTCTTCGATCAACGCATCGATGCGCGCCAGCAATCCGTCCAGCCCCGAGCCTTCCACGGCGGAAACGTAAATCTTATCCGGCTCGTCGCGCAGACCCTCCGCCACTTCCACATCCAGTAGGTCGACTTTGTTCATCACCCGCAGACGCGGCTTTTTCTCCGCCTCCAACTCTTTCAAAACAATTTCCACCTGAGCATCCTGTTCAGCCGAAAGCCGGCTGCTGGCATCAGATACGTGCAGAATCAGTGACGCGCGCTGCACTTCTTCGAGCGTCGCGCGGAAGGCCGAGACCAGCGTGTGCGGAAGATTGCGGATGAATCCCACCGTATCTGACAGCAAAACTTTGCGTTTCGATGGCAACGTGACCGAGCGAATCGTAGGATCCAAAGTCGCAAACATCTTGGGCGACGACAGCACCGCTGCTTTCGTCAGCGCGTTGAACAGCGTGGACTTTCCCGCATTCGTATAGCCGACCAGGGCCACGGTCGCGACCGGCGCCGATTCGCGCCGCTGCCGTTGCTGGGCGCGAATGCGGCGCACATTCTCGATCTGCTGCTCTACATGCCGCACACGACGCGCAATCTTTCGCCGGTCGGTCTCCAGCTTCGTTTCACCGGGGCCACGCGTGCCAATGCCGCCGCCCAGTTGCGACATCTCGATGCCATGGCCGGCCAGACGCGGCAGCATGTACTGCAATTGCGCCAACTCCACTTGCAACTGGCCTTCCCGCGTGCGCGCGTGCCGGGCAAAAATATCGAGGATGAGCTGTGTGCGGTCGATCACCCGCCTCTGGACGATCTTTTCGATATTGCGCTGCTGCGATGGACTCAGGTCGTGATCGAACAGAAGGAGATCGGCATTCACCGACGCGGCCGCGCCGGCAATTTCTTCCAGCTTGCCTGCACCGACTAGAGTTGCCGGATCGAAACGGTCACGCCGCTGCAAGATTTCGCCGACCACTTCCGCGCCGGCGCTGCCCGCCAGAGTGCGCAACTCGGCCAACGATTCTTCCGCGTCAAATTCAGGAATGTTCGGCTTGTGGCCGTCTGCTTTCGTGCCCGGTTTTCCGGCGGTCGCCGCGGATGCAGCATCGCGCGCCGCCTGCGCTCCCGCAGTGATCGCGCCCTTACCGCGGCCTCGGTTGGAGCGCACTTCCAGCCCAACCAAAAATGCACGTTCGAGATTGGACTCAGGCCGTACCGTGGTTTCGAGAAGAGACGTACGTTTGCCAGAGCGCACGTCGTCGCGGGAATTCTTGGGATGAGAACTGCGCAAGCCGAAGCGCCTTATCCTTCAGAGCCAGAAGCGCTCGCGGCGGAAGCTGCGGGCGCAGGCCCGACCGCAGCCGCCTTGGTTTCCGTATGCGGAGCGTGTCCGACATGCGTCGGCCGTCCCATGACGATGGTCGAGATGGCGTGTTTGAAGATCAATTGTTCCTGGCCGCTGGCCTCAAGCACCACCGAATATTTGTCGAAAGAACGGATGCGGCCCGTCAGCTTGACACCGCTCAGAAGATAAATCGTAATGCTCATCCTCTCCTTGCGGGCCGTGTTCAGGAAGGTATCTTGTATGTTTTGCGCCGGCTTGTTATTTTCCATTGCCGATCTCCTCGTTTTCTAGACTGCAAACGACGATTGCGAACGACCACGCCATACGAGAAACATGACAACGCGCAACCACAGCGCCGGCAACCTTCCCCACCCGTTCCGGAGCATACACTACTGCCGCCCTGCGCCGTTTCCGCACCCGCAAGCAGCTTTGCAGTAACGATACGGCGTTCCCTTGCACTTTTCAACCCTAGAAAGACAGTACCCATTCGGGTGTAGAATTCTCCGCCTGGCGTTCAATCGGATTCTTAGTTGCTGAGCGCGCGTTCCGTCGTTTGTCTCTCTACTCTTAAGAGAGGCAAGGGCAGGCTTTTGACCGGTATTCCCTGGAGGCTTCATGCTCATTTCCACTTCTCCCATTCATATCCCCGAAGATTTCCAAACCAACTTCCTCATGGCGGTACGCTGGATTCACTTTGTCGCCGGCATTACATGGATCGGACTGTTGTATTTCTTCAATCTGGTGAATGTACCACTGATGAAAGAGCTCGACGCCACCACGAAAGGCAAGGTGCTGCCCTCGCTGATGACCCGCGCTTTGTGGTGGTTTCGCGTGTCGGCTGTGCTGACCGTGCTTGCCGGACTGGCCTACTGGGGAAATATCGTCGCTGCCGATGTACACAACGCACAAGCGCAAGGCATGACCGCCTCTTCCGGAGGAGTGATGGGCAGCTTCTTTTTGATCTGGACCATCGTGTGGGCGCTGCTCTACGCCCCGCTGATTCCCGGCAAAGGTATCTTCGACAAAGGCGCGTTTATCGGGATTGTCTATGCCGTCGTCGTGGTCGCAGCAGCATGGCTGTTTCTCAGCTGGAACAGCCGCGGATGGGAGAGCAATCGCCTGCTCTCGATCGGCATCGGCGGAGGCATCGGCTGGGTCATGCTGCTCAACGTCTGGGGGGTGATCTGGCGCATCCAGAAGCGCCTGATTCAATGGACTCGGGAAAATGCCACCAACGGCACTCCCATACCCGACAAAGCAAAAGCCATGGCCCGCCAGGCCTTCCTGGCCAGCCGCGCCAATGCGTTCCTATCAATAGTAATGCTGTTCTTCATGGGAGCGGCCAGCCACTACCCCATGTTCGGAAAGTAGCGGCGGATCGCCCCTAGTAAGTTTCCCTAACAAAAACAAGGCCGACCTCGCGGCCGGCCCGAAAGTCCGAGACTTTTTCTTCGAACTAGAATGTCACCTTCAGTCCGAACCGTATGCTGCGATTGCCGCCATTTTGGACGGTTGGATTGGCAAAGCCGGTGCCTTGAAAAACCAAGCCAGCGTCCTCAATAAACGGGTCAATAGTGTTGTAGTTCGGGTGGTTAAACGCGTTCACCATGCTCATGTGCCAGATGATGCGGGCGCGCTCGCCCCAATTGACGGTTTTGGCAAGCTGGAAGTTCGCTATATTGGTCTTGTAGTCCCGCAAGGTGTTGCGGCCCGCATTGCCATACGGTGTACCGTTGATCGTCTGCGCCTCAAATGCGTTCACAATAAAGTGCTCCTGCTTCGCATTGACCGCCGTTGTTGTAGCGCCTCCACTTGCGTTCAATGCGGTATAGTCCACCAGGGACGTGGGAGAAGCCGAGCAAGCAAGTGCGTTTCCAAACAAACCACAGGCATCAGCTGCATAAATCCCTATTGCTGTCGCTGGAGCCGAAAGATTACTGACGAAAGGCCGCGCCGTATCCAACCCTGAGTTGAACGATCCTAAAAAGCTCAAGTCCGTAGTGTCATACGGGCTGAGGGCGTAAGCCGAGAAGGCTTCCACCGGAGTATAAGCTTGACCGGATTGCAAAATGTAGGTGCCCGCAACCGACCAACCTCCAAACATGTGTCCCAGGATGCCATGCTGCGCTCTGAGAACAGGAATGGCCTCGTTGAACGAAACGGTCCAGGTCTGGGGAAAGTCCAAGCCCGAGTTACCGTGTTCCGCGCCTTTATAGTTTAGGGGATCCTGGGAGAAGGCATATGTGCCTCCGGCGCCGAACGTACCGAAAATTTCACTGGCGTTGTCCGTCGTCTTGCTCCAGGTGTAATTCGTCTTCATGGTCAGTTGGTTGAATAGGGTATTCGTGCGAAATTCCGCCTGCAGTCCGTTGTAATCCGAATAGGCTGTATTGGAACGCTCACGAACCTTGCCCTCGTTGCAGTTCTCGCGACCGACCGCGCTGGGTACGACCGCACTGGATGCAGGGCAGGGAGTGAGTCCCGATGGCAACAGGCTGCTGCTGAAAACGCCGTCACTGATGCCTTGTGCCAATCCGGCGATGTAGGGATTGCCATTGAGTGATTGAAACAGATTTTCTCCATGGTTGCCGACGTAACGAACTTCTGCCGCGGCGTGCGACCCAAGTTCTCGCTGGATTCCGAAGGTCCAGGAGTGCACTCTGTCCGGTCCAAAATTCGGCGAAACTGACGTCTGGCTAAAGGCGCGCGGGTCTGAGACACCCGTCGTCAAAAAGGACGACAACTCGGATCGTACAGCAGGCCCAAAGGGGGCCGCTGGAAGCGCTTGGCCCGGAACAATCGTTTGCGCCAAAACCTGCGGGGCAGAGCTGGCGATATTGAGGTAGATGTTATAGAAGGGCGGATCGTAGCTCAGGCGGTATCCGCCCCGGAATACGGTCTTGTCATTCCCGAACAGCCATCCGCCATTTCCTACCGCGTAGGCGAAGCCCACGCTTGGTCCCCAACTGTTCTTCGGTGCGGGAATGCTGGGGAATGTCGTCACGGAAGCCGGCAGGGACGGATCCCAGAATGGCTGGCTACTGCTTTGCTGCTTTGTGTCGCTATTGTGAAACAGATTGGCGGGTTGACCATAGTAGGAATAGGTCAAGCCGAGGTTCAGCGTTAAGTGATTGGTAACTTTCCAATCGTCGCCGAAATAGTAGAAGCTGTCGTACTCACGAAAATCCAGGTTAGGGTTGCCCAACGTGATCAGCGTTTCCAGAGGAGTGTTAGCGGCGAACGTTCCCCAGTCAGGATAGAGAAACTCGCCATTAGCATTGGGAAGGAACTTGTTGGGCGACCGCTGGTAAGTGAAGTTGGCTCCTGCCTTGAACTGATGTCTGCCACGCACATAGCTCCAGTTGTCTTGTATCTGATACGTATTGATGATGCGGCCTTGAGGAAAGCTGGTGCCTGGACCAAAACCCAACAGCGAAGAACTCGAAGTACCTCCCGCGAATCCAATGTTCGCCAAACCGCTTTCGAGATCCTCCTGCAAAGGAACCGTACCCAGAGTGTTGCCTCCGAACTGAACATTCTCGCGGCCAACATTCAGTCTCAATTCGTTCAGCATCTGATTGGTGATCTTTCGGGTCCAACTTAACCCAAGCTGCTGGGCGAGCGAAGGGACGTTCTCGGGATAGCCTTGGGCCGCCTGTCCCTCATCCGCGTTGAAGAACACCTGTTTCTGAAAGAGGTACCGGCCATACACTGTATCCTTAGAGCCGGTTATGTCAGTTCGAAAAACCCAGTTATACTGGTGCGAACCGTTGCCTAGAGTGCGCTGAACTCCGTTGAGTTCCACATTGCAACCAGTGCCGCCGTCATTGGGAACGAAACCTGCAAACCCGTTGCTCGGATAGTTCGCAACGGTCGGTTGCCCGAGGGGGGTCGGATTTCCCCCAATTGAGTAAGGACCGTACGCCTGTAGTGCCGCCACACTGGTACTGCCGGGATAACAACCGGCCAACTGCGCCAGTCCGATAGCATCCGGCGTCAGATTGCCATTTCCATACACCGTCTTTGAGGAAATGATCTCGTCGTCGAAACCCCCGAAAAAGAATAATTTGTCCTTTACCCACGGACCACCGATAGTTGCGCCCGTAAACTCGTCGTTAAATCGAGTGGGCTTCTTCAGTCCTTCTCCCCAAACTGTATTTGCTTGCTGATTGGTCAATGTCGTAAGAACGGAGTTACTCTCCGTGCCGTAAACCGATCCGTGCCACGTATTGGTGCCTGACTTCGTAATCACATTCACCACAGAACCGGCGTTGCGCCCGTATTCCGCGCCGAAGTTGTTGGTCGTGACTTGGTATTGGCTCACAAACTCAGTGTCACCCACAAATATCCCTGGCCCTGCCACTGAATTATCATTGTTGTTCTGCCCATCAACTTGCTGGTCATTACTGCGTCCGCGCAAACCGTCCACGGAAAAGCCCATGCCGTTGGTGTTTGAAAAGGTATTGTCGCGGGTACCGCTCACCCCCGGCAACAGTACAGCTAGGTTATCCAGGCCCTGATTCTCCTGGATACCGGGCATGTTATCCAGGTAAATCGCCTCGAACGTGTTAGTGATCTGTGCCTGAGTAGTCTCAACCAAGGGAGTTGCCGCCGAGACTTCTACCGTGTCTGTGGTCGCGCCGACCTCCAGCTTCACCCCGCCCAAGCCCGTATCCACTCCTGGCGTCACCTCAACGTTACTAACCGCCGCCTTGCGGAATCCCGATTTCGACACTTCCACCTTGTAAACACCAACCTGTAACAAGGGTAGTTTGAACAACCCCGAACTGTCGCTGATAGTGGTGAGAACCTGGTTCGTACCCAAGCTCGTTGCCCTCACTTCCGCGCCGGCCACGACCGCCCCGGATGGATCCAGCACAGTGCCGGAGATTGACCCCTTGGAAACCTGGGCTGTCGCCGACGCCATCAGCAACAACAGCACGACGGGAAGAATTACCGCGATTGGAGTAATGGCACTTCGAAGAGAACGCCCCATTTGACTGCCTCCTCACATTCAGAACGAATTTTCAGATTCGAGACCAAGACAGGACCAACGAACCACGCACCCGAGCGCTCGAAAGAATATCGAGAAACTTTGCCTAAGAGAATGCACGCAGCAGCCCAAAGTGGCACCCATAACTAGACACTTTGTTTTCAAACACTTGTTAATGTCATTGTTGTTTTGTATCCCATAAGCGGTATAAGTCGCCCAGCGGCGATACGAGATTATGGATTTTTCGATAGATAGGAATGTTAAGCGGCGACGCTTAGAAGCTTCCTTTTCTTCATGGTGCCGATGGCTCCAATGCCTCCCAGTAAGGCAACATGGCCCAACCAATCTCTATGTGCTCTGCCGCAATAGTGATGTGCTCTTCATGGGCAGCGAGCCAGGCTGCACCCCGGATGTTGGAGAACTGACCAGAAGATGACAGCGTGCAAGCTTCGAAACTAGTGTTTTCGAGTCGGGTTGAAAAAGGTGTAAAATCTGATTTCTCCCACTCGCTTCAGGCCGCAGCCTTGGGACCATTTCACGAATGTGACAGCTAATCAGGAGGCAAGAAAAATGAAAGGTGTCTTTGCTCCCCGTATCGCGGGCACCGTTTTGCTGGCGCTTGCCGCCAGTTTCGCGCAGAACAGTTCGCCGGGCGCTATCCGCTGGACCGAAGGCGCGCCCAACGCCACTTCCGAGGTCAAGAACGACGCCAAGATCGAAGGCCTGAAAACCGACGATGTCCATATCTACGTCAGCTTGGCGGATCTTCAGGAGACGGAATACAACCGCGTTTGGGTGCAGGTGTCGAATCCCGGGAAATCACCCGTTGATTTCGATCCTCAAGGCGCCGTCTTGCTGAATGGGGACAAGTCGGTGCGCGCCGACGTTCCCGATAAAGCCGCCAAGTCTGTGCAGAGGTTTGGTGAAGCCAAGGCCCAGGAGCTCTCTTCCGCCCACTGCACCTTGATGGGTTCAACGACGTGCCAGCCGACGAATGCACAGATGCAGATGTCGAAGCAGGTTCTGGCGTTTTCTGGACAGCAGGCGCAGTGGATCCGCGATCATGCCCTGAAAGCAAAGACGATTGCGCCAGGCGAAGAGGAGCAGGGCGTAATCGTATTCAAGAAAGACAAGAAATCCGCAAACTATATTTTACGTATCCCCGTTGGCGCGCAAGTTTTTGAGTTCCCTCTCAGCGCTCAGAATAAAGCGCCGTCGTACGACTAAGGGCTAATTCAAACTCGCATAGATCGGAAGGAGGAAACAGTCTCCTGCTTCCTCCTGCTTCCTCCTTCTTCTGCCTCCAGCGCACAGGTGGTCCTGCCCAAGACATTCCACCGTTGGGGCCGGGGCGCGTATGAGTCCCGTTGTCGGATGACGACCTTCACTCAGCACGACTACATGCCATCCCATTCGACGCAACCGCCCTCTCAACACTGATCGCATCGCTGCAATCCGGCCTCGAACAGTTGCATATCAGGTTTTGCTCAAATACAACCCAGAGATAGCGAAAGTCTTGCCAGCAATCTCACAGCAGGTGCAAGGCAACGCAGGATTGCAGATCTTCATTCTTCGCAGATCAGCAAAATAAAAGGGCGGTCTCGACTTCGAGACCGCCCAACACAATCCGATAGACCGGAGTTAAGGTTTAGAAGTTAAACTTCGCCGTCAACTGGATCAACCGTACCGAGGCGTCACCGCCCAGGAACGAACCCAGAATGCTGGTTGGCGGATTCACTGTGCTGCGCACCTGGCCGAAATTAGGGTTGCTAATATCGTTCACCGGTGATGCGAAGTTGGGATGGTTGAACAGGTTAAAGAACTGCACGCCTACGCCCACCTTAGCCGTTTCCCAGTGAGGCATCTGCGTGTACTTCATGATGGTCATGTCGGTGTCGAAGTAGTGCGGCCCATAGAACTGGTTGCGCCGCTGGTTGATGCCGCCGGCATATCCGGGTATCTCTCCGAGTTGAGCTCCGTCTGGGCCGTACGGATTACCTGTGGCGGTATTAATAGTCTGCCCCGCCGCGATATCCGTAAAGCCTGCAGTTGAGATGCAGGGGATAATTCCCTGATCTAAGCTGCCCTTCGGCCCGCTGCAACCGGGATGTCCGCTGCCGTTGTAGTTGGCGAACACCGGTCCGCCGTAACCGTATCCGCTGAGATCGCCGCTGGCCGCCGTGTCAATCGCGGTGTAAGGGAAGCCAGTCCGAGCGAACACCGTCCCTGAGAGTTGCCAACCCTTCAGAAACGCCGTGGGCCCCTTAGGAATCTCATACACGTAATTCGCGCTGAACGAATGCCGCACATCATAGTCGGCGTTGCCGTAGTTGAACTGCCGGAGATTGTTGTCGTTGACCGGGTTCAGGAGACTGTTTCCGTAGCCATTGAAGATGAAGGGATTCAGACCTCCGTTCGAAACTTCATCCAGAGAATGTCCCCACTGGTAGTTGCCCTGCAACTGCAACCCGTGCGCGAAGCGATGTTGCACAGTGACGTTCAAGCCGTTGTAGTGGGAGATTCCTACCGTACGAATGTCGTTCACCGTAAGGAACCGCGCATCGGGCTGGGTCGCTGAAATACCGGCAAAGCCATTCGGACAATAGATGCCGTTGCCGAAAACGTCCGAAGTCGGGCAAAACGCGTTCAGGTTGTTGAACCCCATCGTTTCGTGAATTCCGTGATTACCCACATAGTTCACGATAAGTGAGGTGCTGTTGCCAAAACTCTTCTGGATTTCGAAGTTCCACTCCTGCGTCATGGGAGCAACGACATGGCCAACAGTAGTGAAACTTGGTGGGGAGAAAAGCCCGCCTGTTGCGTTCTGAAGTGCGGTCAGATTCGCGCCTGAATTGAACCCGGCCACCAGCGCAGCATTGGACGCCGAAGCCGTCGCAAAAGCGTTCCCTTGGGTAGTCTCCGTTGGCGACAGATTGCCGAAGACCTCGAAAATATTGTCCAGCGGAGCGTTCTGGATCAAACTATCCGCAATCGACCCCTGGAACGTGTCCATGAAGATGCCAATGCCGCCGCGGAAGACGGTGCTCTTCGACCATGATGGAGAATATGCAAAGCCGAAGCGTGGTTGGAATGCAACACTCGTAAAGGACGGCACCGACTGCGAAGTGGTCGTGATCGCCTGGTTATAAGGCGCGTCGGCACCCTGCTGGCTGACACTAGCGAAGGATCCGGACAGGCGGGCGTAGCAGGCCGTGCCGCAGGTCGGTGTCGCGTTGTGGTCCATTCGAAGGGCGAACGTTAACTTCAGGTCGCTTCTCGCCTTCCACTCATCCTGCACGTACCATCCGAGCTGGTACAACTTAACCGGTGCATCAGCCGACGCGGGGTAGCTATGCACCAGGAGGCTCTGGAAACCGTTGTCGGCGCCTCCCGGGTTCACGAAGTTGGACAAGCCCAGCGCCAGATCGTAGCCGCTGGTATAAAAGCCGGCATCGTGGTCGCTGATGAGATTGCGGTGGAAGTAGACACCCAGCTTAAGTGTGTGTTTACCGTTCAGGGTGTAGGAAAAATCGTCCACTGCCTGATAGCCCGTGACATTGCGCCCCTGCGGCCAGTTGAAGTCGATGCCACCGACCGTCGAAAGCGAGCCATCGTTAAACAGAAGCGTCGTTGGGAACGCCGCCAGTGAGGCCTGCAAGTTCGCCGGACCGAAGATGGCGCGATAGTATTGATCGGAAACCAGCAGGTTGTTCGCGGCTTTCGTTCCGAGAGCCCGGTTCCAGCTAACCTGAGCCTGATATTCGGGCTGATAGCTGGTCGAGTTGAAAATCGGATTCAACGCATCAGTAGCGGTTGCCTGCGTGCCGATGTCCTCCTGTAACCGGACGAAGATCTTGTCATTGTTGGTGACGTTGAAGTCAAACCGTCCGGATGTTAAATACTCATGAGTGAAGTTACCGACCGAATTGGAAAAGGTCTGAGTGCAAGGTTGCGCACCAGCGCCAAATGTTCCAGTGGACAGTGCGAAGACGCTTCCCTGGCAACCGGATGGATCGGCGGAGCCGGGGCTGCCGGGCACCGCTTTTGAAATCCCCGGCGCATTGTTCCATATCCCGAATGCCTGCTGATAAAACGGAACCGAATCCCCGAACCCGATGGCGTTTAGATTGTCAGTGATCCCGGTCTCGAACGCGGGAGTGGGCGCTAGCAAACCGTTATTAGTAACCGGAATGATCACACGCAAACCTTCATAGTTCCAGAAAAAGAACGCCTTGTTCTTCCAGATCGGTCCACCAAACGAAGCGGCGTACTGATTGGCGTTATCAAAACCGCGGGGCAGGTCATTCGCCGGATCGGCAAAGTCCTTGTGGAAGTAGTCGTTCGCATTCATGACACGACCGTTCCACCAATAGTTGGCATTGCCGTGGAAGTTGTTGGAACCGGACTTGGTGATGTAGTTCACGTTCGCGCCAATGAACCCGCCGTATTGGCCAGAGTAACCGTTGGTGACTACCGTTGCTTCTGCGATTTCGTTTTGCCCGAGCAACAGGTTGGTGGCACCGGAGTTGTTCAGATTGAGGAAGGGATCGTTGTCATACATCCCATTGAGAGTAAACAGGTTCGAGCTTGCCGACATTCCGAAGCTGGAGAAGTTCCCGTAACCCGATCCGGTGTTCATCACTGACCCGGGAGCAGTCTGAGCAATGAAGCTTAAGTCGTTGCCGGGGTTCGGCACTTCCGAGATTTCACGCGCATTGAACGTCGTGGAGATTTCTGACGTTTCCGTCTGCAGCAGCGCCGCCTCACCGGAAACCTCAACCGTAGTGCCCGCCGAGCCAACCTCAAGCTTTGCGTTCACGATCGAGTTCTGACCGACGCTGACCGTGGTGGTGTCTGTCAGGGTCTTGAATCCAGAGGCCGCGACGGTGACGGAGTACGTTCCGGGTTCCAGCAACGAAAATTGAAAGAACCCCTGCGCATTGGTCTTTGTCTCCTGAGTGAAGCCCTTCTCCACACTCTTCAGGCTAACCGTAAGGTTGGGGAGCACTGCGCTACTGGCATCCGTGACGGTTCCGCTGATCGCGCCAGTCACCGTGTTCTGCGCTGGCAGGAAACTGGGCAAGGCCAAAGCCGCCACGGTCAACAGTGCCAACAGAGTGATCAAAGTCTTAAATCGCATGTTTTATTGTCTCCAGTTCGGTTTAAAAACTGCCGGGGATTGCTCGGTCGTTACTCAAAATCGCTGCTCCACAATCACTCGTCAAGTCAATCGCACGGTCATGGAGCGGAAACGCTGAACGTTCCCTTATTGCACCCTAAGTGCCAATGGGGAACGAATTGTAAGTCCTGTGAATTCACTGTGTCAGTTGTCATGTAAAGACTGTACATATGTCAGTTCATATTTAATGGCCAACGAATTTACCATAAACCGTAGATCGAAGCCTGTTTGTGATTTTTGCATCGGGCTGGGCCATTCTCACATGGTCTCCTGTCGGTAAAACCGGAGGTCTCATCCCTCTGGCCAAGGTCGTCTATCTTCCCTCGCGATTGTCACGAGAGAGATTTAGCTTGCGGATGCTTCAGATATCCCCTGCTACAATCGCACTTTCCGTGAGAACATCCTCCACCAAACCGCCATTGACGGATGCACATTTGTTTAACCATCCTGCGGCGGAACTGCCGACCTCCATCCCTATGCTGGACCTGAGTCGGCAATTCGAGCAGATTCGGGCGGAAGTGTTGGCGGCGGTGGGACGGGTGTGTGCGTCGCAGCACTACATCCTAGGGCCGGAGGTGGAGGCCCTGGAGCGTGAAGCAGCGGCCTTCTGCGGGGCTGCCGACGCCATAGGTTGCGCTTCCGGCACTGATGCTCTATGGCTGGCGCTGGCCGCTGCGGGAGTTGGGCCCGGCGATCACGTTGTCACTTCGCCATTCAGTTTTTTTGCCTCGGGCAGCGCGATCGTACGGGCCGGTGCCCGTCCGGTATTTGCCGACATCGATCCCGCCACATTCAATCTCGACGCGAACAAGGTCCGTCAATTTCTTGGCACGGCCAAGAATAAGAAGGTGCGGGCGTTGTTGCCTGTTCACCTCTATGGTCAGTGTGCCGACATGGAGGCATTTCAGCGCCTGGATAACGAGTTTGGCCTGACACTGATCGAAGATGCGGCGCAGGCCATCGGCGCAAGCGGCAAAGATGCAGAGGGCAAACCGCGTCGCGCCGGATCAATAGGCGTGACTGCGGCGTTCAGCTTTTATCCCACGAAAAATCTCAGCGCATACGGTGAGGCCGGACTGGTGACCACCAGTAACGCCGAGATGGCCGCACACATGCGCCGTTTGCGCAATCACGGCAGTCCGAAGCGCTATGTCCACGAAGAGATGGGATGGAACTGCCGCCTCGACGCTATCCAGGCCGCAGTCCTGCGCGTGAAGTTGAAATATGTCGAAGGCTGGAACGATGCCCGCCGCCGGATCGCCGTAAATTATGATCGCCTGTTTGCCGAAGCAGGACTGGCGCGTGAGAATAAAGCAACGGTATCGCAAACCGCATGGGTAGTCGCACAAGCCCCTCAATCAACAATCAGCAATCAAGAATCGGCAATTTCCGAGAACTACCCCATTCAGTTGCCATACACAGCAGCCGATGCTCACCATGTTTTCCACCAGTACGTAGTCCGCGCTTACCGCCGCGACGAGCTGCGCGAGTTCCTGACGGCGCGCCAGATCGGGGCGGAGATTTATTATCCGATCCCGCTGCACCTTCAACCTGCCTTCATCTACTTGGGATACCGTGAAGGGGATTTTCCCGAGGCCGAGCGCGCAGCAAAAGAAGTCCTGGCGCTGCCCATGTTTCCCGAACTCACCGAAGACGAGCAGCGCCGCGTTGTGACCAGCATTGCCGACTTTTATTGCTGAACCCACGTCTGCTAACCGCTTCGTCGTGCCCCCGTCCAAGCTGTAAGTACCCGAGGTTCCATGTCGAAATCTGCCGGTGGGAATGGGAAGTTGGCGTTGATTTTCCTATTGAGCTTCGTCGCGGCCGGCTTTTGCCAGACCGACCCGCAGCTTTCAACGGAAGATGAAATCCGCGCCGGAGACGCGCTCTTCCTCGCATTCCAAAAATCACAAGGATTCGCCGACACGCCCGAATCCAAAGCGATTGAAGCTTATCTGCAAAAGGTCGGAAACAAAGTTGCGCAAAACGCCAAGCGCAAGCTGCCTTACAAGTTTCATCTCGATCCGCACCCCGGATTCCGCAGCGCCGTGGGCTATCCCGGTGGCCAGATTGTTGTGGGAGGCGGCGTGCTCGCTCTAATGACGCACGAAGATGAGCTTGCCGTGGTGCTGGGCCACGAAATTGAGCACATCGATCTCGGTCAATGCGCGAAACGGGTGGTTGAGTCGATGCAGAAGGATCATCTCACGCCGAGCCAGTTCGACAAGCTATCGATCGATGACTTCGGCAACCCGTATGGCAAAGACGGCGAACTTGCCGCCGACCGTGAGGGCGTGAAGCTGGCTGTGGCCGCGGGTTATTCTCCCAAAGCCGCCATCGAACTCTTGCAGATGTTTCAGTATCTCTCCCGCGATGCCAAGCCTTCCCCGCCGCGGAAGGATGCGCCGTCTCTCGAAGAACGCATCCAGCAGGTTCGCGATGAAATCAAGAGCAACACCTGGGATGACTCGAAGCCCGAAAAACCGCTGGATCTGCCATAGAGCGAATTAAGCCCGCTCGTAAAAGCGAAAAAATAACGATTGCTTGGCCACCGGTTGGGCCTTCTGGGTCAGCGCCGTCATCTGCTGCTGATTCAGTGGAGTGAACTCGCGCGCCAGTTGGACGTTTTGTTCCAGCTGGGCAATTGAATCGCAACCAATGATGACCGTGCTCACGGGCAGCGAGAGCGAATAATACATAGCCTGCCGCATCTCCAGCGTTCCCGAAGTCGGCGCCAGCACCATCCCTTCCCACATATGCTTCTGCTCTTCGATGGGCGGCGGAGTCCACGACGACAAAATCCGTCCGCGCGCCGGAACCTTCATTCCAATAATACCCATCTGCTTTTCGACAGCCAGCGGCAGCAGTTGCTCGGAGAAGCTGTAGTGATGCGGATCGGCCGCATTGACCGCCATGAGAATCGTATCGAAGGGATGCCGGTGAATCGCTTCCATCAGCGCGTCGGGCCGGTAGTGGCCGGTGATTCCGAGATAGCGCACGATCTTCTGCTCGCGCGCCTCGAGCAGCGCCTCCATCGCTCCGCCCTTGCTAAATATCTCGTTGATATCGGTCATCGTTCCAATGTCGTGCAGTTGCCACAGGTCGACGTGGTCGGTCTGCAACAACTTGAGCGAGGTCTCAATCATCCGCATGGAACCGTCGCGCGTCCGCTCTTTGGTCTTCGTCGCTAGAAACGCCTGGCTGCGGCGGTGCTTCATCACCTTGCCGACGTACTGCTCGCTCCAACGGTCGGGCCCGCCGTAGATCGAAGATGTATCGATATAATTCACGCCCAGATCGAGAGCCTTCTCGATGATGGGAACGGCGGTAGCTTCGTTGTTGGATTTCTCCAGCGCGGCTTGCCCGCCGAGGCTGAAGATGCCAACTTTGTAGCCGGTCTTTCCCAAGTTCCGCGTCGGCATGGAAGCTGACGTTGCAGGATTCGTAGGCAGACCGGAAGATGGAACCGGCAGCGCACTCGCTACATCCGGAAGAGCGGCAGAGCCCAGCGCCGCCGCTGTCATAATTCCGCCGGCTTTGAGAAAAGCACGCCGATTGTTGTTGGATTTATTTCTGATGGATGGCTCGTCCGATTTATTTTTCCTCACAGTGCCCTCCGCATCCTTCACGGCTCTACATTAACGCCGAGGGCTGGTCGGAATCCATCGATAATTTAGCGGCAGCTATCGGTTCAACGCCGGCGGCGTTTGGCGACAGGCTTGGCCGCGATCTCTCCCGGAGCCAGCACCCTGCGCACAATTGGAGTGTTTAACTTGTATTTGCGCTCGCTGACATTGCCGGCATCATCTTTCACGCGCAAAATAAAGACCGGCAACGTTCCCTCTTTGTCGAAATCTTCTTTCGCCACCGTAACCGGAAGAACTCCATTCAGACCGTGCTCGCGATAAGCGGTTTCGTAACGATGCTTCCTGACATTCCAGGTGAAGACGCGGATCTGGTCGAAATCGTACGGCAGGCCATCGTGCGGATCGGTCAACACGCACAGATATTGCGAAACAAGTTTGCCGGTGGACTGATCTGAGCTCGACGAAGGATCGCTGGCGGCGACAGCACCCTTCTTGCTCTTAACAGGTTTTTCGGTCGCCGAATCACGCACTTCATTTAGCACAAAGAAAGCCATGAAGCGCTGACCTTCGGCATACTGCGCGATTTCCAGCGGCGCATCCACGTCGACCATCCGCGACAGCACCCAACCGACGCGCCCCTGCGCATCGCGCGCCAGCCACCAGTCTTCGAGCGCAGGCCCGGCAGCGGCCTTGCTGCCCAGCCTGGCCGATATCGGCGACGACCCTGTCTGCTTTTCCGCGGTTCCGCGTTTCAGCAGAGACACTTTGGCTCCGGAAGTCAGCAGATAAAGATGTTCGGTGTCGCGCCCCGGCGCGATGTGCAGATTCGTATCGTTGCGCAGGACTCCGGGCGCCTGCACCGGATCGTTTTGATTATCCTGCGTGAGCTTTTGCAGGCCGTCGTAGATTTTCTGGTCGACCAGAAAACGCTGCTCAATCCATCCCTCAGTGCCGGTGGCCGTGCGCACGCGGGCAAACCGCTTTTCGTGCTCCATTACTTCCACCCGCTCGCCGTTCTTTACCGTGCCCACGCGGTTATAGATCGCGGCGACCTGATCGCGTAACACAGCCTGGGGCGCAGAAACATAGGCGACTTCGAGCACGCGATGCCCGCGCCGAGTGCATGCGGCGAGTCCAAGCAAAGAGATAGCCGCAAACGCGACCGCAATCAAACGCTTGAAATGTTCTGAAGAAATTGAGTTCACAATAAAGGCAGGGCCTGTTCCCAATATAGCGCGATGCCGGGCCGGTTTTGCAGCACGAAAGGGTTACGCGAGATGCACCTCCTGGGCATCCTGACAAGTCGGCGCGCCTTCGGTTACCATGAAAGAAGCTTTCGGGAATCGTAAATCTGTACCCGGATTTGGGCTGCCGGAAGCGCAATTCAAGCGTCTAACTGTTGAGGCCGCTCGCGTCCGAAAATCTCTTTTATGACTCGAAACTTCATGAAATCCAATCACGTCAATCGAGCTGCAATTCCTACGCTGTTCGCTTATTTTCTTCTGGCTGCTTTTTTGTGCACATCGGCGCAAGATACGGTCAACGCCGTTCTGCGTCCTCCCAAGGGCTCGCAAACGGCGATCGTGGTGTTCGAAGATTTGCAGTGCCCGCAATGCCGCCGCACCGCGCCCATCGTTGAGCAGGCGTCGAAGACCTACAAGATCCCGGTCATTCGCCACGATTTTCCGCTGCCCATGCACAACTGGTCTTATGATGCGGCGGTAATGGCGCGCTACTTCGACACGCACTCGAAGGCAATGGGCAATGAATTCCGCGACTATATTTTTACCAACCAACTGGAGATCAATCCCCAGAACCTGCGCGGCTACGCGGAGAAATTCGCCGCCGAGCACAAAGTGGACTTCCCTTTCGTGGTCGATCCCAGCGGCAAGCTTGCCGCCGAAGTCAACGCCGACCGCGACCTAGGCAAGGCGATCAAACTCGACCACACGCCCACTGTCTACATCGTCAGCAGCCGCAACCCCAGCAAGCCCTATATCGAAGTGAAAGACAACACCCAGCTCTACGCCACGATTGACGCGATGATGAAGGATTGATGCCGCTGAAGTCGGGATGCTCACGATTTTCAGTGGGCGCCCCATTTCTCGCGTCCGTTGCGAGAAATGGGCTTTGCAGTATCAACGATAGACTTCGCGGCAGTGCCCGATTCGCAGAATCAAACCAGTGACTGACCGATCACGAATTTCGCAAATGGCACGATAATCCCCGATGCAGTAGCTCCAAAAAGTACCCAGCCACCGGTCAAAGCCTTGCCCAGGCTGCGCGGATCGTCCTCTTTCGCAACGCGCTTGTCAAGAAAATCGAGGATGCGGCGGGCAACAACTTTGTCCAGCTTGCGCAGTTGCCTTCGGGCGGTCTCGGAATAATCAATGGTCCAGGCCAAGTTCGCTTCTCACCTGCGCGCTGGAGTGGACCTTCTCTTTTCCCTGCCGGATTCTTTCGAGCACATCCGCGGCCAGATAGTAATCTTCCAGATCGGCCAGGCCGTTCTCAATCAGTTGCCGCAGATAGAACGCCTTGGTCCGGCCGGTCTCGGAGGCGAGAAAATCAAGCCGCTGTTCGTCCTCTTCGGATAGTCGAATTGAAGTTGGCATTTGAATACATCCAATACGTGTATTCATTATGTCGCAGTTTCAACTGAAGGGCCTTGCGCCTGGCCGAGCGACACAAGCTGACGCTCTATGATGCAGCATACTTGGAATTGGCGCTACGAAGAAACTACCCCTAGCCACGCTGGATCGCGACCTCCGCTCGGTTACCAATGTGGAGAAGCGTAAATTACTCGGCGTTTGAACCTGGAACCGTCGTATTTGCGATGGGAGAAGGAACAATGCTGATCGTATGGTGCCTGAGAATCGAAAAGGTCCGGCCTGCGCGTCAAAGCCCGCTTCTCGCGGAGGAACTAAGAAATAGCGCACCCTTAGTCTCGCGGGCTCGGATAGGGAGCCCGTCCGGCTTTGGCCCGGACAGACATTATCGGCTATGGCGAAACTGTTATGGTGACCGCATTGCTGACTACGTTACCTATTGTAGCCGTGATGATTACGCTTCCACCCGTGGTGATACCGGACACCTCCAATACCACCCCATCCGCCACCGTGGCGAGATTCGTATTATTCGACGTCCAGGTGGCCACATCGGTAACTGGAAACGATCCGTTGCAGGTCAGCGCCTCCGCCGATAAGTCGTCTTCCGTATTATTGCCGGTCAATGGAGCTGCACTAGTCGGGGTTACCTGAATCGATTGAATGCACCCAACAGTAACCGTTACAGTCTGCGTTCCAGTTATAGAGGGATTCTGGTTGGCGGCTGCCGTGACTGTCGCCGATCCAGTGCTGACCGATGTCACTAGGCCCGTGGAAGAGATCGTCGCTATAGTTGTGGGCGTAATGCTCCAGGAGACTGACGGGTTGTTATTGGTACTGCCGTCGTTGTTCGTTCCAAATACAGTCATCTGCACCGTATTATCCGTGGTACCAGTCTCAATCGTGGGAGATGCGGGCCCAATAGATATCGAGGATATGACAGGATTCTGGAAAAAGCCTTTGCAGCTTACACCCAAGGCTAACGTCGCGAGCGCGGCAAAGGCGCCGATCAAGTGGAGTTTGCGTTTCATCGATGACATAGTGTTCGGACTCCCAGGGCTCGCCCTCGAACTTACTGCTTCAAATTTTTCTGCTCTTGAACTCCATCTAAACGCCTTGCCCGCGCCCCATAACCCAACGGACCTTTGGCATTACCACCGACGACTCTTCGACACATTCTTTGTTGCCCGATGCAGTATCTTTTGAAAATTGTAGCAGAGAAGTTTCGAGCGGCCATGCACGCCGGTACCATCGTGCGCACCGCCCGAACCACATGCGCCACTGTCCGCTTCGTCGATAGAACGCCCGCCGATCCCCATCTTGCAAACCGAAATTGCCGCGAAATTGCAAAAAGAGAAGCGAGAACGACAAACAAGAACGAGGCCAGCGGTAAAGCTTTTCCGCTGGCCTCAGGCCTGAAAATCATGCTCGATCCACGACCTGCTAACGGCCCTTGCCCGGATGATGCTCCGCTTCCTTGGGAGCGCTCTCATGCTTGGGTGGCGCACTCTGGTGCGGAGCAGCCTTTGGTGCGCTCTGGCGCTCGGGGGCCGGATGCGGCTCAGCTTTTGCTGGCGGTTCGCTCGGACGCGATTGAGTTTGCGGCCGGGACTTACTGGGCGCAGGCTTCGCCTCTTGGGTGTGCGGTTCGGTTCGCGGTTCGGTCCGCGGTTTGGCTTCGTTCGCTGGAGGCGGCGAACTTTTCGGAGTGGCTTCCCGGGCCGGACGCGATTCGTTCGACGCTCGGGGAGCCGGCTTGGGGTTCTCTGCACGACTGTTCGCCACGTGATTGTTCGCCGCGTGATTGTTCGCGGTGGCCGGACGCGATTCACTCGGCGCGTGGGAAGCCGGTTTGTTGTTCTCCGCACGGTTTTCAGGCGCAGACGTCTTGGCCCCGGGAGCCAGCCTTGCTGCGTTGTTTTTGTTCGGCGGCGTAAACGGACGCGCCGCCGTGCCCTTGGCCGCTTCCGTACCCGCGGGCCGCGCGGGGCCACGCGCTTCCTTCGGCGACATTGCCGGAGCATGATAAGCTCCGCCCGCAGCCTTGGCCGCGACAACTCCGCGTCCGCTGAACTCGCCCGGCTTGGCGGTCGCAGCTACTGCCGGACGGCCTTGGTTCTCCCGGGCAAACAAGGCGCGGTTTTGGCTCGCCGCATGTTCCTGCTGAACCTGCGCTGCAATCGCCTCGCGGTGCGGCTCGCGCGCATAAGTTTCTTGCTGCGCGGTTGGCCGCACGCTTACGCCGCCCTGGCCACCGTTAAATGCCACGTGCGATTCGTTATTCACGATGACCGTACGATTCACGTAAACGTTGGTGACGTGGACCGAATCCACACGCGTCACCGCCGTATTGTAATAAAAGTTTCCGCCACGCCATTCGCCGCCATAAAAACCATTGCCGCCATACCCATAGCCGTAGTTAATGCCGCCATAAAAACCAATCTGCGGTCCCCAGTAGCCGGCGTTCCACAGATATGCTCCATCGTTCCATCCCCAGTAACCGGGAGTCCACAACAGGCCCACCGGCGCCTCGACCCATGTTCCAGGAACCCAGTAATAGCCATCGTCATCGCTCCACGCCCAATAGCCCGGCGTCCACAGGTAGCCGGCCCCAGGGCATAGAGGCTGCTCATACACCGGCAGTGCGGGAGGACCGATACGAACAGAAATGGCGATCTGCGCGCTCGATGTTGCTGACCATGTCATCATCATCGACGTAAGTACGAATGCAAACAACAACGACCTACCTATAAGCTTTTGAGTCATTTGATTTCCTTTGGCCCCGATTCGCTTGTGGAATTGGGGCGACGCGCAGAGCACAATTGCGGCCTTCGCACCGCCTATCCTTGCGGCATTCGATTTTGTATTCTTTTTCTTTCCCTCTCTTACAAACACCCGACAATGGGAGATGTTTCTGGCGCAAACAGTTGGCCCGTACATGTATAAGGACCTTGATCTAGGCTACTTACCTTACGGGATCGAAGGTATGGACTAGCTTTCCGCAAAAGCCTCAAATAACAGCAACTTGGCGAAAGTGTGGGGACAGAGAGATGCCCGAGGGAAAGCCCGAACCAGTCATTAGGGAGTTGTGTAAGCAGATCGCCGCGGAAGAAAATCCTGGCAAACTGCAAAGCTTGGTGAAGTCGTTGCAAAGCTCGGTGGAAATCGAGCACGATGAAACTCGCTTGATCGCACGACATTATCGCGATCGAATCCGCTCCGCACCTCTCGGACCCCGGATGCTCGATGTCATAAGTTTTCTGGGATTAACCCCGCCGCGGGGGAAGAGATCGCCGGAAAATAAGCTCGGAGAAAACGAATTGAAGGAAAAAGAACACCAGGACGAACGCCAGGATAAAGACAGACAGGGAAGAACCGACGCAGCCTAGCCAGAAAGCGCACCCCAACAGGCCTAGTGTCAGGACAACTTAGTGTGTTCTTTTCGCTTTCGAAATGCGCTCATCCACCGGTTTGCGCCCGGCGAATCCTTCGTCGGTTCCATGCCAGTGAGTGATCGCACTCTCGCCCAGCTTCCAGCACAATAAAACCGTGCGTCCGTCGACCTCGCAGGGAAAATCCAGCAGGCCAATCTCAAGATCCTTCACCTGCACTCCAATGGAGTCGATCTCAGCGAAAGCATCGCGCAATCTTTGTTCCGCTTTCACCCGCTCGGCCTTGCGCCGGGCCAGCGGAACAATATCGAGGTAAGTCCCGCCATTGAGAAAGATGCGGCGGTGTACTGCCTGCATCTCGGCCTCTACTTCCTCCATCAGCTTTTTGCCGGCAATCGCCGTCCGCAACAATGACTCGAGTACAGGCACCAGTGATTGCGCTTCATCGAGAGTGAAGGTACGGGAAGACATGGGAGCTAATTCATTCTAGCGCATTCAGGAATTGGCAGCAGTATTTCACCTACTTTGTTCTGCCACGGGAAGGATCGGCCGACGTAGCTGTATTCACGTCAACAGTTAAGCCCATCCCAGCCGGAATCCCCAGCGGATAGCAGTTGCCGTCGTGGTTGTAGTTGGTGCATCGTCCCGCAACATCCTTGCGCTGCGGCGACTGCGCGAACTGCCAGACTTCGGCGAACTGTACTCCGCTCTGCGAGGGGCTTGGCGGGCGAACAGGAAAAGCGCAACCCGGCGCGGGCGGACACGCATCGTTGATGGCCCAATAAACGATCTGACGTCCGCCCGCATGCTGGCGGATATCCTCGGCAGTCACCACATCGCCATCATCCTTCGCCGCGATTCCCGAGCAGTAAATACCGGCACGAAATCCCGCAGCGATAAGTCCGTCAACCCACGCATAGATGTATGCCTTCTGTTCTGCCAACATGCGTCCGCCTTGTTCCTGATCGAGAAAGATGACGGTCTTAGCGGGAAAGCCTTCGCGCAGCGCAGCGGCCACGGCACTCTGCGCGTCGGATTGGCCCAGGTGCGCAGCGTTGGCGACGGTTTTAAACTCGGCGTAAAGGCGTCCGTTGAACAAGACGAGGAATCCAAATCCCGCAGATTCGACGGCGATGCGGTGCCCGCTCCAGGAGTTTGCGTTCTCGCCCGGAGGATTGTTCAGCCAATACCCTGCGTAAGAAAAAGTCTGTCGCAAAAGTTTGAGGTTGGAGTCACCGGGATAGTCATTGCGGTCGAAGCCCAGGTAGGAAGCGGCGGTTTGTGATTGTGCGGCCAAGGCGGCCAGTGACCCGGCCAGCGCGACCAGCGTTAACGAGATTCGTCGCACAAGGCTAATGTTACCTGAGCCCCTCAAAATTGGACGGCGACGCGTTAGCGCTGGCGTATCATGTAACCGGTGCGCGGCGACCCCTTCACAATTCTCGGTTCACAGCGGAAGAGGCCCAAGGAATTCGGCTCTTTAGCGGGTCTGTTTGCGCTTGTTCCTTTCCTGGCAGTCGCCGCACTGATTTCTCTTCCCTTCACTCCCCTCGTCTCTTGGCGGGCAAGGCGCAGAAAGCGCCTTCTAGCCGAAGCTATGACAGCAAAGAATCGAGTGATGCGGTGGCCGCAATTTGTTCAGGCTCTCGAACAGAAGCGCGGCACGCTGATTATTGAAGGCGACCCCCGGAAGGGGCCGAGTTTTTGGTGGACCGCAGAGGACGTTCGCTCCTTGAGCCCGCATCCGTGCTCCTGCGACTTGGGCACCTTACTTGATCGAAGCTACAGGCCATTCCACGAATGGTGCCGGAAGCGGTATACCAGTCCGGCGACGGGAACCGCATTCCTCTCGCTTGGGGGCGAGGGTCAACGCAGAGGATTTGCCATCGGTAGTGAGGAAGATGAAATCGGCATCGGCATTTTCAAAGACATGCCCACTGTCCTGACCTCAAGCCGAGGCCAATAGCCGCTACCCCCCAATGTGCACCATGGTCCGCGACGCAGGCACAAAATCCGGCTCACCAATATGGTGCCGCTCTTCTTTTTTCTGCACCACGCCGCGGATGAATTGGGCTAACTCGTCATCCGAAGACCCGCGCCGCATCTGCGCGTGCAGATCGTGGTCCCACACCGAGAACAGGCATGTCCGAATCTTCCCGTCGCTGGTGATGCGGATGCGGCTGCAATGTCCGCAGAACGGATGCGACACCGGCGCGATGATCCCAATCTCACCCACGCCATCGTCAAACCGGTAGCGCCGCGCTGTTTCCGAACGCCCATGCGGAATTTCGACCAGCGAACGGTACTCGCGCATCCGCGCCAGAATCTCGTCGAGCGTAACCACCGTATCCGGCGACCACGTGCGCCCTTCTTCCAGCGGCATAAATTCGATAAAACGCACGGTCACACCTTCTTCTCGCGCGAACATGCCGAAGGGAATGATCTGGTCTTCGTTGAAGCCGCGCATCAGCACGCAATTCACCTTGAGTGGCCACAACCCAGCCCGCCGCGCTGCGCGAATGCCCGCCAGTACGCGGTCGTATCCATTCGCCACCCGCGTGATACGCGCGAAGCGATCAGGATCGACCGCGTCCATGGAGACGGTGACACGCGTCAAGCCGGCATCCTTCAGCGGCTGCGCCATCTCAGCGAGAAGATGCCCGTTGGTAGTGAGCGCGATGTCAAGCAGATCGTCGGTTGCGGGCAAGATGGAGAAAGACAAGCTCGGGAAGGGCACGGCTTTAGCCGTGCCGTTAGAGCCGCCCAAAGAATAGGGCTTTAGCCCCTGCGGTTTTAACTGCGCCAACTCTTTCACAAACTCCACCACGCCCTTGCGCAATAACGGCTCCCCGCCCGTCAATCGAATCTTTGTCACGCCCATCCCCACCAACACGCGCGCCATCCGCAAATAATCACCAAATGGCAGATCGCCATATAGCGCGCCCTCATTCCCCGTTCGGCAATAGACACACTTGTAGTTGCAGCGGTCGATAATGGAAATCCGCAGATCGGTAATACGCCGCCCGAATTTGTCGTGGAGAAGCATTCAGCGATCAGCAAGCCATCAGCCGGGAACGGCTGGCGATGGTATCTGCTCTATTGTAGCGGCTGAATGCTGAGTGCTAAGCGCTGAATGCTAATGCGCTACTTCAATTCCTTCTCAATCGCCGCCTCGGCCAGCGGCGCCATAATCTTGAACCCCGCCGCATTGGGATGCAGCCCATCGTCAGCCAGGTCTTTCTTCATCAGTCCTTTGTCATCAACCATGGAACTGAAATAATCGAGATAAACGCACCCGTTCGCTGAAGCAGCACAGTAGTTCTTCAGCCAGTGATTCAGTTCCAGAATCTTCTCCGGCGACCGTTGCGCAAAAAAGTCCTTCGACTTATCCGTGTAGTTGTGTACCGGCAGTACTGAACAGTAAATCACCTTGATGCCATGCGCCCGAGCCAGCTCGGCCAGCGAAGCGTAGTCGGCCTCGATATCTTCCAGGCGCATCGGCCCGGTATTGCCTGCAATATCATTGGTGCCCGCAAGAACAATGACGATCTTCGGCTGCAGGTCAATCACATCCTGGCGAAAGCGCACCAGCATCTGCGGCGTAGTCTGCCCGCCAATGCCGCGGTTGACGTAAGGCTTGCCGGAAAAATAATCGGCGAGCTTCCAGATGTCGGTAATCGAATCGCCGAAAAACACGACGCGATTCTCGTCCGCTGCCGGCGGCTTGAGCGCAGCATCGGCATCGCGATAACGTTTTAGCTGCCCGAAGTCATCGGTGTATACCGCAATCCGATTCGCCCGATACTGATCGAGGCCGGCGAAGCCGGTGGAGGGAATGCTGGGCGGCGCAGGTTGCGCCGGCTGCTGGGCGGCGCCAGAAACAGCCAGAATCATCGCCAAAAATACATACTTCGTCATCATAGGTCTCCTCAGAGATCACACATTCTTCGTGATCCCTTTTTGGTGTTCTTATCTATTGATCCGTGAAAATCCGCCAAATCCGTGGCAAAAGGCTTCCCCTCACATCCCATCGTAATTCGGCCCGCCGCCACCCTCCGGCGGAACCCACGTGATGATCTGGTACGGATCGGCGATGTCGCAGGTCTTGCAGTGGACGCAGTTCGACGGGTTCAGGCTGATGCGCTTGCCGTTCGGCTGGCTTGCGTCATCCACCATTTCGTAAACGTTCGCGGGACAGAAATTCTGGCACGGGCTGCCGAATTCTTTCACGCAACGCGTGTTGCAAATATTCGTATCGTGAATGACCAGATGCGAGGGCTGATCTTCTTCATGCTTCGTGCCTGAGTGATAAAGGTCGGTGAGCTTGTCGAAGGTGAGCTTTCCATCGCCTTTCGCTGGACCAATCAGGTTGGCCTCAGCGCCGCCATCGACAGGTAGATCAGCGAGCTTGCGCATGTGCTCGTAACCAGCCTTGCCGGGATAGCGATTGCGCACGCCGCGTCCGCCCGTAACGAACTGCAGCGCGGTGTGAAAGATTCCGGCGTAGAGCCCGTGCTCGAATCCCTGGTGCATATTGCGCACTTTCCAGAGCTCGTCTTTGATCCAGCTGGATTCTACTTTCTTCTGATACTCGCCCAGCACCGCAGCCGACGAATCGTCTTTTTTTAGAGCTTCGAAGGCCGTTTCAGCAGCGAGCATGCCGCTCTTGATCGCGAGATGAATTCCCTTCAGCCGCGCCGAGTTCACGAAGCCTGCCGAGTCACCGAGAATCATCCACCCGTTGCCTGCCACCGGCGGAACCGCCCACCAGCCGCCGTAAGGCATCGATTTTGCGCCGTAGCGGATCATCTTGCCGCCGTCGAGCAACTTGGCCACAAATGGATGGCGCTTGAATTCCTGCAACACTCGCTGCGGATCGAGCCTCGGGTCGGCGTAGTCAAGCCCTGTGACGAAGCCGAGAGAAACAATGTTGTCTTTAGACCCGTAAATCCAGGCCCCGCCATATTCATGCGTTGTAAGCGGCCAGCCCATGGTGTAGATCACTTCGCCCGCCGCGATGCGCTCCGCAGGAACTTCCCAAAGTTCTTTGACGCCGACACCGTAAGTCTGCGGGTTGACATTTTTTGCGAGATCGAATTTCGAGACGAGCTGTTTCGTTAATGATCCGCGCGGCCCTTCAGCAAGAATGACGACTTTGGCTCGCAAGTCGTATCCCGGCTCAAAGTTGGACTTCTGATGGCCTTCTTTGTCCACGCCTTTGTCATCGGTGCGGACGCCGGTGACGCGGTCGCCATCGAACAGAAGTTCGGAGCCAGCGAAGCCGGTGAAAATCGTGATACCAGTCTCTTCCACCTTGCCGCCCAGCCACTTCACAAAACGGTTCAGCGAGATGACGTAGTTGCCGTGATCGCGCAGGAACGGCGGCGTCGGCAGCTTGAACTTGCTTTTTTCGGTGAGAAAGTAGACCGCTTCTTTGGTGACTTCTGCGTCGAGCGGAGCTTCGTTTTCAAAACCCGGAAGCAGTTCGCGCATGGCCCGCGGATCTAGCAGCGCGCCGGAGAGGCAATGCTGTCCAATCTCGCGTGCCTTTTCGAGAACATAGATGTTTTCTTTGCTGAGCTGCGAGTCTGGATGCGCGGAGTTATGTTGATCGATCAACTGCGAAAGCCGCAGCGCGCAAGCCATTCCCGCCGGCCCACCGCCAACGATAACCACGTCGGCAGGCATCTGCGGGCGTTCGATGCCTTCAATCGGTTTGCGGAAGATCAGCATAAAGAACCTCGCCACGGATTTCGCGGATCTCACGGATAAGGCTAGAAAGCGAAGAAACTTGATTCGCGTAAATCCGTGTGATCCGTGGCGCCTTTAGCTACCTGCCTTCGCCTTTTTCACTTCTTCTATCAGCGGCGGAACGATATCGAAAAGATTTCCAACGATCGCATAATCGGCAATTTCAAAAATCGGCGCTTCGGAATCCTTGTTCACCGCAATGATTGCGCGTGAGCCTTTCATGCCGACGATGTGCTGAATCGCGCCACTAATCCCCAGGGCGAGATAGAGTTTCGGCGCAACCGTCTGTCCCGAGGATCCGATCTGGCGGTCCATAGGCAGCCAGCCGGAGTCGCAGATGGGACGCGAAGCGGCTAAATCCGCACCGAGAGCGTCGGCAAGCTGTTGCGCGATCTCAATGTTTTTTTGTTCTTTGATTCCGCGGCCCACGGCAACGATGACTTCGGCCTGCGTGAGATCGACCGCCTGCTTGGCTTCCTTGAAAACTTCCTGCGGCTTGTTGCGAATGACATTGTCGGCGATTTCGACGTTCACGGTTTCAACCAGAGCCGCGCTCGCGCCGGCTTCCGCTTTGTCTCCACGAAACGCACCATTCTGGAAGGTCGCAAACCACGGGGCGTCGCTGGTAAAGCTCACGTCAGCGGCGAGTTTTCCCTGAAACATCTGGCGCGTGAATACCAGCTTGCCGCTTTCGTACTTGAAGCCGATGCAATCGCTGATCACAGTTCGGCCCATCGCGGTGGCGAGTTTCGGCACGAAGTCGCGCACTTGATACGTGTGTGGCATGAGCACGAGCTTGGGCTGATTGCTGGTGAGAAATTGTTTCAACGCTGCGGCGAAGGCATCGGGCGTATAAGGCTCGAGCTTCGGCGAATCGACCGCGTAGACCTTCGCGACTTTTTTCGCCGCGACTTCCGCTGCGATACCAGCGCTGCTCGCGCCGACTACGGCAGCTTCGAGATCCCATCCTGTGGCCGCGGCGATAGCCTGACCAGCAGCGATGGTTTCCCAGGAGACGCGATTCAGTTTGCCTTCGCGCTGTTCGACGACTACCAGAATTGAGTCAGACACTTGCTCTCCCTACTTCTTTCGAATTGCAGCGCGCCGGAAACTGCTCATCACCAGACGGCCGCCGTACCAAAGGAACCAACCCGCAACACAGAGAACCATCATTACGGCGAGAAAACTCGCCAAGAAGCCAACCACCGGCAATGGAATCGAAGCCTGCATCTCGCCCTTAAGTAGGAGGCTCGCTGCGATCATACTCAGAGCGCCTGTCACAAAGGTCGCCCCAAACATGAAAACGCCAACGCGCGCAAACGTATTCCTCGGCACCCAGCCCTTCGAACCGATACCGCCAGTCCAAGGCCGCCTGCTCTGCCCAAGATTCGGCAGAGGGTCATCAATCTGCCGCATCGCGCCTTGATCGTTCCGCTTCATCTCTAAAGCACGCGCAGTTCGTTGCGCAGTTTATCGACCAGCTTTTTCGCGATCTCGCCAGGTGAACCTTCGATGTGTTCGGTCTTCTTTGTTTTTTGCGGAATGTAAAGGCGCTCGATCTTCTGCAAATTCTCGCCAATCGCCGATTGCACTTCGGCCAGCGCCACCTTCCGCAGCGGCTTATTCTTCGCCTGCTTGATGCCGATCAGTGTGGCGTAGCGCAGTTTGTTGATGCCGGATTGAATGGTCAGCACGGCGGGTAGAGGCATATCGACGAATTGAAAATATCCAGCCTCGAGTTCGCGCTTCACCCTGATTCCTGGATCCGTCTTTTCGATCTGCATGATGATGGTGGCGTGCGGCCATCCCAGCAACTCTGCCAGAATCACGCCGGTTTGCGCATAGCCGTAATCGTCGGATTGAAGGCCCGTGAAGATGAGGTCGAACTTCTCGTCTTTGATGGCAGCCGCAAAGGCCTTCGCAGTATTGAAGGCATCGAAACCGACGAAGGCGTTATCTTCCAAATGAATTGCACGGTCTGCGCCTTTGGCCAACGCTTCGCGCAGCACCTGCTGGGCGCGCGCCGGACCGCTGGTGATAACCACGACTTCTCCCGTATGCTTTTCTTTCTGACGAAGCGCCTCTTCCAGTGCGAAGGCGTCAGGCTCGTTGACTTCGTAAGAAACATCTTCGCGAATCCACGCGCCGCTTTCATTCAGCTTCAATGGCGCATCCTTCTGCGGCACCTGTTTCATGCAAACCAGGATCTTCAAAAAGGCTCCTTGCCCTGCCGCTTCGTGAACGACAGGAAAACCACCTAGTATAAATGAGCGGTCAGCAATTTATAGATTTCAATGCTGATTTGGATTCCAGCGAAAGAACCGAATGGGATGCACGGGATAGTTATCCTGTTGCGTGCTATCGAAGTGCGAGGCGGTGCCGTTCGCGGTCATGACCGCCGCCGCGGTCGTATCCACCCAAACCTCCTGTCCGCTTTCTGCATCGCGCTCCGCTTCATTTACGAATGTCGCCATGCTGTTTGGTGGACTCATGGGCTTCCAGATCGTCTGCGGATTGAAGTAGCGGATAAACCAATCGTCCACGGTGTATTCGCTGTAATAGACGACCGTACCGCTCGGCCAAAGCGGATGCATTCGCGTGGCGAATCGCAGCGCCTGATTATATTCCGGACGCGAATAAGGAAAAATATAAAGCGCCAGATTGGCCAGCGCCATTGTCGCCACAAACAAAGCCAATCGATATCGGCGCGGGCCCCGGTATTGCGCCAGCGATGTGGCCGCTATGAAGATGATCGCCGGCAGACAGAACAATTTGTAAAAAGTGTTATGCGGCAGCCAGAAGAATAGGAAAACAAAATAAACAGATAGCCACATCACCGCTACCCGCACGGGCTCGCTCTTCCAGTTCAGCCGGTCGAATAGCCGCAGGTCGCCCCAGTAGCGCGCCATGGCTACGATCCACGCGGTGAGGGCGATCGCAAGCAACACAAACGCGATCAGCATGAACGGCCCGAAGAAACGCAGCACATGCCCTGTCCCTCCGAAGAAGAGCCGCGAATAGCTGCTGACCGTGATCGCGAGATTGCGCGGCAAATTGAAGCTGAAGGACACGTCGGGAGAATGGCTGGTCAGCCAGCGCAGAAAATCTGCCGGATTCGTTTCGCCCTCCTCCAGCCAGAATCCGGCGTAATAGGCGGGCAGAGTGATTCCTCCGGCGACCACGCAATAACGCCACAGCGCTTTCCAACCGCCTTTGAGAAAAATGCCCAGTGCCGCCGCGGGAAAGAAAAAAAAGGCGAGCTGATGGATGAGCATCGCGCCGACATGAAGCAAGCCAACCAGCAATGGTCGCGGCCGTACACTCGTGATCAGGACAGAAAAAGCAGCCAGCAGAAGCAGCGAGCTCAGAATGTATGCGTCAGCATCGGTAGCGTACTTCCAGAAGATTGCAGAGAAGGCAAACAGCAGGGTGAGCGTGCTGCTCAGGTAGGGGGAACCCGTTGTGCGCAGAAGCAGTCGATGCATCAGCCACGCGCACGCGGCTGCCGCCACCATGTTCATTGCCTGCAGCACCGCGATCGCTCGAACGTGAAATCCCACGCTCAGCACCGCGTGCCAGACGAGATATCCGATGCTGTTGTAGATCAGGTGATTCGGATGGATGATACTCGTCCAAAATATCGGCGACTTTAGCCCGCCGGCTTGCTCGATATTCTGAGCGAAAGAAACTCCATCCCAATAATAGTTTTTCGTGGGCAGAAGGGCGTAGACAATCAGGATCGCGCCCGCCAGCGCGGCGCTCATCCGCTGAGGGACGGGGCGGTTGTCTTTGCCTGGTGACTCTTGACCCGCGGGCGATTTCACGCTCAGTCGGTGAAGACCACGGATTGCACACCGGAGATTTCAAAGCGCTTGCGGCAGCGCATGTTTTTGCAGGCCAGTTGATCGTCTTTGCGCAGCATATACGATCGGGCCTTGGCAAAGCGTGCGCGGTCGCGCTCGTCGGCGCGTCCTGCAAGCTGGCGCTTTTTGGTGCGCACCAGCCAGTTGATTTCGTACTCGCCGGACTGCTGGCAATGCGGGCAGTTCAGCGTGGCCTGTTTCCGCTCCTGCTTTTCGTCGAAAAAGTCGCGTTCTTCCATGAGCCGTCGTCGGTCGTTTGTCGTTAGGCGGTTCTCTCGGAACCGCTAATCCGACCGTTCACTTAATTATTAAACCATGATTATTACAGTTTCGGTACAGACAAGCTATGGCAAGATGTGTGCGGTAGGGTCCAAGTCGGTGGCCAACCTTTGACGACCGGCGACCGACGACGAGTTCCAACATGGCAGGACGCAAGAAAAAGCGAAAGACGTTTCGCGCCGTTACCGCGGTCAAAGAGATGGCGCGCGATCGCGTCGGCGCACCGCCAGCGGGAAAGATCGTTCTGGAGAAAAAGAAGAAGCCGGAGAAATACAAAACCACACTGGGCAAGCTATTACAGGACGAGGTGTGATGGGCAAGTGTGATAGGGCGGGCGAACGGCCGATTAATTAAATGTCGCCGTAACGGTAGTGTCGCTCTGCATGAGAACTGTGCAGGCGCCGGTCCCGGTGCAACCGCCTCCAGACCAACCTCCGAATGTTGAGGGGCTGACCGGGGTAGCGTTTAGAGTAACCGTCGTGCCGCTGGGAAAGCTGTCAACACAGCTCACTGCCGTACTTGCGCAGCTGAAGCCGGAGGTAGAGCTAGCCACGACTCCAGTACCGCTGCCCAAGAAGTTAACCGTCAGGATCGGCTCCGAACTGCCGCCGCCGCTGCCGGAACTTGTAAAGCAAACGACATTCGCGCTCATAGTTCCAACTACCGCGGCACCTGACGAAGACACTCCTGAGGCGTCGCTATTGGTCTTCAGAGTTGCCGAAACCAGGGTAGTTCCGCAAACTTCGCCAGTCGCAGTCAGCAAACCGGCGGATGTAATGGTAAACATCTGAGGGTCGCTCGAAGCCCAAGTCACTTGACTCGTAATATCCTTGGTCACCGGCGGATGAACATAGGAACCGAGGGCGCTTAATTGCACTTGTAGCCCTCTGTCGGCGATAACGGGAATATTCGATGCGCCAAACGTCTCCGTTGCCGGCAAAACAGTAATCGAGACTAACCTTTGCGGGTCCCCACAACTGGCAACGCTCAGCAGCGAAATCGCGGCGGTGATAAGAGCGGCAATGGCGAACCACTTCCGGTTCATGAACGGCTCCTGGGACCAAGCGGCCGGTGCCTAGGCACTCAGCGGGGAATGAGCCAATTTAGTCAAAGGCGCGGCAAAAAGCAATAACCAGCCAGGGAACTGCGCGCAAGCAACTTGAGCCGTCTCTCGTCCGAGGCGTGTGACGACAACTAACTTCTAACCGCCTCGGCCACGACCCTGGCAAAATCCTTAACATCTTCTTCCGTGGTGTCGAACGAACACATCCAGCGCACGATCGATTCTTCTTCAATCCACATGTAGAAAAAATAGCGAGCCTTGATCTTCTCGATGGCATGCCGCGGGACTTGTGCGAACACTCCGTTGGCCTGGACCTTCCACATCACTTTCACTCCCGGGATGCGGCTGATTTCTTTTTCCAGGAGACGGGCCATGTGGTTGGCATGGTCGGCGCTGCGCCGCCACAAATCATCGGTCAGGAGAGCTTCGAATTGCGCGGCGATGAAGCGCATCTTCGAGGCTAACTGCATGCCTTGCTTGCGCAGGTAGAGGAAATCGCGGCTGAGTTCGCGGTTCGAACTGAGTTCCTGATTGAAGAACACCACCGCTTCTCCGCCCATAATGCCGTTCTTGGTGCCGCCGAAGGAAAGAACATCGACGCCGAGGTCGCGCGTGGCCTCGCGCAGCGTCTGTCCTAAGCTAGCGGCGGCGTTGGCGATCCGTGCGCCGTCCACGTGCAGAAACATTTCGTGCTCATGGGCAAAGGCGGCAAGCGCTTGTATCTCTTCCGGTTTATAGACTGTGCCCATCTCGGTCGATTGAGTAATGGAAATCACCCGCGCCTGCACGTGATGCTGATCGCCAATGCCGTGATAAGCGTGGCGGACCGATTCCAATGTGATCTTTCCGTTCTGGTGCGACAGCGGAATCAGCTTGCAGCCTGTGTGCTTTTCCGGAGCGCCGCATTCGTCGGTATAAATGTGCGCATAGTCGCTGCACAGCACGGCATGATATGGGCGGTTGATTGCCTGTAAGCCGAGCACATTAGCGCCGGTTCCGTTGAACGTAAAAAATACGTCGACGCCAGAGCCGAAATGCTCCTCAAATTTTCTGATCGCGGACCGGGTATAGGGATCGTCCCCGTAAGCGACCTCATGACCGCGATTTGCGCGGGAAATCGCCTCGATAATCTCAGGGTGTATTCCTGCATTATTGTCACTGGCGAAGCTACGCGCGGGTTGGGCGGGAACCGTTTCCATCCGAATCAATTTAGCAGAATGCTCCGAGCAAGGTTTATGCCGTGCAACTCCGGAAACAACCGTTGACATTGAGCGTCGCGTAACTGTATGGTTACGCATTCGGACTTTGAGCCGCTCCGCAGAAGCCGATTTAATTTGCGTCCCATGGGGATAGTTGAGAATCTTTAAAATACGCGGATTAACTTTTAGAACAGGCTCACGGGCTCCACAATTACAATTCATGGCAAATACAGTTGAGAAAACTCTAATTAGCGTAGTGCTGCTCGCAGGTCTGGCCGCGACCGGCGCCACTTTGGCCTGCTCAGGCAACGGTGCTCCCAGCGCTCAGGCAGGTGGTCCCGGGGCAATGCCGGTGAAGGTGCAGGAAGCGCGCGCGATGCCTGTGAGCGATTCCACCGAATACGTCGCCACGCTCAAGTCGCGTGATTCCGCCGTCATCATGCCGCAGGTGGAAGGCATAATTACAAAGATATTCGTCCACTCCGGCGATCGAGTCGCCGCCGGCGCACCATTGATGGAGATCGACCCCCTCAAGCAGCAGGCGACGGTTAAGGGCCTGGAAAGTTCGCGGACTGCACAGCAGGCAAATTTGCTGTGGGCGAAACAGCAATTTGAGCGCTCGCAGGGTCTCTTCAACGCGGGAGTGGTCAGCAAGCAGGACTTGGACCAGGCAAAATCCGCACTGGACGCGGCCCAGGCGCAGATGGATTCCCTCGATGCGCAGGTGAACGAGCAGCAGGTTCAGCTTCACTATTACAAAGTGGTCGCGCCGCGCGCCGGAATTGCCGGAGACGTTCCCGTTCGTGAAGGCGACAGGGTCACCTCTTCGACGCAATTGACCACTGTGGATCAACCCGGCAGTCTGGAAGTTTACGTCTACGTTCCCATCGAGCATTCGTCGCAGCTCAAAATGGGTCTTCCGGTGCAGATCCTCGACGGCGAGGATAAAGTAATCGGCAACAGCAAGGTCAGCTTTATTTCGCCACAGGTGGATACCACAACGCAAACGGTTTTGGTGAAAGCTCGCGTGGCCAATGGCAACGATGCGCTGCGACAGTCGCAATTCATTCGCGCCCGCGTTGTCTGGGGCATGCATCAAAATCCGGAAGTTCCCATTCTTGCCGTGACGCGGCTAGGCGGCCAGTATTTCGTGTTTGTCGCCCAACCGCAGAATGGCGGCCAGTACGTGGCGCGGCAAGTGCCACTCACCATCGGCCAGACGGTGGGCAATGACTACGAAGTCCAGAGCGGCCTTAAGCCGGGCGATAAGATCATCGTCTCCGGCACGCAGTTTCTGGTGGATGGAGTTCCGGTGACTCCACAAGGTTGAAAATCGGCTTCCGGCGATCGGCTACCGGTTCATCCATCAGCACTCAACCAAGGGCACAGTTCTACTAGGCGTCGCACGGTTTAGGCAATGCCGTGCCGAGAGAGGAAAAAATCCGGAAGCCGGATAGCGGAAGCCGTATTTAGCGATTCCCTATGTTCGTCAATTTCTTCATTCAACGCCCAGTGTTCGCGACCGTCTGCGCCTTGCTGATTGTTCTCGCGGGCCTGGCCGTCATTCCCACGCTGCCCATCGCGCAGTTTCCCAATCTCGCGCCGCCGCAAGTCGGCGTCACCAGCGTTTATATTGGCGCCAGCGCGCAGACCGTCGAGAGCGCGGTCACCATCCCCATCGAGCAGCAGATCAACGGCGCCGAGGGGATGAAGTACGTCACGTCCACCAGCGGCAATGACGGCACCAGCACGGTCACCGCCACATTTGACCTGAACCGCGATCCCGACCTGGCCACCGTCGACATTCAGAACCGGGTGAACACGGCGCAGGGCAGGCTGCCTGCATCTGTAAAGGCGGTGGGCATCACGACCGCGAAGACTTCGCAGAACTTCGTGTTCGGCGCGGCCATTTTCTCGGATCAGCAAAAGTATTCCACGCTGTTCATGAGTAACTATCTCGACGTCTATGTGCGGGATTCGTTGAAGCGCATCCCGGGAGTAGCCGACGTAATCCTCTTCGGCGAGCGCAAGTACTCCATGCGCCTCTGGCTGGATCCCGCGCGCATGGCGGGACGCGCGCTCACCGCGCCCGACGTCGTCAGCGCACTGTCCGAGCAAAACGTCGAAGTCGCCGCCGGACAAGTTGGCCAGCAGCCCTCCGTCCCTGGACAGAATTACCAGGTCAGCGTGCGCGCCGTGGGGCGGTTGAGCGAGCCGGCGCAGTTCGACAACATCATTCTCAAAACCAACGCCGATGGCACGCTGGTGCGTTTGAAAGACGTTGGCCATGCGGAGCTGGGCGCGGAGGACTACGCCAACGATCTGCAATTCAATGGACAAGACGCGGTTGGACTCGGCGTGACGCAGCTTTCAACCGCGAATGCGCTTGATGTGGACCGCAGAGCGATTGCGGAGCTGGACCGGTTGTCGAAGAGCTTTCCTCCCGGCATGCGTTATAAAGTCGCGTTCGACACGACCGATGCCGTAGGCGAGTCGATCCGTGACGTGGCCTTCACGGTAGGTTCGGCAATCGCGCTGGTCGTGCTGGTCATCTTTATCTTTCTCGGGGACTGGAGGACGACGATGATTCACTTTATCGCCACTCCGGTTTCGCTCATCGGCACCTTCATCTTTGTGAAGCTGCTCGGCTTCTCCATCAACACGCTGACGTTGTTCGGCATCACACTCGCCGTCGGCCTGGTCGTTGACGACGCTATCGTCGTCATCGAAAACATTGAACGCCACATTCAGGAGGGCGAATCCGACTCCCACAAAGCGGCGGCAGCGGCCACCGCCGAAATTACCAGCGCCGTCATCGCCACCTCGCTGGTGCTCTGTGCAGTGTTTGTGCCCGTTGCCTTCTTCCCCGGCACGACCGGCATTCTGTTCCGCCAGTTTGCTCTGACCATCGCATTCTCCATCGCCATTTCCGCCTTCAACGCGCTCACCCTGGCTCCAGTGCTGGCGGCGATCTTTCTGAGCGGCGGCCACCACCAAAAGTGGTGGTGGCTGCAAAAATTTGACGACGGCGTTAATGCCTTCACCCGCGGGTACCGCGCTCTGCTCCATCACGTGCTGAAACACAAACTGGTAATGGTGGTGCTGTTTTTCGCCGGCCTGGGGCTCACTTATTTTGTGTTCACGCGGGTGCCCACCGGCTTCGTGCCCGACGAAGATCAGGGATATTTCATCATCGTCATTCAGGCCCCATCAGGCGCGTCACTGGAGTATACGAAAGGGATCGGCAACCAGGTTTCGCATCTGCTGGCCGATGTGCCTGAAGCGGAGGGAACGTTCTCCATCGCCGGATTCAGTTTTTCTGGTTCGGCGGCCAATCAGGGAATTATTTTCGTTCCCCTGAAGCCATTTTCCCAACGGAAGGGCGATGCTCACACTGCATCGGCGATCCTCAACCGTATTCGCCCGCGCATGTTCGGCGTTTCCGGAGCCATCGTGTTTCCCACGCTGCCCCCGCCCATTCAGGGTCTGGGCCAATTCGGCGGATTCCAGTTTGTGGTGCAGGATCAGGCGGCGCACAAGCTCGAAGAACTGGCCGCGACGACGCAGACTCTCATGCGGCAGGCGGGACAGCGCAAGGATTTGACCCGGCTCTTCTCAACCTTTACGGCTAACGATCCGCAGTATCTGGTCACCATCGACCGGGAAAAAGCCAAGAGCCTGCACGTGCCCCTCTCGCAGATCACAGACACGCTGGGCGTCTACATGGGGTCCTCTTATGTAAATGATTTCGATTTCAATAACCGTTCGTACCGTGTGTACGTGCAGGCCGACATGCAGTTCCGCGCGACGGCGCAGGACTTGAAGCAGTTCTATGTGCGGTCCGACAGCGGCGCCATGGTGCCGCTCGACAACCTGATCAGCGTGACGCAGACCACGACGCCGCAGGTCATCAGCCATTACAACCTGTTCCGCTCGGCGGAAATCGACGGCTCGCCCGCGCCGGGATATAGCTCCGGCCAGGCAATCGCGGCCATGGAAGATCTCGCGAAGAAAATGCCCCAGGGATTTTCCTATAGCTGGACCGGGTTGTCGCTCGAAGAATTGCAGGCGGGCGGCACTTCGCTGATTTTGTTTGGCCTGGGCACGTTGGTCGTTTATCTCACGTTGTCGGCTCAGTATGAAAGCTTCGTGCTGCCCTTCATCGTGCTGCTGGCCGTGCCCATGGCTCTGCTGGGAGCGCTGGGAGCGCAATGGATACGCGGGTTGCAGAACGACGTCTACTGCCAGGTGGGTCTCGTCATGCTGGTTGGCTTATCGAGCAAGAATGCAATTCTGATCGTGGAATTTGCCGAGCAGCTACGCGGCCGGGGAGTGCCGTTGGTGGAGGCCGCAATACAGGGAGCGGCCATCCGCCTGCGTCCGATTCTGATGACTTCGCTGGCCTTTATCCTTGGCGTAGTGCCGCTGGTGGTGGCGACGGGCGCAGGCGAGAATGGACGTCACTCCGTGGGCACAACAGTCTTCGGCGGCATGATTATGTCTACGTTCCTGAACCTGTTCTTCATTCCCGTGCTGTATCTGATCATCGAAGGCTGGCGTGAACGTGGAAAGAAAGAACCGGAGAAGCAACCCGCAGTCTAGTCCCGGAACCGAAGCACCAGGCAATATAATCATCTAAACGCTCTGTTACGGAGGAAAGTGTCTTGAAAGACGAAAAGGCTTCTGCAGGTTTTAAGAAAGTGTCGCGCTCTGAACTCATCGACTTACTGAACCAGGATCTGTCGCGCGAATACCAGGCGATTATTGCTTACGTCGTCTACTCGCAGGTCCTGAAGGGCGCCGAGTACATGAATATCGCCGGCGAACTGGAAAAGCACGCCACCGAAGAACTGAGTCATGCGCTCATCATTTCCAAGCAAATTGACTATCTTGGCGGTATGCCTTCAGTAGTGCCGAAGCCAGTCAAGACGTCTGAAAAAGCCAAAGATATGTTGCAATTCGATCTCGATAACGAGACCGAAACGATTCGAAATTACCGCGAGCGGATTCGCCAGTGCGAGGCGCTGGAAGAGTATGCCCTGAGCGAGCAAATTCGGGAGATCCTGATCGACGAACAAGATCACCAGATCGCTCTTGCGACCGCGTTGGGTATAGACGTGCCCAAGCCAGGGATCGCCAAGTAGGAACCGGTGTCGGCCCGAAGAGCGCACAGACCGGCGAACGCAAAGCTGAATGACTTCTTCTTTTTCTTTACGCTGACTTGTTTAGGCTGACCTGCGGATTTGTGGCTTATTTTTGGCGTCAGCGACGTGCATCCCACCTTTTCGTTCGTCGTTGTTTTTCTTCTTGCGCGTGGCACGGCGCTTCAGTTTACGCAGCCAATCTTCCGAATACATCGTGCCCCGGCACTTCGGCGAACCGCAGTGGCAAGGCGCTGGATCTTCGTCGTCGTAGAGGTTGTAGTCCCACAGCAGTTCCTCGCCCGGCGCGATGTCGCGCACGGCAAAAATCCATACCCGATCTTTGATCTCATCGACTTCGCAATTGGGATCGCAGGAGTGATTCATGTAGGCGGCCATGCCTTCGCCATCGATCACCGTCTTGCCGTCTTCCAATCCGTACAGATAAGTCCGAGTTGCGCCGGTGTAGCGGCGGTCGGCTTCTTCCGGCGTCAGGCGCGGCCCGACGTATTCGATAATACGAGTTCCCTTGCGGATCGGAGCCGCTGTATAAACACCAACCGAGTGAATAGGCGAAGGACGCACGACCAATCTCATGGCCATAATTTCGCATGATTTAGATTTGAAAGGAAGAAAGAAAAACGGCTCCAAGACATTTGTTTTGAAAAATCCCTTCGCGGTTGAAAGCCTGTCGGATCGCTCCCCGGCATGGTAGACTTTCGCCGCTTCAGAAACTCAGTTAAAACTGCAATCTCCAGGGGAGGTTTTCATGCATATCATTCAGAAAGCAATTACATGCGTCTCTATATTGTTCTTGGGCGGAATGTTGACCGGAGCAATGGCGCAGTCCGGCACTGCTGCCAATGCGGGACCGAAGGCAGCTTATTGCACGTCCACCGGCGGAGTCGTGGAAAACCGGCTGGCCTACTTCGGCACCAACGGTCCGGCGTCAAGCTGGCTGCAGCTCTCGGGCACATTGGGATTCTGCCAGTACACTTCAGCCGTCGACGGTTCCAGGATTCACGTTTCGCTCGACACTCTGTTCACGGCCAAACCGAGCCTGGCGACGCTGGCTTATTACGCTCTGGTTCAGTGGAACGGGCAAGGAAACGGCAATCCTGCATCGTTTTATTGCACCCAACTCGGCGGCAGCGATGCCTTTGGTGGCGTAACTGCAGCAGGCGGAGGATGGGTCCAGTTTGGCGCCATCGATGAAGTGCTCGAAGCCTGCATTTTTCCGGACAACTCGACCATCGATTCCTGGGGATTGCTTTACCACTCAGTCGGCGACATTCGTGGAACCGATCTCTCGACGATTCTAAAGTATTCCAATCCGTACGGGACGAAAAAGCAGAGCAACTAAGTTCTTGAAATAAAACCGCCATCGCACGTCGAAACTCTCGGCCTACGCTGCAGCACGCGAACGTGGCAGTTCGGAGGCGCGCACGTGCGAAACCGGTTTTTCATGCAGCAGCAATTCCGTGGCTTGCACGCGCCGGTCGCTGTGGAACCAGCGTTGCACGACGTTATCGCAAAGAAAATTCGTGATCGAAAGCAGGCTCATGCCGTGATGATGGGCCATCCAGGCGCGAACCACCTGCGGGCGCGACCAGCGGAATCGCCGGCGGAATCCGGTGCAATCCGCCGCCTCATAGAAACCGTGAGACCCGAACCAGCCCATCGATTCCATGCGCCGCAAATTTTGAAATGCCGCTTCGGGATCGACAGACAACGCCAGAAAAGTCGAATACGGAGAAACCACCAGGGGCCCCGAGTCGCTCTTCATCATGGCCAGTTGCGGAAGTCCAAAAGCCTTGTATTGGTAGTTCCCCGCTTCGTCGAGCTTGTAATAGGACGACTCTGAAATACCCCACGGGATGCCGCGATTCGCAGCATAAGCCTGTTGCGAGCGCACGCAGGCAATGCGCGTGCGGTCCAGCAGCGTGTTGGCGTAAGAGTGCAGCCACAAAAATGGCATCAAGTACTCGAACATCGTTCCCGTCCAGGAAAGCAGAACGAGTCGGCCCTGATCGAGGGTATGAGGACGGCCCAGGTTGAACCAGCTATCCTGTGGAATGTCTTCCTTCGCGATGGCGGCGAATACCGCCGTGCGGGATTCGGTGGCCAGCAGATCGTAACAGGAAGCTTGCAGTTCCTTGGTCTCGACATTGAAACCGACTGACATAAGTTTGCGGCGCTTGTCGAGCAGGAATTCAAAATCCATATCGTCGCCCAGCTTGCCAGCCTGGGCAGCAATTGTCTTGAGGTCGTGAATAAGGCGTAATGCGTTGGTTCGCGACTCCGGCAACATTTGCAGGAGCTGTTGTGACAGGGACGCTTCACCCGCCACTGATGCGGGAGACAAATCGCGCAACTGCGCCCCGAGCGTGTCGATGAACGCCGGCATCAACTCCAGTGAGACTTCCTGCGCGAACCTTGAGCTGTATGCCGGGTCAGAGCGTAGCTCCGCGAATTCAGGCAGCCACCACGGGGCATAGGCGTGCACGACTTGGCGAATTCCTTCCACTCGCGCCCGCGCTTCGTCGCGGAACCAGCGAATATTCGCATCTTGCTCCGTGCCGGATGCAGCGGAGCCCTCGCCAAAGCTCGTCTCCGAAAAGGCGAGCGTTGAAGTCAGCCAGTTCGCGCCGCGTAAATCGGATTCGTAGCGGGCAAAATCCTTCTTGGGCAATGCCTTCTTTTCCGCGAGCACCTGGAGATAATCCAGCAACCCCGCCGCCAGTGCTGGCTGCAACAGAGGTTGCCGCACACGATCAAGACATCCCTGCTGCAGTGTCCACAGCGAAGCCAGCATGTTCCCGCTGTCCACGGAGGAAACGAACTGCGGAGATAGGGGTTCGAGGGTGCGGGTATCGTACCAGTTGAGAAGGTGGCCGCGATGTTTGGGAATGCCGGCCAGCGTTTCCAGCGTTTGCCGAGTCAGCTGTAACATCTCGGGAACGGTAAGGTATCCCAATGCGCAAGCGGATTGGCGGGCATTCAACAATAGTCCCAGGTTGGTGGGCGAAACGCGCGCCGCAATGGCTGGAGGCTCCTCCTGCACATTGTCGGGAATCAGCCAATGGTGCTCGGCAGTAGAGAATTCGGAAAAATACCGCCAGATGTAGAGAGCCGACTTGCGAATAAAAATCTCATCCTTCGCGGGCAATGCCTGCGCGGCTTCCGTAGGAGATTCGTTGAGCCAGCGCGAAACCAGTTTGCTGCACGCCCAGAGAAACAAAATAGGAACAGCCGCCCAAAGGGAAAACGGACGAACCGCCCACACCAAGGCGCCCACCGCAACAGCAAGAACAGGCATCCAGTCCAGATAGCGATCTACGGGAGTGCGCCGCTCGCCGATTTCTGCTTCTTCGGCAGTCTCCCACTCCAGCAGTCGTTCGCGCGTCACCAGGCGGCGCACCAGCGCGCGGACCATGGCATCGAGCGACAACAACATCTGGTGAGCGAGAAAGACCACCGTCAGCAACACGTTGAAACAAGAGGCATAAAAATTGCTGACCGCCTCTTGCGCGAAGGTCGAGCTATCTTCCACGATCGATTTAATAAGGCCGAATATGAGTTGAAAAAATACGGGAATGAACAAAATGGCGATGGTGGCGAGCGTCCAGCGGATCGAACGGCCTGTGGGTACGAGCCAACCGAACAGAAGCAACACAAAAGTTGCCGGTTCCACCAGGCTGCGGCGCAGGTTATCGAGAATTTTCCAGCGCGCCACCAACGAAATTGGATTGGGCACGCGCGCCCCGGACTCGTCGGGCACTTCGGAACGGAGCCACTCGACAATCTGCCAGTCGCCGCGCAGCCAGCGGTGTTTGCGGCGGTTGTAGGCGCTGTAGTGCGAAGGATAGTCTTCGATGACCTCGATGTCGCTGGCGAGGCCCGAGCGCGCGTATGCGCCTTCGATCAGGTCGTGGCTGAGCAGCGCGTTACGCGGAAAGCGCTGGTCGAGCACACCCAAAAACGCATCGACGTCGTAAATGCCCTTGCCGGTAAAGCTGCCTTCGCCGTAAAGATCCTGGTAGGCGTCGGAAATCGCCCGCGTGTAAATATCGAACCCGGTTTCGCCCGCGTAAATAGCGGCGAGCCGCGACCGCGCCGTGCTCTGCACGCTGACTCCGACCCGCGGCTGCAAGATGCCGTAGCCGGCCACAACAATATTCTTTTCCGGATCGATGATCGCCTGATTCAGCGGATGGGCCATCGTCCCCACCATGCGGTGAGCCGCGCCACGCGGCAATTCCGTGTCCGAATCGAGCGTGATCACAAAACGCACGCGCCGCAAAGTCGCAACGTCGCCCACCTTGATGGGAAAGCTGTCATACTGGCCGCGCAGTAGTTTATTCAGGTCCATCAGCTTTCCACGCTTGCGCTCCCAACCCATCCAGCCCTTTTCGCGCGGGTTGTAAACACGATGGCGGTGCAGCAGGAAGAACGACCCGATGTTCTGGGCGGCGTACTTTTCATTCAGCTCACGGATCAAATTCGCGCACAAGTCAATCAGCGGAGTTTCCTCGGATGAGGGCTGGTCGGAATCCGGCAAATCGGACACCAGCGCGAAGTGGACATTGGGATCGTGATTCCCGAGAAAACGAACCTCCAGATTTTCCACCAGGCCACGAACCTGCTTCTCATTCAGCAGCAGCGTGGGAACGGCGACCAGCGTCATGCACTCCGCCGGGATGCCTTCGGAAAAATCCAGCTTGGGCAAAATTCTCGCCTGGAGCACGGCGGTGACCACGTAGTTCATCAGTTGCACCGCGCTCTGCGAGCTCGGCAGCAACAAAATCAACATCGAAAGCAGCATCAGTTCTGGAGAAACATTGGGCGGAGTCAGCCACAATAAAAATCCCGTGATGATAGCGAACGTAAAGATCGCCACGCCCGGCAGAAAGAATTCATCGGGATGGCGGCGCATCCAATGCCGCAGGCTTTGTAAAATGCGCGGCTTGCACCCGACCTTTTGCCGTAAAAGCTCCGCTCCCTCGCTCACGATGTAATAACCCGCGTGTGATTCGCGGGCGCCAATGCGTGGGTCGCGGTAGGCGCGGTTGTGCGCCTGTTGCGCCAAACCGACTGCTGCTTGCGCAACCTCGCTCTCGCTGAAATCGGAACAAGCCGCCATGCGCGCCAACTGGTCGCGATAAAGATTGCGGCTTTCAAACTCCATCGCGGCATAGGCGCCGGCGGGATCGGCGCGTAGAATTTTATCGAAGGCAATCAGCGGCTCGAGAATTTCTTTCCACGGAGCCTGCGTCACATCGCGCAGGCTGTTGATGCAGATGCCCAGCTTCTGCGATTCGCCGCCCGGATTCTTGAGTGCCGCCCGCGCACGAATCGCGATTTCCTCCAGCAAGGCCAACTTCAATCCCGGAACCAGGCCCCACAGTTCGCGCAAGTTCAAAGGCGTGTGATCTTCAAATCCCTGGCAGAAAGCACTGAAGGTCTTGTCGCTAAACTCGTAATCGACCGACTTCAGAAACGCTTCCGGCAAAGCCAAAGAGCGCGGAACAATTGAGCCCTGTAGTGCGCGAACGTGAGGCAATCTACGCAGTGGCTTGATTTCCGATGGCAGGCTAACCATCTGCGCATACACCAGAGACCCGTTATCGCGCAGCCAGCGTAAATCATCCGATGCGGGCGACTGCGCAAACTTGGCGTCAGCCGCCGCCAATATTGGCTTCAACGCGGCCCGAACTCGGCGGGTGCGCTCGGCAAAAACGCGCGACGAAGCGGTTCCCGGCAGCCAGCCAAGCTTCGCAGCGAGCTTCGCTCCCGAGGCGCGCAGCGCAGCCGACGCGGTCGGATCATCGGTAGCCGCTTGCCGTTCCTCGGCCACCGTCGTGCTCTCGATATCTAAGTTTTCTGCCATGCACCCTTCAGTTTCTAATTTCAACTCAGTCTTTTGCCCTAACGATAACTTGCGGCCTGCAACTCGAACATCTCGGCATATCGCCCGCCCAGGTGAGTCAGTGTTTCATGGTTTCCGTCTTCAGCAATGCTGCCGTTTTCGAGAACGATTATGCGATCCGCCATCCGCACAGTAGAGAAGCGATGGGAAATAAACAATGCCATTTTTCCCGTAGTCAGCTCGGCAAATCTCTGGAAGACCTCGAATTCGCTGCGCGCGTCGAGCGCGGCCGTCGGTTCATCGAGAATCAGCACCTGCGCATCGCGCAAATAAGCCCGCGCCAACGCCACCTTCTGCCATTCGCCGCCCGAAAGATCGACTCCGCCCTCAAACCTGCGCCCCAACATCTGATCGTACCGGCCACCCAGACGGCCGATCACTTCGTCTGCCATGCTCTTCTTTGCGGATAGCTGCAGCAACCGCAAATTGTCCATCTCTTCGATCTTACCGACCGCAATATTTTCTCCCGCAGTCATCTCATAGCGCATGAAGTCCTGAAAGATGACGCCGATCTCGCGGTATAAATCATCCAGGTCATACTCGCGCAGGTCGACGCCATCGAGCAGCACCTGTCCTTCCACCGGATCGTAGAGCCGCGTAATCAGCTTCACGATCGTCGTCTTGCCCTGGCCGTTTTCGCCGATCAAGGCAATCCGTTCGCCCGTATGGAAATCAAAATTCAGGCGATTGAGAATCATTCGGTCGCTGCCCGGATAACGGAACGAAACGTTGCGGAATTCAAAGCCGCGCCGGATCGGCCGCGGCGCGCTTAACGCATTCGGCTTAGAGCGGATCGTGGGCTGCATTTCAAAAAACGCAATGAGATCGGTAAGAAACAGCGCCTGATCGGCGATGCCGGAAACAGTCGAGAATATCTGCTGAATGTTCGAGCTGGCCTGCTGAATGGCGCCGGCAAGAAAAGTAAGGCTGCCAATGGTGATCATTCCCTGTACCGTGCGCCAGATTACGAACACGTAAGCGGAATAGTATCCAGCAGTTCCGATGATCGAAAGCAGCGCGCCGGCAACCAGTCGCCGCCGAGCCAGGTCGACATCCTCGCCATAAATCTGATCCGAAAGGCGCGTAAACCGGTTGACAAGAAATCCACGAAGGCCAAAAAGTTTGAGTTCTTTGGCTGCTTCCTTGCTTCCCCCGAGCACCCGCAAATAATCCAGCTGACGCTTGATCGGCGTCTGGCGAAAATTCTTGGCGTATCCCAGAAATGCGAAGTGACTTTCGCCGAGGAACGCCGGCAAAACGCCCGCCACCAGAAGCAGCAACAGCCACGGCGAAAACAAAATGATCGAGATTGACAGCGAAATCGTCGTCACTACCTGCTGCACCAATCTGCCAATCGACTGGATCATCCCCAGCCGATCCGTCGCCTGCACCCGAGCCCGTTCCAGCCGGTCGTAGAAAACCGGGTCTTCGTAGGCAATCAAATCGAGCGCCGCGGCATGCTCCATTACCCGGATGCTGACGTGCCGCGTGTATTTGTCGGCCAGCAGCGCGTCGAGATAATCAATGGTGCGGCTGAGCAGGCTGCTGAAGATGGCCAGGGAGAACTCCGCCGCCACCAGCCACCACAGATGATTGGTAATCGGCTGGCGGGTAGTAACGGAGCGAACAATCAGATCGATGATGAGCTTGGTAACCCAGAGCAGGGCAATGGGAAGTAGAGCCAGGACGACGCGAAAAACTATCCCGAGAGTTACGACAAGGCGCCCAGACTCCCAAACCAACTTAAGAACGGCAGGCACATTTCGAAGCGCGGCAAAGCGCTCCTGCCACGCTCCCTTCAAATTTGGCTGTCCAGCCATCCGTGGGTCCTGTACGGGCGTCCGCGAAGAACAGGGTTAAAGGCGCGTCGCCATTGCGCGCCAGATGCTGGCGGTTAGCGTAAGTTTAGCCGAAATCGGGTGATTTCGTGCATCTGTTTATCGCCGGGTCGCCCATGCAAGTTCTTGCATTTAGTTCTCAAAATCTATGTGCAAAGCGTTGTTTGGATGAAAAAAGTTGCAGAGAGGTTGGCATTCGGGCGAGACCATTGGATCGATAGATCGACCGAGCATGGATCGGCGCATCGGCAGCCTATAAGTCAATATTTCTGGAACCCGGCCCGCTGCATGCCGCGTTGCGCTTCCGCCGTCTTCATAAACGTGTCCCAAACAAAGCCGGTGCGCAGATTCTCCGCCATAAGCATCGTGATTCCGGTGTCGATGCCGATCACATCGTGGTCATACCAGTTATTGAGCCGGTTGAAGGCGTTCACAAATCCATACTTGGACCAGGCTGCTGCGTTATTCTTGCGCATCGATTGCAGCGCCCGCAATGTCGCCTGCGGCAGAAACGGCAGCGACCCGCCCGGCGCGCTGGGAACGACCGTGCCGTCAATGGGACCGAACGCCGGCGGCCCTCCCCAGACGACATAGCCTTTTTCAGAATCGGAAGCGGTGATGCCCCAAAGATCCTCGCTATAGTCGGGAAACTGCCTGCCTAGCTCGACACAAAACCGCCGGTGAACCTCGGTGGCCACAATGGAGTTCTTAAAGTAGTCCGCATACTTGTCGCGCTTGCCGCGAAAGTCGAACCACGCCTGCGAATACTGATGCACAAACAAAGGCGCAAATGAGCCGATGTAGCGCAGCCCTTCATATTCAAACGTCATGCGCTTCCACGCGTTCCACGTATCTTCTTTCAGCGGATGCGCAGAGGACCCGAGTCCCAGGAGATACATCATCATCAGCTCGCTGTAGTAATCCCAGCGGTAAGGGAGAAAACCAATTTCCGGCGTCCAGCCATGCGGCAATAGCGCGGTATCTTCGGAAAGCCAGGTCCAGTCGACGCGGTTGAAGACGAGGTCGCACAACTCAGCGACGCCGTTGTGCTTGAAGTGTTCGCGGCAAGTGAGAATGCCGCACAGCAAAATCGCTGTATCGACCGATGAAATCTCCGAGTCCCAGACACGCTCCCCCGTATCGATGTTGGCGAAGTGGTAGAAAAATCCGCGATGGTGCGGGACTTTCTTCCACAGAAAACGCAACGCCGTAAACACCCGCTCCAGCGCCGCGCCGGCGGGGATGAATCCGCGCTGGTCGGCGATGCACAAAGCGGTAAGACCAAACCCAGTCGCCGCAATGCTGGCCACCGTCCCTTGATCGTTTACCTGGACATTGCAGCGGTCTTTCACCATCCCGGTCTTAGGGCTGCCCTGTTCCCAGAAGAACAGTGCATTGGCGCTTTCCAGTTCATTGAGAAATTGGTCGTCTTCAGGCGTAAGCGTAAACGGCGGCAAAGCCGGGGGCGGCGAAAGCTGCATCTGTTGCGGATCGGCTGATGCCGGAAGCGCGGCGAACGGAAGCGCGGCAATTGGAAGCGAAGCTCCCGCCATGCCGATCTGCCGCAAAAAATCGCGACGCGAAAAACTATCAAACGATTTTCGTGTCATCCTTGACGCTTGATCATGAAATTAAGATGATGCTGCAAACGGCAAACCTCTGATGTCATCATACCGATGTGGTCGGAGAAAGATAAGATGGCCATTCCGAAATGACTCGATTGCAAAAAATTGAAATCCTCACGGCGTGCGGGGTCACTTTGCTGATCACCGCAGCAGCCATAGGTATTGTGCGCTGGGAAGCGCGAAAGCCCATTTCCCTGCAAGGAGCCGTCACGGTTCGCGATGCCGACCCGCGCAAGGAGTTGCCCGTCGCCGATGTCCAGATTTCTACTTCCGATACGCCTCCCGTGACCACCAAGTCTGACGCTTCCGGTTTCTTCCGGCTCACTCTCGCCCGCGGGGTGCGTCGCGGCCGTCCGGTCACGCTTCACTTCCGCCACAAAGACTACCAGCCTCTCGATCTCGACGAATTTGTGGGCGACAAACTCTATATCGTTCACTTGGCTCCCTTGTCTCCGCTGGCTGCTCGCGCCCAGGAACAGCAGCAAACTAAAGTGGGGAACGTACGCGTGCGTTTTTCCATCAAGAATCAGACCGAAGTGAACATCGGCAGCGCCGCGCAAACCTTCGAGATTCAGAATAAAGGAAACGTCCCCTGCAAAGGCCAGCACCCGTGTTCGCCGGATGGAAAATGGAAAGCCGCGCTGGGCTCGCTATCTCTCGACGCGGGAATGGGCAATGAATTCCGTGACGCGCGGGCGTCCTGCATTGCCGGGCCATGCCCCTTCACGCGCATCGAAGCCGACCGCTTTTCTCCCGGAGGACGCACGATTATGGTGACGGCGCGCGACTGGTCGGACACGGCCACGTTCCTGCTGGAAGCCGAAGTCTTTCACCCCATGGCCAGCGAACTGGTCCACGAATCCTATCCCGTGATTTTTGGCGACGCGCTCAACTTCACCCTGCCTTCCTCAGCCGAGGCGATCAACATTGAGGCGGACATCAACGGGCAGACCATTATTTTCCCGCTCGGTCCCGAATTGCTCTTGAGTTGGGCCACGTGCAGCGTTCGCGTCAACCCGGACCGCACGCACGTCTATCGCTGCGAACTGAAACCGGGCTACCGCTTTCAATAAGAAGCTAAGGATTGCAGACAATTCCATCCTGCAATAGATAACGTCTCAAAGTTAACGGGCGTCATCCCGAAGGCCCGCGTTTCACCAGCGCGCCGAGGGATCTCGCGCGGATTGCGACTGCGTTCGCATCAACCGCACCGCTACCCGCGTCGTTTCAAGAACGATAGGTAGCATCGTCCTGCCGTATACTGCCCGAGGTCTGTTTCAGCGCTCGATGAGCTCCCCAACGTCACCCACATCCCGCCTCGCCTACATCGACTGGATGCGCGGCCTCGCCTGCGTTCTCATGTTTCAAACGCACTGTTACGATTCCTGGCTGAGTCCTGATGCGCGGCAAAGCAAGTTCTTCATGTATTCGCAATTAGGAGGAACCTTCCCCGCACCGCTATTTCTTTTTCTGGCGGGGATTTCCTTCGCTCTTGTCACCGAACGGCTGCGCCAAAAGAATCTCCGTCCGTTCACAATCGCGCGCACAACGATTCGCCGCGGCGCGGAAATCTTTGCCCTCGGCCTACTTTTTCGTTTGCAGGAATACGTCGTCGCCTGGGGATGGGCGCCGTGGAGCGATCTTCTACGCGTCGATATCCTGAACACCATCGGCCTATCGATGATGCTGATGGGCGTGCTATGCTGGCCCGCGCTCGCCTTGCGCCGAAAAGACAGCGTGAGACTCGTTCTCGTTCTGGCCGCCGCAGGCGCAGCCCTGACCATCTCGCTGCTCACCCCTCCGCTTTGGACCACATGGCGTCCCGATTGGCTGCCCTGGCCGATCGAGTCCTACATCAACGGGGTGCAGAAATCGGGGGTTCCGCGAGCGTGGCTGTTCCCAATTTTTCCCTGGGGTGCGTTTGCTTTTGCCGGCCTCGCCGTGGGATTCATCTTGCAGAGCCCGTGGGCGCGCGAACGGGAGGCCAAAACCTTTTTAGCTCTTGGAATCGCCGGAGCGCTGCTGGCGGAGTTCGCCCATTGGTTCGATCATCGGCCATTTCAGCTTTACAGCAGCTACGACTTCTGGCACACCAGCCCGCAATTTTTCCTGATCCGCCTCGGCCTGCTGATGGTGATTCTCTTCGCCGGTTACGCTTGGTGCCGCTGGGGACCGGCGCAACGCTTCTTCAGCCCGCTGATCCTGCTAGGACAAGCTTCCCTGCTCGTCTACTGGGTGCATCTTGAATTCGTGTACGGAAGGGTTTCGATTCTGCCCAAGCACGCCGACACCATCGGCACCGCTTCGCTCGGCCTGCTGATTATTTTTCTAGCAATGTTGGCGCTGGCTTTCGTTCGTACCCGATTGAAAGGCCGTGGTGTCCCATTGCCTGCAACGCCCAAACCGGCAATCGCGCACTAATTCACGACATTCTCTTCACAAACTCCACCACTTCCTTCTCCGCCCATCGCCCGTCATCCTGCGGATCTCCATTACGTTCACCTAGAAATGCGCAATGTCCTCCGTCCTCCGTTTCCATGAACGTGATATGAGGATTCGCCAGAATCCGCCGCCGCGTCTCCGCCCGCAGCCGTATAAAAGGATCGTTCGCCGCATGAATGATCAGCGCCGGTACCGCAACCCGATCGATCACATTTGCCGCAGATGCCCGCTGATAATAGTCGTCAGCGCCCGCAAATCCGCAGTAGTAAGCCGTAATGCGGTCGTCAAAGCCACGCAAAGTCGAAACACCGCGCAGCCGCACAACATCGAAATCCGCAGGAAACAGCTTTGCTTTCCGCCGGAAGCGCCCGAACAACTGCATGAGAAAATAATATTCGTAAATCCGATTCGCCGGCTCATGCAGCGCATCTGCCGACACCGCCAAATCCACGGCTGGGCAGACCGCCGCCACCGAACGAAACTGCGGCGGGCTATCCTTGCCCCACTCGCCCGCGAGCTTTAAAACCAGATTTCCCCCCATGGAAAACCCAGCCAGCGAAAACTGTGACACTCCATCCCGTTCGATAATCTCCTGTGCCACCGCCGCCACATCCGCCGAGCGGTCGGAGTTGTAGAGCGTCGGCGCGCAGTGGTCCATGCCGCCGCAATTGCGCTGGTTCATCAGCACCACATTCATGCCCGCGGCCAATCCGTGCCGCGCGATTCCCAACATGTATTGCGAATCAGTCGACCCTTCGAGCCCATGGACCGCTATTACAGCCGCAGCAGACGCCTTGTTGCTCTGCCAATAGCACAGGCAGCGAACCCGGACACCCTTCTCGACCTCAATCATTCGTTCTTCTGGCGCGGGCAGGCGAATTCTGCGCGGCAGCAAAAAGCTGGCAATGGTCTGCACATGCCCGCCCCGCAACCAACGCGACGGCCGAAACGGCGTAACGATCACACGCTCTTCTAATCTGGAACCCCCGCCCGGAGCAGACGAGGATTGCGAAGTTCCCACGAATTGATTCTAATAGAATAGTTCGCGTCGAAAAGAACTCAACAAAGCCGGAGAGAATATGCCAATTTTCGAATACGTCTGCCAAAAATGCCACCACCAGTTCGAAGCCTTGATCTTCGGCGATCAAAAAGCTGAATGTCCCAAATGCCACGCCACGCGGCTGGCTCCGCAGCTCTCCGTGTTTGCCGTCTCTACAAAAAGTTCGACTTCCAGCGCCCGTCCCACCGGCGCATGCGGAAGTTGCGGCGACCCTCGCGGCCCCGGCTCCTGCTCCATGCCAGACCTGAACTAGGTAAATCAGACCTCAGACGTCGGACCTCAGCCCAACGTCAGAAGTCCGAGGTCCGAGGTCCGAGGTCCGAAGTCGCCCCCGGTAACCTCAGTGCTGTGACCCCGGTTACCTTTCGCCGCCGCAGCCCGTCTCCTATCATCGCGAAACCACACCTCTAAGAAGTTTGCAGTCACCGGGGTTCATAAGATATGGATCGTCGCCGTCAGTCGCGTGTTTTCGTCGAGCTTCCCGTACAAATCTGGGGCATGGACGCCAACGGGCGTCCCTTCACCCAGCCCGCCAGCCTGCGTACCATCAGCGGTCGCGGCGCAACTCTGCAAGCCGTCGATGCCCAACTCAAACCCGGCGACCTGGTGGACGTGCAATACGAAGGCGTCAAGTCTCAGTTCCGCATTGTGTGGCTCGGCCGCCCCGGCACGGAAATGCAAGGCGAAGTCGGCGTGGAAAATCTTTCCACCGACACCAAGCTCTGGGACGTGGACCCGCTTCGCTGCGCAGCCGCCGTCGGCCAGGGCTAGGCTCTGTGTGCCTCCGTGAAACCTCAGTGTCCCTCTGTGTTTAAGCCTTTGACTTTTCAAACGCCAACCACAGTTGCAACTTCTAGCACCTTGACACGATTCCAACCGCTCAGCGAGACTGCGGGAGCTATTTGGCCCTCCCAGGCCACAGATCCCCGTTCCCCAGGAGCTCGCCGTGCACGTCCCCGTCAGTTTCAGTTCTCCCGCATCTTCGCTCAACCGCAAACTTTCCTTTATCCTATTGCTCTCTATCCTTTCTCTGATCCCGGCTGCCTTTTCTCAGGTCAACGTCACCACCCTTCAGAACGATAATTTCCGCACCGGACAGAACCTCGCCGAGACTACCCTGACGCCCGCCAACGTCAAGGCCAGCACCTTCGGCAAACTCTTCTCCCACAAGCTCGACGGCTACACCTACGCGCAGCCGCTGTATCTTTCAAACATCACCATTGCGGGCAGCGCCCATAACGTGGTCTACACCGTCACCGAGCACGACAGCGTCTACGCCTTCGACGCCGACAATGCCACCGGCACAAACGCGAACCCACTGTGGCAAATCAGTTTCCTCAAGCCCGGTAGCATCACCACCGTTTCCAGCAGCGACGTGAACTGCGGCGACATGGTCCCGGAAATCGGCATCTCCGGCACACCCGTCATCGACACCACCACCGGAACTATGTACCTGGTTTCGGTCACGAAAGTTTCCGGCAAAGCCGTGCAGCAACTGCACGCGCTCGACGTCACCAACGGCGCGGAAAAGTTCGGCGGCCCCGTCCCCATCAGTGCAACCGTCCCCGGTACCGGCGTCGCCAACGTCAGCGGCCAGATCAGCTTCGACCCGCTGCGCAACCGCCAGCGTGCCGCGCTATTACTACAGAACGGATCCGTCCACATCGGCTGGTCGTCCTATTGCGACAACAATCCCTATCACGGCTGGATTATGTCCTATAACGCGGCCACGCTCGCGCAGGAAGGCGCATGGAGCGTCACTCCTAACGGAACCCGCGGCGGTGTCTGGCAAGCCGGCGGCGGACTCGCCGCGGACGACGATGGCAACGTTTTCCTCGCCACCGGCAATGGCACCTTCAACGGCCAGAAATCCGGCGGCACGGAGTTTTCCGAGAGCATCGTCAAGCTCGGACTCAGCGGCTCCGGCCTCAGCCTCCTCGACTTTTTCACGCCCTACAATCAGCAATCTCTCACCCAGGGCGACGTCGATCTCGGCTCCGGCGGCGTTCTCCTGATCCCCGATCTGCCGATGGGTTCGGCTTATCAACACCTGCTGATTCAATCGGGAAAAGAAGGTTCCATCTATGTCATCAATCGCGACGGCATGGGAGGCTACAACGCCGGCAACAACAATCACGCCGTGCAATTCCTGCCCTACGCAGTCGGCGGACTATGGTCCACGCCCGCGTTTTGGAATAACAACGTCTACTTCGGCGGACAAAGCGACCACATGCGCGCCTTCTCCTTCGACCCGAGCACAGGCTTCCTCTCGACTTCCGCGACTTCGCAAAGCGGCACCTCCTACGGTTATCCCGGCCCCACCCCCACTATCTCCGCCAACAACGCCACCAACGGAATCGTCTGGGCCATTCAGGCCGATGGCTCCGGCCCCAACGGATCGTCGATCCTGCACGCCTACGACGCCACCAATTTAGCGACCGAACTCTACAACAACACACAAAACAAAAACCGCGACGCACTCAACGGCGCAGTAAAATTCACCGTACCGATAATCGCGAACGGCAAAGTCTACGTCGGCACGCACTACGCCCTGACCACCTTCGGTCTGCTGCCATAAAAATCAAGTCCGCAGTATCGACAGAAACGGCTGCCCCGTCCTTGTCGCGCATTTTGCGACAGGGCGGGGCTTTTGACTTCCCATCCGCTGTCCAAATTCCCTGTCATGCCGGGTGCCACATTTCTCGCTTCCTTTTGCGAGAAGTGGGAAGCTATCGCCACCGTCGCCTGACGCTCCGAGATAGCGCAAACATCTCAGCGCTACTGATAAAAATCCACAGACCCCTTGTCAAGATTTATTTTCACTTGATAAACGTTGCCGCGGGGCGCAAGGTGGTGCAATTGAGGGTCGTTAGGCGTCGGGCGTTGCCGCCTTGCGGTCGCAACGGAGGGATATGACATTCGTCGTAGGAATGAGATGCCTCGACGGGATAGTGCTATGCACAGACTCGCATGAGGATGACGGTATTACCAAAAAAGCGGTGAATAAAATTAGGCTCATGGGAACTGCGACTTGGGGACTTGCCATTGCTGGCTCTGGGCTTGGCCCTACTATCGACAGGTTTGCCGATGCGATAAACAAAAAGGTTCTGGAGGGGAATTTCGATATTGAAAAAATGGAAAGCGAACTAGAGACGGAATTGGCGGACTTCAACTCCAAGTATGTTCTCGGGCCGAGCGATCGCTTTCACGTAATCGTAGCGTCGTACAATTCACAGAAGATACTCACAGGTCTTCACAAAGCATCATGCTTCGAGGGACAGGGTGTGGTCCTCTCGCCTGTCAGTCATGACTGTCACATGGGCATGGGCAATGAATTGTGGAGACTGATTGCGGACACCCTATATGACCCGAGAAATAGCGTGGCTGACAATCTTCGCTTAGCCGTCTTTGCTACCCGACTTGCAATTAAGTATGCCGCAGGTGTAGATGAGCCTGTACAGGCGGTCTCCTATACAGGCTCGACTCAGTTCTGGGAAATGCATGACTCGGCTGAAATAGAGACCATAGAGTCAGAGTTAGCGCTCGACGGCTTCAAAAAGGCCCTCAAGGATTACTGGCGTTTGCACAATCCGCCGAGCCGATGGGACCAATTGCGGAAATATGGAAGCATAAGAAGCGTCGTAGATGAACTCATTTCTTTGGACGGCGTGAAGCCCGAGGAACTTTGCACAGTTGTAGGTCGCCGACGTGCGTCAAAGATTTTTCGCCGCAATGAGGACAAGTTACAGCAACGCGCACTTCTGGAGCGTAAACGTTATCAGGCGGCGCAGTCAGGTGCGTCGCAATTTTCTGGTGGCAAAAGCCACACTTAACGCCGAAGTACCACTTAGGTATTGAGGCTTTCAAACCTGAGCACCGAGGTCGTAATCATATGACGCAAGGTGTCCAAAAACAACGGCGGGTGGGCGGCATGGCCCAGCCTGACTATCGAGGGTGCCTGCCCGAGGTTTGATGTTCATCGTTGCAGGCGAGAAGTAGAGACGAACTTTAGACTCCTAAATCCAGAATCAAATCCACATCTTCCGCCTGTCAAGGAAAAAATAATCGTCCCGTCTAACCCTCTCTTTCCAAAGCCGATAGCCGTCCTCTCAAAATCAAAAAACCAGCTCGACTTGATAAAATAGGTGTAGTGATGTTCAGCACTGTCCAAAACGCCGCAATCACCACCGCATCGGCGACATGCAGAGGGGAGAAGCATAAGTCCTTATACCCCAAGAATTTACCCGCAACCCCTTGCGGCTCAAGAATTTGCAGACCGACCCCCAGATCAAATGCGCCTAAGTCTTTTGCAATCAAGAATTTGACGAAAATCTGTTTCAGTTTTTCTAGCCACCCTATCTTTCGCCCCACCTTCGCCCAGCCTCACAGCCCATGCGCATAAAAATCCTCGGCTCAGCCGCCGGCGGAGCGTTTCCCCAATGGAATTGCGCCTGCCCCAACTGCCGCTCGCTCCGGGCCGGAACATTCCAAGGCAAAGCTCGCAGCCAAACGCAAGTCGCCATCAGCACTGACAACCGCTCCTGGTTTCTCCTAGGCGCCTCGCCCGACCTGCGCTACCAAATCGAATCCACTCCCGAACTCCAGCCACAAAACGGGATCAGGCAAAGTCCGATCACAGGCGCGATGCTCGCCAACGCCGACATCGACCACGTTCTCGGCCTTCTGTTGCTACGCGAATTGCAACCGCTGCGCATTCATGCCACAGCGTCAATCCGCCGCATTCTCTGCGAAGACAATTCGATGTTCGCCATGCTTCACCGCTTAACAAATCAAGCTACATGGACCAACTTTGCCCCCGGAGAAACTTTCGCACTGAGAGATTCGTTTGAAAAAGATTCCGGCATTCGGGTTCGTGCTCTGTCGCTGGCTCAACACTTCCCCGCGTACGTCTCAACCGATCGGCAACAATCGCTGAAAGCCAAAGAATCCTCACTCGGTTTCATCATCGAATCGCCCGCAGGCAAGAGTCTGGCCTACATGCCCGCAGTTCCCGACATCGGCGACGAACTGATGAAAGAATTCGACAGCGCCGATCTACTGCTCCTCGACGGCACCTTCTGGAGCGACGATGAACTAATCCGCATCCAGGGAAGCGGCCAGACCGCGCGGAAAATGGGGCACGTGCCAGTCTCCGGCCCCGAGGGTACTCTGGTCAGGTTGGCGCATCTGCGCCGTCCACGTAAAATCTATCTGCATATCAACAACACGAATCCCATGCTGAATGAAGCCGGTCCCGAGTATCGCCAGGTGCGCGATGCCGGCTGGGAAATCGCGGAGGATGGATGGCAGTTCGATCTGTAGAAGCAGCGCCTACCGCCAAAGCCGCGACGAACGCGCCTTTGCTGTCGCTCGAAGAGTTGCGCGCGCAACTCCGCGCCGTGGGAGAAGAGCGCTACCACCACAAACATCCGTTTCACCTGATGATGCACGAAGGCCGCCTCACTCGCGGACAACTACAAGCCTGGGCGCTTAACCGCTACTACTATCAGTCCACCATCCCAATTAAAGATTCGATCATTCTTTCGCGCGGCCTCGATCCAAATTTCCGTCGCGCCTGGCGCAAGCGCGTCATCGATCACGACGGTGACGGCACTCCGAATAACCAGGGCGGCATCAAACGCTGGCTGAAACTCGCCGAAGCCGCCGGACTCGACGCCGAAGATGTCCGCGCAGGCAAAGGCATTCTCCCTGCAACGCGCTTTGCTGTGAATGAATATCTGAACATCGTTCGCAACCGCAGCCTGCTCGAAGCAGTCGCGTCATCGCTCACCGAACTTTTTTCCCGCGACCTGATCACGCTGCGCATGAAAAAAATGCGCCAGCACTATCCCTGGCTATCGGGTGGCCTGGACTATTTCGAAGCGCGTCTCACGCAAGCTCCCGAAGACGCAGCCTACGCCGTAAATTACGTCTACGAGCACGCCGAAACACGCACCCAGCAAGAGCTGGCAATCCAGGCCCTGCGCGATAAATGCGACATCCTCTGGGCGCAACTCGATGCTCTCTATTTCGCCTACGTGCAGCCCGGCTGGCCGCCTCCAGGCGCGTTCCAGATTGAGGTCCGCTAGCATGCACGAATTTCTGCCATCCCGAACGAAGCATTGCGATTGGGTTCATCAATCGCAATGCGAAGTCGAGGGAGCTGCTTTTCTAGGCAGCGTACGGCATGTGAAGGATGGGCGCTAGAATGACGCTGCCCATCGATTCCAGCCAACCGAAATTAGCCGCTGGCTGCCGCTGGGGAGGCACCGAAGAAAATCGCGTGATCCTATTCCCCGAAGGCGCTATCAAACTGCAAGGCCCCGGTAGGCAAGTGCTGGAACAATGCGACGGCCAGCGCACCTTCGGCGACATCATCACCGAACTGCAAAAGCAATTCACCACCGCGAATCCGGAACGGATTCGCAACGACATCAGCCAGTTTTTAGAGCAGTTGCAGCGCAAACGGATCGTGGATTATTAGAAATGTTGCTACTCGACCATAGCGAAATAGTTTTGAAAGGGCACGGCTTTAGCCGTGCCGAACAAGGCCCCTCTTTGCTTGGGGCTATAGCCCTTGAGGGGAATCGGAGGCCGAGCCGGTATTAACAAAGGCCGTATTACTCCAATGGCTTCCACTCCTCTAGCCCTCATCGCCGAAGTCACGCATCGCTGCCCGCTGCACTGCGTCTATTGCTCGAATCCATTGCAACTGGCGGCCACGAGTGCGGAGCTTTCGACGGCGGACTGGATCAGCGTCCTGCAACAATGCGGCAAACTTGGAATGCTGCACGCGCACTTCACCGGAGGTGAACCGCTGGCGCGCCCCGATCTCACCGAACTCATCACCGCCGCACGCGCTGCTGGACTGTATACGAATCTGATCACCTCGGGAATCGGGCTCACCGATCAGCGATTGCAGTCGCTGGTCGATGCCGGACTCGATCACATTCAAATCAGTTTTCAGGATTCGCGCGAAGGCGCAGCCAACTGGATTGCCGGTGCCAAAGCCCATGCGCACAAGATCGAACTCTCACGCGCCATTCGGCGTCACAAAATCGCTTTCACCGTGAATCTGGTCGTACATCGCCAGAATCTCGATCACCTCGAAGAGATGATCGGCTTTATCGAACAACTGCAACCCGAACGCATCGAGATTGCCCACACGCAATACTACGGCTGGGCATTGGCGAATCGCGCAGCGCTTCTGCCCACGCGAGCGCAGTTGGAGAAGGCCGTCGAGATCGTCGCGGCCGCGGAGAAGCGCTTTGCCGGACGCATTCGCATCGATTCGGTCGTGCCCGACTATTACGCGAAGTATCCCAAAGCGTGCATGGGAGGATGGGGGCAGCGCCTGATGCTGATCAATCCGGCAGGAAGAGTCTTACCGTGCCACGCGGCCGAAGTGATTCCGGGACTCGAATTCGAAAATGTAAAAGAGAAAACGCTGGAATGGATCTGGCAGGAATCGTCCTCGTTCCAGCGCTTTCGCGGAGAAGGCTGGATGCCTGAACCCTGCCGCAGTTGCGATCAACGCACGCAAGATTTCGGCGGATGCCGCTGCCAGGCGCTATTGCTCGCCGGAGATGCGACCGCAACCGACCCAGCCTGCTCGCTCGCGCCGATGCATCACCTCGTCGAGGCTGCCGTAGGAGAAGCAAATTCAGATGTCGCAATCGCCGAACCCACGCCGGCTTCATCGTTCGCGCAACTGCAGCGGCAAACATCCAATCTCTGGAACTACCGTACCGATCCTCACTAAGAAGGCGAACGTTTACCAACGCAGCCCAAGCGTAACCGAGCGCCAATCGGTGGTGATCTTGTCACCCGTACCGTGCTGCTGCCGGTATTCTGCGAACACTTCGTATTTCTTGTTGACCCTGCGAGCCACGCCGCCGCCGAAGTTGTAGCCAAATTCATCCTGACTTTCCGACAGAAATTTGCCTTTCTGCGGAAGGCTGGAATTGAAGCACGGTCCCCACCACCGGTAGAAGGCATTGCAAGCCGACCCCGGAATCGCCGTCGAGGAATCAAGCTTGCCCGAACGGTGGTAATAGCCCGGCCCAATCAAAAAGTAGCCGGTGTATAGCTTGGTCACGGGAATGCTGATCATCGGATCGAGCGTAAAAGCATAGACGTGACTGCTGGCGCTCGGCGCCTGCGCCAATTGCAGAGCTGACGAGCGCAACGGCAAATTGACGAACTGGAAATCCAAACGGAATCCAAAATACTTGTTAAAGTTCCGCGCCACACCTGCGCCTCCCAGCCCGCCGCCGCCTTTCACAAAAGTCTTCGTCGTGTCCCGGCCAAGGTTTGCGCCAGCGTCCACGTTATAAACCCAATTCTTGTAGTCGTGAACTTTGGCCTTCCGCCGTCGTCCGAGTTCTTCGTCGGAGGTTTCCTGCGAAGAGGAAGATTCCTGACTTGCCGGAGTCTGGCTGGCGACTGGTGGCGGCGCCTGCGGTGGCGGCGCGGCGCTCGGCCGATTTGAGTCTTGCGGTTGGGCTTGGTTCGGCTGAGTTTGATCCTGCTGCGTCTGGCTTTGCTGCGCCTGTATTCGCGGCCCGGCCAGCGTGGCCAGTACCAGACCCATCACCAACTTTCGAATCATTCATTCTCCTCCCGTTACCGGGCGTGCTTGCGGACCATGGCGCTCGGTATCGAGAGACGCTGGTGAAAGAGCATGTCCGCTATTTCCCCGCTGCAAAGAAAAATCGATGACTTAAGCAGGAAGGCATTATCTTATCAACTTTGATGCCCACTCCGCCCGCCAAGCCGCCCCACATGTCCATGCTTTGCAATTCACCGCAATTGCCTCTCCCAGTATGATGATTGGAAATCCTTTTCTCGAGAGTGATCCTTGGCAGGAGATCCATCGAAGTCCGCAGCAGGCAAAGCTTCCCAAGCGGCAGAGACGACAAGCCCAGCCTCGTGTCGCGTTGCTTTGATTGGCTTTGGCAATGTCGGCCGGTCCGTGGCCAAAATTCTTTGCGAAAGCAGCGGGCCGCTCCGTCTTACTCACATCTGCAATCGCAATTTCGAACGCAAAAAGCAGTCCTGGGTTCCGGCGGATGTCGTTTGGACGGATGACATTCAGGCCGTGCTCGCCTCCGACGTTGGGATCATTATCGAACTGATCGGCGGACTCACTCCCGCTGAGCAGATCGTGCGCGATGCGCTCACGGCGGGAAAATCTGTCGTCACGGCCAACAAGCAACTGATCGCGCGGCACGGTCCCGATCTCTTGCAACTGGCGAATGCTCACGGCGCTCAGCTCGAATTTGGCGCATCGGTGGCAGGCGGAGTGCCGGTTCTTCCCGCGCTGCGAACCGGCTTATGCGGAGACCGGCTGCATGGCATCGCCGGTATCTTGAACGGAACCTGCAATTACATTCTTAGCCGCATCGAAGGCGCACGGATTCCCTTCAGTGAAGCGCTCGAAGAGGCCCAGGCTCGCGGCTACGCGGAAGCCGACGCATCCGAAGATCTCGACGGCGGCGACGCGCGTGCCAAACTTGCCATCCTTGCGTTGGCCGGTCTGCATGTTCGGGTTGCGCCGGAAAGCATTCGCGCCCGCACCATTCGCACGATTGATGCCGTCGATTTCGATTATGCCGCCGAGCTGGGATGCACCATCCGCCAAATCTCGCGCGCGGACTTGCAGGACGCAACCCTGTTTGCCGAAGTTGGCCCCAGTCTGGTTCGCACTAATTCGCCCTTCGGCCGCGTTCAAGCGAACCAGAATTTGGTGCTGACTTCGGGCACGTACGGCGGAGATACGGCATTCCTAGGCGCGGGAGCTGGCGGAGATCCTACGGCTGTGGCTGTCGTCTCTGATTTGCTTTTTGTGGCACAGAATTTGTCCGCTGCTCGTCCGGAAGCGTCGTCCCCGGTATCGACGCCAAGAGTCAGCACTGACTTCGAATCCCCTTGGTATCTTCGGTTTTTCGTTAGGGATAAACCGGGGATCGTGGCGCGTCTGGCGGCCATCCTCGCCGTGCACCATCTAAATATCGACGCCTTGTTGCAAAAGCCAGGCTACGACAAATCAGCGCTGCCTTTCGTGGTCACGCTGGAGCCTTGCCGCGATTCCCTGCTACGCCCGGCACTGGAAGAAATGTCCACGCTCGACTTCGCCACGCGCCCCTGTCTTTGTCTGCCGGTCCTGACTTAGCAGCGAAGCGGAAGTTGGGAGCATAGGCAACTCAAAAAACATTGCGGCCCGCTGCAATTATTCCCGGCAGCGGGCCGCGCCTACCTGACACTCTATGGCAATAATTAATTCCAGAATGGATTCTTCAGACCAGCCGGGGCCAGCGCGCTTTGTGTCTGGCTTTCCGCTCCCGACTCGTCGGAGATTTTCTCATCGGTCAGACGCGATGCCTCTGACGCGGACGTTTCTTGTTTCTGCGGTGTTTCGAACCCGGGATAATCAGACTTCATAACTGCACCTCCTGGATCATTTCTCCTAAACTATTGGAACATCTCCGTGACAGATTGAAACCGCAAAAATTAGATCATCCTCATCGAAATTTTGGCAGCACCGGAAGTTCATCGCGCCGGAATCGAATCTGATGAAAGCGCCAGTCCGCCGCACTCCCTGCTAGGATGTTTTCGCGACAAATTTTCCTGGATCTGGTTTTCGAGGACGACTTCTTATGAAATACCGCAAGCTTGGCCGTTCTGGTTTCGAAGTGAGTGAAACGGCTCATGGACTGTGGGGCATGAGCGGCTGGAGCGGCTCCAACGACGACGAATCGATGACCGCGCTGCAACTGGCAACCAACCTCGGCTGCAATTTCTTTGACACCGCCTGGGCTTACGGGAATGGCAAGAGCGATGGACTGCTCGGCGAACTGATGGCGCAAAATTCCGGTAAGCGACTTTTCGCTGCGTCGAAGATTCCGCCCGCCAACCTGCGATGGCCCGCGTTGCCGGAATATAAGTATGCCGACGTCTTCCCGGCGCAACACGTTTTCAAATATGCCGACATGATTCGCAAGAAGCTGCGCGTCGATTCCATTGATGTACTGCAATTTCATGTCTGGGACGACAGCTGGGTCGATGAGCCCGAATTCCGCTCGACCGTTGAAAAACTGAAACAGGACGGCTGGATCAAATACTTCGGGTTGAGCCTGAATCGCTGGCAGCCGGAAAACGGCATCAAAACTCTGCGCACCGGCCTTGTCGATTGCGTACAGGTTATTTACAACGTTTTCGACCAGGCGCCGGAAGATGAACTCTTTCCCGCATGCCAGGAACTAAATATCGGAGTCATCGCCCGCGTTCCGCTGGACGAAGGCAGTCTCGGGGGAAAGATGACTCTCGAAACTCGCTTCCCAAAAGACGACTGGCGCTCGGGGTACTTCGGCCCGGAAAACCTTGCCAAGACACTGAAGCGCGTCGACAAGTTGAAGGAGGTCTTGCCGCCCGGCATGAACTTGCCCGAGATGTCGTTGCGCTTTATCTTGTCCCATCCCGCGGTGAGCACAATCATCGCCGGCATGCGCAAGCCCGAGCATGTGCGGCAAAACATCGCGGCCAGTGACGCCGGGCCGCTCGACGCCTCATTACTCGCCGAACTAAAGAAACATCGCTGGGACCGCACTCCGCAACGCTGGTCCGACTAGCGTTGTAGCGTTTTGTTGCGATGGGCCCGCATTACGACCGCTGGTAGTATCCGCTTTCGCCCGGCTAACCTCGCTAGTTATTGGGTTGATAGTTTTCTGGCCGACGACAGGCCTCCTCGGGGTCCCGGAGGTCTGCATCGTCCCTCTCGTTAAAGCCGGCGCTTCTGCGTCCGCCGCATCGGCCCCGCAATTCCGAAGCTAGTCCTGATCTGAGTTGGCCTTATTGAAGCTGATTTTATTTGAGAAAGTGAGGAAAGACTTGGCAAAGAGAGCCTTTCTAGCTGTCGTATGTGCGATTGCTTTTCTGACCACGCTGCAAGCGCAGAATCCCCGCGGATCACTTCGCGGCACGGTGCAAGACTCCAGCGGCGCGCGCATCGCCAATGCCAAGATTGAAGTTTCCGCCATCGGATCCTCTATTGCGCGCGAGGCCACCAGTGAAGACCGGGGAGAATTTCTGCTGGATGATCTGCTTCCCGGCAACTATCAAGTGAGCGCAGTGGCCAAAGGCTTTGCCGAGGCCCACACCGAAGTGATCATCGCCGTAAGTACGGTTCGCGATGTGACGGTTACGCTCAAGCCGTTGGCTGTGCCGCAAACTGTGAACGTGGAAAGCCAGGCTTCCTCGATCACGACGGAGAGCATCGACCTGGCCAGCGCCGTCCATCAGAGCGTCGTCACAGGGCACGATCTCGAGACCATTCCGTTGGCCGCCCGCAGCTTCGCCAACATCGCTTATCTTGCTCCGGGCACCGAACCGGTGGAACCTTCTGATCCCACAAAAGCTCGCGTCACCGCAGTTTCCACCGGAGGCAGTTCGGGATTGAACAATGAACTCTCGGTCGATGGCGGCGATAATTCCGATGATTGGATCGGCGGCTTTCTCCAGAATTTTTCGCCCGACACCTTGCAGGAATTCGCCGTGCGCACCGCGCAGGAAGACGCCGACACGGGAAACACCACTGCCGGCTCAATCGTGATTACGACCAAGGGCGGCAGCAACGATTGGCATGGCGACGGCGCATTCTATGAGAGGGCGGCGTCACTGAACGCGCGTTTCCCGATTGAAAACCCCGCGCCGAATCCCAAACAACCGTTTTCGCGTCAGAATTATGTGGGAACGCTCGGCGGCCCCATTGCGCGGAATAAAATCTGGCTTTTCTCTTCCTTTGAATATGTGCATGAGGACGCCAGCATCGCTTATAGCCCGAACAGCCTGGCGCAGTTTAACGCTTTGTCGCAGATCGCTTCGGATGGATTGATTCCGGGCGTTCCATCGATTAGTGTGCCGGCGAATGTCCCGATTCCTTTCCGCGACTATCTCGCCTCGCTGCGCTTCGACTGGGCGCAGTCCAATAAATCGCAGTGGTTCCTGCGAACTTCTGAAGACAGTTACCTGACCCACAACGCGCTGGTCGCGCAGGCTACGCTGCCTTCCACCGGACTGACGACTCACAACAATTATTGGAATACGGTTTTCAGCAACACGTATGTTTTCAGCCCAACATGGCTCGGCACGTTCGTCTTTGACGCCAGCGAGCTGCACCTGACCCAGCAGCGTAATTCCACGCTCGGCTTTGCGCTTGCATTTCCATTTAGCTCGACCACGCTGACCGTCTCCGGCTTCGAAACCTATGGCGACAATCAATTCGCCACGCCGATCACTTTGTTTCCGTCGTTGCGGAATCAGGAGAAATACCAGTTTCGCTACGATGTGAGCCACGCTGCCGGTGACCACGCCTTCAGGTTCGGAGTCAATTTCATTCACGAGCCCGTGCTGGCCGGCGCATTCCCCGGTAATCAGGAAACGCTGTTCGCATTTCCCAACGATCCGACTTTCTATACGGCGAATGCGACGAATCTTGCGCAATTTCCCGCCGACTATGCCGCCGGAGCCTCGACGACTCCCGCCGGCGACGGCAGCTTCTTCCAGAGCGTGCAGCGTCTCGGCGTTTATGCGGAAGATTCCTGGCGGGTCACGCCGCATCTCACCGTTAATTACGGCTTGCGCTACCAGACAACTTTTGGATTAATGACCGCGTCGGACCGCAGCCAGGCGCAGAACGCCTTGTTCCCAACGCTCCAGGCGCTGCAAATACCGCTTGAGCCCAGCGTCCCGCACGACTACCGCAAGCAATTTGCGCCGAGGCTGGGTATTGCGTACTCTCCCGGACGCGACGGAAAAACCGTGCTGCGCGCGGGTTTCGGGCTTTTTTATGACGACCTCGCCCAGAATGGCTGGGCTACGGCATTTCAAGCCGTGAACTCGACCAACGCTGTCACTGGTTCGTGCAGTCTCACCGGCACAGATGGCGCGTACGCACTCACTGGCTCCGGCTGCCTGCAAGGCGGAGCCGCGGCTGCGGGCAACATCATCGCCTCGAATTACAAGACGCCGTATTCGATCCACACCACGGCCGGCGTGCAGCACGCCTTCAATGAGCACTGGACGCTGAGCGCCGACTATACACACGAGCAGGGTAATCACGGCTATCGGGCCTACAGCTATACCAGCGACGCCAATGTCTTTACGCCGTTGATTTCTCCGTCGGATCCAACGTACGACGCCGATCAGCAGAGCGTTGTGCCCAACATCAATCTCTTCAAGTCCGACAATCGCTCCAGCTACAACGCGCTCATGCTGCACTTGCAGGGAAATGTTTCGCGACGCTTCAATCTAGTGGCCAACTACACATTTTCGAAAGCGCAGACCTGGGGATGCGTTCTGGGAGAGCTCTTTGACTACGTGAATGGAGTTTGCAATCCGCTGAACGCTTTCGGCCCCGGCGATTACGGGCCATCTGGCGAAGACGTTCGCCAGCGATTCGTGCTCGCGGGTACGGTATACATTCCCGGCGGATTCGAATTAACCACGCTCACGCAGGCCGAGAGCGCACGGCCATTCACGATTACCACAGCAGACAACAGCGGCCGCATTTCTGTCAATGGTGCGCCCACAGCCCTCGATGTCTTCCGCGGAACGCCTTACATCCAGGTGGATGTGCGGGTCAGCCGTCCGTTCTGGTTCGGTGATCGCTGGGAGGTGCGTCCCTTCGCTGAATTCTTCAATCTCTTCAACCGCAATAATCCCGGCGCAAATTACGTGGCGAATATAGCTGCGCTTCCTCTGATTCCGAGCGACATTGCGTCTGGCAACGCGACAACAATCTGTCTCGACTTTCCCACCTGCGCGCAGTTGCAGCCCATTACCAGCCTCAAACAGTTGGAGATTCCGGGCGGCGGTTTGGGAGACTTTTTTGGCCCTGGAACGACGGTGGGAATTCCGTTCGCCGCGCAACTTGGAGTGCGGGTAACGTTCTGAATTCTGCTATTGAGGCCTTATAAAATTTTACGTGATGAATGCCTCGCGCTGCACTGGGCGGCCACGGCCCATTATCGCGCCGGGCCCGTGGGAGAGCATCTTTGCTTTCTACCTAGAAAGCTGCAACGTTCTTCCGCCATCTCTCACTATTCATTAACTGCTATTCTTAGCCATTACTTTTCTCCGTTCGTGCGGGACGGGAATGATCAATCAGCTTTTATCGCATTATCGAATCATCGAGAAGATTGGTGCGGGCGGGATGGGCGTGGTGTACCGCGCGCACGATGAACAATTGGATCGCGATGTCGCCATCAAGGTCCTGCCGCCTGGTTCTCTTGTTGATGAGGCGGCGCGCAAGCGATTTCGCAAAGAGGCCCTATCGCTAGCTCGCCTTAATCATCCCAATATCGCAACCGTCCACGAATTCGGGACTCAGGATGATACCGATTTTCTGGTTACGGAATATATTGCGGGAATTACTCTCGACACGAAGCTTGTTCAGGGCCCGCTTTCTATCCCTGAAATTGTGCGCCTGGGCGGCCAGATGGCCGACGGCCTTTCCGCAGCCCACCTGCAGGGCATTGTGCATCGCGACCTGAAGCCGGGAAACTTGCGCCTCACCGTGGATGGGCGGTTGAAGATCCTCGACTTTGGCCTGGCCCAGCTCATGCCTGCGCCCAGCGAAACTGAGTTGACTCTCACCATGACTCAATCGCAGGAAGTCACGGGCACGATTCCATACATGGCTCCCGAGCAACTGAGTGGGCGAATGCCGGATGCGCGCAGCGACCTTTGGTCCGCCGGCGCGGTTCTCTACGAAATGGCTACCGGTAAGCGTCCTTTTCAACAACCGACGCCCGCGCTGATAATTAGCGCAATCCTGAATCAGCAGCCCGAGTCTCCAAGCAAACTAAACGCAGCGATCCCTCCGGCGGTGGAGCAAGTCATCCTGAAGGCTCTCGCCAAAGATGTGGTTCAGCGTTACCAGACAGCCGCGGAGCTGGCATCGGACCTCGCGCTGACGCTGACGCCTTCGGCGCCATTGACTCTGCCGCGGAAAAAGCGATCCATCGGGTTGGGCGTAGGCATTGCTGCGGCAATATTGTTAATCGCGACGGGCGGATTTTTTCTAATTGGCAGGCGGCAACGCGTAGTTTCATCCGTACCCGTCCCAGGCCGCCGCTCCATAGCGGTGCTTGGCTTTAAGAATCTCTCCGGCAATCCGGAGAAATCCTGGCTCTCGACGGCGCTTTCGGAAATGCTCACCACTGAACTGAGCCAAGGAGATCAACTGCGCACGATTCCGGGCGAGAGCATCGCGCAGATGAAAGCCAGCCTGTCGCTTCCCGACGCCGAGAGCTTTAGCCAACCGACTCTTAATCGAATTCGGCAGAATCTAGGAAGCGACGACGTGATCATGGGCTCGTATTTGCCGCTGGGCAACGGGCTAGTGCGGGTCGATCTTCGAATGCAAGATACCGCTGCGGGCGAAACTCTGACGTCGGTTTCCGAAAAAGGAAGTGAATCGGAGATTGACGATCTCATTGGCAAGGCGGGGGCTGAGCTGCGCGAAAAATTAGGCATCTCTTCTCTATCCGACGCGCAGTCGGCCGCAGTGCGCGCCTCGCTGCCGGCGAATCCGGAAGCCGCCCGCTTGTATTCCGAAGGGTTGCAGATGCTGCGCGTGTTCGATGCTCTGGCCGCACGCGATTTGCTGGAGAAAGCAGTTGAGCTCGATCCCGCGCATGCTCCCACGCATTCCGCGTTGGCCCAAGCCTGGTCAACTTTAGGCTATGACGGCAAAGCGAAAGCGCAGGCGAAGCTGGCGCTCGATTTGTCCGCGAAGTCTTCGCGGGAAGAACGGTTGCTCATGGAAGGGCGCTCGCACGAACTGCTCGGCGAAGAGCCGCAGGCGGTCGAAAACTTTCGCGCGCTTTGGCAGTTCTTTCCCGACCGCGTGGATTACGGTCTCTTGATGATCCGCGCGCAGGTCAATGCGGGGCACGGCGCTGACGCGGCCGTCACTCTCGCTAGCCTGCGCACCCTTCCACTTGCCGATGCCGACGCGGCTCGCGTGGATCTGGCGGAGGCCAACATCGCGCATTCGCAGGGCGACTTCAAGAAGCAGCAAGCGGCCGCCGAACAAGCCGCGAATCGTGGAAGATCGCTGGGCGCTAATCTTCTTGTAGCCGAAGCTCTACAGCTCGAAGCGGGAGCGTGCACGAGTATGGGCGAATCGGACAAGGCGATTCAACTCTCCTCTCAGGCGCACGATCTTTTTTTTGCGGCCGGCTACCGGCTGGGGGCCGCACGTTCCCTGCTGATGAGCGGGGATGTTTTGTTTGATCAGGGTAATTTTGAAGGCGCGAGAAAGAAGTTTGAAGAGGCTCTCCCCGTGGTCCAGGAAATTGGAGCGCAAAAAAATATTCGCGGCACGTTTGAGCGGATTGGAAATGTGCTCTACCAGGAAGGAAAACTTCAGGAATCGGAAAAGTATTACGACCGGGCTTTGCGCTTCGATCACGGCATTCACGATCCAGTTGGACTGGCCAGCGACTATGGAAACATCGCCAACGATCTCGATGGACTTGGGGATCTCAAGGGCGCGCTCAAGATGCAACAGCAGGCGCTGGCTGCTTTTAACGAAATCGGCGACCGCCGCGGTTCCTCCGAGACGCTGAATAATCTGGGAAATCTCTTTGTGGAGATGGGAAATCTCGACGATGCCGAAAAAAACTATGAGCAGGCGCTGGCCGTAGTACGGCAGATCAATTACCGCGCCGCCGAACCTTATTCGATATCCGGCAAGGGAGATATTCTGGTTTATCGCGGAGACTTGGCCGGCGCCAACAAGAAATATGAGGAGGCGCTTGCAATTTGCGAAGAAAACAAGGACGAGAACCAGGGCCCGCAAATCCGCGCGTCGATGGCCTTCATCGCCTTGGCTGAGAAGAGATTTTCTGACGGAGAGAAACTGGCGCGCGAAACTATCGCAGTGTTCGAAAAAGCCAACTCCGTCGGAGGCAATGCCTTTGCGCACGCGATGCTGGCACGCAATCTTATGGGAGAGGGAAATCTGACGGAGGCGCGGAAGGCAGCGCAACAGGCCATGACTCTCGCCGAGCAGGTCCCGGAGAAAAATCCTCGCTACGAAGCGATACTCGCCGATGCGCGCGTCAAGGCCAAATCCGGGCAAGGGCCCGCAGCGCGCCAGGAACTCGAAACCATGCTTGCTTCTACGCGCAAGTATGGCTACCGCTTGTCGGAATATAACGCGCGGCTGGCCCTGGCAGAGATTGAATTGGGATCCGGTTCGGGATCTGCGCACGCGCATCTCGCATCACTGGAGAATGATGCCAGGTCTCAGGGGGCGCTGCTGGTTGCGAATCAGGCGAAGGCTTTGTCTCGATAAGTTACGCCTGCAATTCTTGCGACTACTCGCTGGTGAAGTAATCCACCGTCACCGGATTTTCGAAGAGCGAATAATCCCGCGTCACCACCGTGATTCCGCTTTCGGTCACGAAGTAGCGCTGCCGGTCAGCCTCGGCGTCAAAACCGATAGTGGTACCTTCGGGAACATGCACGTTGCGGTCGAGGATCGCGCGCTGGATGCGGCAATGGCGCCCAACAGCGACGTGAGAAAACAGAATGCAGTTGTCAACTTCGGAGTACGAGTTCACGCGCACGTCGGGCGAGAGCACGCTGTTCTTGACTATACCGCCCGAAACAATGCAACCGTTGGAGACGATGGAATCCAGCGCCGTGCCCATGCGCCCGGTTTCTGCAAACACAAATTTCGCCGGCGGATATTGCCGCTGGTGCGTGCGGATCGGCCACTCTTCATCGTAAAGATTGAAGATCGGCGACACTGAAACGATGTCCATATTGGCTTCGTAGTAGGCTTCCAGCGTGCCTACATCGCGCCAGTACAGCGCTTCTTTTTTATTCTCATCGACAAAGTCATAAGCATAGACGCGAAAGTCCTCGACCATCTTCGGCAGAATGTCTTTGCCAAAGTCATGACTGGACGCGGGATCCTCGGCGTCCTTGAGCAGCGCGGGAATCAGCACATCGGCATTGAATAGATAGACGCCCATCGATCCCGTAACTTTAGCCGGGTTCCACGGCGAGCGAAGTTCTGTCTTCTTCGGCTTTTCTTCAAAGCCGTTGATGCGTCCATCTTTATCCACGTCGACTACACCGAAGCGCGGCGTCTCTTCGGGATCAATTTGAATTGTTGCCAGTGTGATGTCGGCGGCGGAATCGCAGTGCTGCTTCATCATCTTTTGGTAATCCATCTTGTAAATGTGATCGCCCGAAAGAATGAGCACGTGCTTAGGCTGCTCGGAACCGATAGAATAAATATTCTGGTAAACTGCATCCGCCGTGCCCTGGTACCACTGGTCGCTGACCCGCTTCATGGGCGGCAGAACTTCGATAAACTCTCCCATCTCGGCGCCCACAATATTCCAGCCTTCACGGATATGACGATTCAGCGAAAGCGCCTTGTATTGGGTGAGAATGTAAACTCTGCGCAGGTCGGAATTGATGCAGTTGGAGAGCGTGACGTCGATAATGCGGTAGATGCCACCGAAGGTCACTGCCGGCTTGGCGCGGTCGCGGGTCAGCGGATATAGCCGCTCCCCGGCGCCGCCCGCCAACAGCACTCCGAGAGTGTCTTTCATGGAAGCCTCGGACTTCCGAACGAACCGGGTTCGGTCTTGATTTTCATTGCTCGCAAACATCTCTGCGACTCCCGCCGCAACGCGCGCAACAAGAAACAGTAGATGGTAGCACAGCAGAGTAAGGTTGCCGTGGTTAGAAATTCATTAGCGGGGTTCCAACATCACAGTCTTGAAGTTACACCGGCGGCCACGTTCAAAGCATCTCCGCCTTGCGCAAAATTTTCCGCGCCAGTCCCGTCAACGCAACTTTACTCAGCCGCGCAGCAGGAATCCATTTCCCCTCGCCGCATGTTGCCGCCCCATCACGCCACACCCTTACCGTGTAATCCGTCACTGTAATCGCATGCCGCAGCGTAAACAAAAGCTCTTCCCGGACTAACACTTCGTCATTCCGACGGCTCGCAAAGCGAGGCGGAGAGCCTGCCCCAAGCTTGCTGAAGGGAACCCGCTTTTGTGCTGAAACTTCTTCGACTGCAACTCCCACCATCTCCGGCAGTTCCCACATCCCCGCCATCAACGACGCGTCGCATGCTCGCCGCACCAGCAAAACCGCGCCCTCGCGACAATGCAGCGCAAAATGAATCTCCTTCCTCATCTGCCGTGCCGCCTTGCCCTCTCGCGGCAACTCTCCACGCGTCGCGCACCACTGAGTCACCGGACAGGTCAAACAAACCGGCCCGCGCGGCGTACAAACCACCGCGCCTAACTCCATCATCGCCTGATTGAAATCTCCAGGACGCGTCGCATCCAGCAAGCCAGCCGCGGCCCTCCAGCAATCATCCGCAGTCAATCGCCTTCCAGCGACCCGCTGCAACACACGCTCGACATTGCCATCAACCACCGCAACCGGCTCATCAAATGCCATGCTGGCAATCGCCGCCGCCGTATAGCGCCCGATTCCCGGCAAGTCCCGCAGTTTCGCCGCAGTCTGAGGAAACTCTCGCTCTCGTACAATCTGCTTCGCCGCCGCATGCAACATGCGGGCCCGGCGGTAATATCCCAGCCCGCTCCACGCCGCCAACACCGAAGTCTCGTGCGCAGCCGCAAGCTTCTCGACCGTCGGAAACCGCCGCAGGAATTCGTGGTAATGCTCAATCACCGCGGCAACGCGCGTCTGCTGCAACATGATTTCCGACAACCACACGCGGTAGGGGTCGCGTGTCTCGCGCCAGGGAAGATCACGCCGGTGTAAGTCGTACCAGGAAAGAAGATTCTGACGAAAATGCGATATCGAGAAATCAGAGGAGAAGGGTGTAACCCGCAATGGCTTCAAAGTGGCTCTCGTAGCGGTAGCTAGCGACGTCTCTTAACTTTTACTTCAGGCCTAACTCTACAAAAGGATTTCTCACTAGCACAGTCCCATACCTGCGTCCATGTTGAAAATCCTCGGACAAGAGTTCAGGCAGGCCGTAGTGCTCCGCATATGCCCAAAGATGGGCATCATACCAAGCAAACTGGTATGCGGCCATTCCTAAGACCGCCGTCCGAAATACGGACTCATTCGGATAAAGAATAGGAAATTCCAGCAACAACTCCTCCGCCTGCCGCCAGGCCTCTTCACGAGGGAGCAAGGATGGCCTGTCGCCTCTGCCCTTAGTCACGGCGTGAAGAAACTCAACCAATGCCTGATGCGGAATTCGCAGAGTGTTCTCCACCGACCCTCTGAGCAAAAGCTCACTAGCCGCATTTCGCTTGGCGGAGTCTCTGGTATCGCAGCGATATACGAGAATGTTGGTATCAACGAGGGAAGCCACGATCTTCCTCGTAGAGATCCTCCCGCGTCCAGCCTCGGTTTTCACGGGCGATTCTCCTGCCTTGGTTCTCCTTCAGCTCTTTCGCCTGAAGCTCGTCCAGTCGCTTGGTACTTTCGTTGAACAGCGCAAGTCGCTCTTCCACCGTTAACTCCAGACCGGATTTCGCCCTGCGCCTGACCAATTCCACGCGGATGCTTTCCCCCGCGGGAATCCACTCCAACTCATCTCCGGGCCGGATGCCGTATTGGTCGGCGATTGCCTTGGGAACGGTCAATTGCAGCTTGCTGGTGACCTTTGACATATCCTTACTTTATCAAGGATGGAATCCTTACTGCAATGAAATTTCTTAGGAGCGGAGATTTTCAGGACGATGAAATCTGTGTCTCGGCGGTCACGCAACCATCCCTTCAGTTACCGCCGCAGCCATTGACCCCGCCCTCGCCACGCGAAATAATAGCCTGACTGCCATGGACAACTTCAATCGCAAAGTCGAAGACGCTTCCGCACGCGTCAGCAAGACCGTCGCCGACGCCGCCGAGCGCCTGGAAAAAGAGATCCCGGAATTCGTCAAGTATTTGAATGACGAAGTCGTTCCCGCCGTGCGGCAGCATTCCACCAAAGCCTTGCGCACGGCTTCGGAAAAACTCGCCGAATTCGCCGACTACATGGAGCAAGCCGAACGCTCGCGAAAACCATAGCGGTGCAACCCTGGCGACCAACTCTGTCCGCCTTCGTCCTGGCCACAACCAGCCTTGCCATCGTGTGTTTCAGCTCCTGCTCGCATCCTAAACAAACCCGCGTGACGGTGCCTCCGCCGCCCACAGCGCAATCCGCCTCCGTCGATTCTTCCCTACCTGATAGCGCCATCGCGAACGATCATCTGCCAAATAATCATGCACTGGGCAGCTCAACTCGAGATGCCGGCCCCAGTCTCGCTGAACCGACTATTCCCGCCGGCACAGTCTCTCTGGCATCGGAGACCGGACTCGCCAGTTGGTACGGACCGCCCTATCACGCTCGCCGCGGATCGAACGGCGAAATCTACAACATGCACGCCATGACCGCCGCACACCGTACGCTGCCGCTCGGAACGATCGTGCGCGTCACCAATCTCAAGACAAATCACTCTGTTCTCGTGCGCATCACCGATCGCGGCCCTTTCATCCCCGGACGCATCATCGATCTCTCGCTCGCCGCCGCCCACAAGCTCGATATCTATCAGTCCGGTGTCGCGAAAGTTCGCGTCGAAGTCATGCAGACGCCTGCTGCCCTCACTTCCGGCGGAAAATGGGCCGTTCAAATTGGCGGATTTCCCCATGAAGATGCTGCCACTGAACTCGCGGGGCACCTCACGCGCCGCTATCGCACCGCCAAAGTTCTGCGCTTCGCCAGCCCTGCCGGCGATTGGTGGATTCGCGTGCGCGTCCTTGGCGACGACCACGAACGCGCCCAGCAACTCGCCGCCGAAACTCATACCCCCGAAGGCGCAGTGTTTCTGGTGAGGTTGGATTAACCAGGATGAAGACTCTATTCGTGCAGGAACGAACTACGTGAGCGGCAGTCAAATCATTCCTACAGCCGTACGCCATCGCCTGGCAAAGCTGCTCGCGGTCGCAGTTGTTCTGTACCTGGCTCACCATTTGTCCGGCTTTTACAGATTCTTCCTCAATGATGGCGAAGGCATCGCCGCGATCCTGCAGATCATCGGTACTCTCTACAGCGTCCTCTATGCGTTCGCCATCTACGTAATCTGGGGCCAATTCACAGCCGTAGAGAACCAAATCGTCGCGGAGGCCGGATCGCTCAAGGATCTGCTTCTCTTCAGCAATCCGCTCAAGCAGGCCACGCGCGATCCTATCGTCAGCGCGGTAAAGACCTATTCCCGATCAGTAGTCGAAACAGAATGGAGAGCGCTTTCTCTAGGCGAAGATATCGAAAAAACCGGTCGGCTGTTTGCCGAGATCATCTCCAGCGTCACCGGAGCGGCTCCCGAAGATGAAATGCAACGCGGCATCTGCCAGCGACTGCTGGAAATTGTGAACCAGTGCAGCGTCCACCGCGACGAAAGGCTCGCACTGAGCGTCAAGCGAATCCCGCGCACGCTCATGCTTTTTGTAAGCTCAACCGCGTCTCTAATTTTTTTTCTGATCTTTATCTATCCGTTTCACAACATATTCCTCGGTCTGGTCGCCACTGTTATCACAGCCGCGCTTCTGTCTTTGCGCACTTTGTTCTTACCGATCTCGACAATCCTTTCGAGGGCACATGGAATGTGTCGTCCAAATCCTTCTCCGGCCTAATTACCAAATTTCATTAGCGCCGCCGTTGCTTCGCCGCTGGGCGGCTCACGGCGATTTCGCAAGCGCATGGAAAATGCTATTCTCACCCCAGCCATGACCGATTCCAGCACCAACTGCCTTTTTTGCCGCATCATTCAAGGTGACATTCCCGCGAAGAAAGTGTATGAAGACGATCACGTCTTCGCTTTTGAGGACATCCAGCCGCAAGCCCCTACTCACGTGCTTGTCATTCCCAAAAAACATTTTGCCGGATTGAAGGAAGCAGAGGAAGAGCACGCTGAACTGATCGGACGCTGCCATTTGGCCGCCGCTCACATCGCTCGCCAGCGCAACATCGAAAACGGGTACCGCACCGTGCTCAACGTCGGCCCTGGCGCAGGCCAGTCCGTCTTCCACTTGCACGTCCATCTTGTCGGCGGACGCCCGCTCGCCTGGCCACCGGGCTAGTCGCCCGCTTTTTCGGGGTTCGGTTAGCCGAAGTTCGTAATCGTCGCTTGACCACCCTACATCTCTGTAATTACAAACAAATAACCCTATGCGACTCCAACTCACCCGCATCGGCAACTCGCGCGGCATGCGGATTCCCAAGCCCCTCATTGCGCAGTGCGGCTTGCGCGAAGTGGTAGAACGGCGAGTCACTCCCAGAGGCCTTGTCATTGCGCCTCATCGCGCACGCCGAGGGCTAGAAGCATGCCTTTGCCGTACAGTGTCCGGTGGAACGCGAGATGCTCCTCCATCCTTTCTCGCCGAATGACTTCGATGCCGAGGACTGGAAATGGTGAGCTATCCCGGCGGGACGAAGTGGCTCATCACTCTGGATCCGTCGAAGGGATCGGAAATCAAGAAGACCCGTCCCTGCCTCGTGATTTCTCCTGACGAGATGAACGAACCTCTACACAGGGCTTCGGTGGCGCCGATGCGACAACCCTCCGCAGTTACCCTAAGCGCGTGAAGGTCACCTTTCGAAATAAGACCGGGCAGATCGCTCTCGATCATTGCCCGCGGTCGATCGGCAACATTTGGTCCCAAACTTGGATCGGTCTAGGCTAAGACTGCTCATGAAGTTGCGGCATCCTCGTGGAAATGTTCGTTCGTTGAAAGATACTGGCAGGAAATGTTCTTACAGGAAGGGTTTGGCCCGAACTTCGCTGCTCAAAGTGGATGGCGGACGTTATTGCTATCGCAAAATAAATCGATCCAAATCGTCGGCGCTCACTGCGCTTTGCTCACAGCCTCAGGCTTCTTCTTAGCGAGAAAACGCACGTAGTTCACCAGGTCCCAGTTTTCCTGAACCTTCACCCGCGTACCCTCGCCCGGCATATCCTGATCGCCGTTCTTGATAATGTAAAAAAGTTCGCCGTCGGTCCGGCCCTTCAACGTCGCGGAATCGGTGAAGTCCGCCATCGTCAACTTCATATCGCTTGCCGTGTCCCCTTTTCCGTTGCCGTCCTTGCCATGGCACATGGCGCAGTCCATGCCCCACCACTTCCTGGCACGCGCCAGCGATTCGGGAGATGATTTAACGGGATTAGGCAACTTCGCAGCCTCAGCGGGAATGGCGACCGCCGCCGGCGTGGCCTGCGTTGCAGGAGTGGAAGTCTGTTGCGCGGAAAGCGCCAGCCCTATGAAAAGCAAAGCTGGAAGAACCAGTGTAACTCTGGACACAGGCACCTCCAATCTAGAACCGCGAGCATTGTAGCATCGCCCTATTGCACCGTCGGACTCTCTTCTTCCGGAGCCCCATGCCTCCGCAGCAACTGCGGCAGATTCTGCGAAAACGCCGACCGCGGCAAAACCATGTCGCATCCTACTTCGTGCGCCTTTTGCTTCAAATCTCCCTGCACGTGCGACAGAAATCCGATGATCGACGTCCCCTTCTTCAGCCTGCTCTTCAGCTTCGGAATCAGAGTCAGCGGCTTGGCATTCGCATTATTCAAATCAAAAATCAGCAGCGAAGGCTTCTCTTCCCCGTTCTGCTGCAAGCGTTCCGTCAAATCTTTATCGTTCTTGACGAACTCGACCTTCACGTTCAGCTTGCGCGCCGTCTCCTGAATCTTCGCCGCAAAAAACAAATCCTCGACGAACGCAAATATGCGCGAATTGGCGTCTTCCCTCATGGGCAACGGCTCCGGCTCACCTTGCGGATACTGCGCCGCAAACCCCGGACGCTGCCGCCCCGGCTTGTGCCCATTGCCGTTCAAGACGGCGCGATAGCTGTGATCCATGGGCGCGGTATAAATGCCGTCCGCATTCTGGCTATTCTTCTGCCGGTTCTGTCCTTGCCCCTGTCCAGGGCGCTGACCTCGCGGATTGGGCGGCCGCCGTCCCCGCCGCCTCCTGTTTCGTCCTCCGCCTCCGGAGGGTCTTCCCGGTCCTGCGTTCATAGTCCTCTCAAATACTCGTAATCACCGATTTCAACTCTCGACTGATTTCAACTCTTTTCAAAGTCTTGCAGAATTCAACTCGCGCGCCTCTGGACGTTCTTTCCGCGCCTAAGAACCGCTACTCAGCCTTACCTGCGGCTCGGTTTCACTACGTTGCGCGGACGCACACCTGGAAACGATCTCCTACTCTCGAAACCCAACTCTCGTGCGAACCAACCCCTATTTATTTGCGTATCGATTTTCCGTTATTCGGATCCGTCGCGCCGCCTCGAGAAGGGCTGGCGTGGAAGGCCTGCGCGGGAACGAGGCCAAATGAGAACATCCTTATCCTACTCGTCCCGCCCCCGCCGCGCAAGGCCCATCGGCCTTCGCTTTTGCACAGGAGGACATGGCTGCCGGGTCGGCTTCCGGCTTCCGCTATCCGGCTTCCGGGTTTGATCAAGTGAGGTGTGAATGAAATGGAGACTTCCGCTTCGTAGAAGCTTCGGCTAGGAGGTTTTTGGGGTGCCTAACCATCGCCCGATGCCCGAGGTCTGGTTTCCGAAGTGTGCGGTCCGAACTCCGGAAGCCGGAAGCCGATCTCACCCCAGCGACACTTCCCTAGCCCACTGCTGCGCCTGTAAATAAAGTCCCGCAATCTCCTCGCTCTTCAGATGCATGCTCTCCGCCACTCGTGCCGCAGCCTCCCACTCTCCGCTCTCATGCGCCAGCATCAACTGATGCACCGGACGCAACGCGCTCGGCTGTCCCAACAACACCATCCTGGTGTCTTTATCCAGAGGGAGCATTTCCACGACTTTCTCCATCGGCATTTCCAGCATGGCATCGATCAGCGATAGCAACCCCATCAGAAATAGATCCGAATCCCCGTGCGCCACCTTCGGCGACACCAACTCCGCAAATCTCGCCCGCACCAGCGACGAGAGCAACAAATCGCTGCTGCTGTCCTGCCCCGCGCCCACTGCCGCCACCAGCCTCACCCACCTACGCATCTCGCGCTCGCCCAGAATCGCCAGCCCATGCTTCACCGAATGGATCTCGTTGCGGAAGCCAAACATCGGCGAATTCAAATAGCGCAACAGCCGATAGCAAATCGACGCCTCGCCTTTGATCAACTGCTCTAGCTGTTGCATATCCAGGTCCGGGCTCGACACCGCCTGCAGCATGCGCAGGTAATTCATCCGGTTGGCCGGCATTTCATTTGCGCTGATCATCTCCGGCCTGCGGAAAAAATATCCCTGAAAATAGACGAACCCCATTTCCCGGGCCGCCGCAAACTCCTCCTGCGTCTCCACTTTCTCCGCCAGCATCCGCCGCTTCCACGGCCCGTAACGCTTCACCATCGCTATCCGTTGCTCCGCAGTCGTCAGCTTCAATTCCACTTTGATGATGTCGGCCATCTCGGCCAGTGGCTCCCGCGCATCGTTCATCACAAAATCGTCGAGCGCGATCATATATCCCGACTCTTTCAATCGTTCTACGGCCGCCATCACATCCGGATCCGGCGACACGCTCTCCAGCACCTCCACCACCGTCGAATTCGCAGGCAGCAACGTAACCAGCCCCTTGATCAGCGTATCCCGTGTGCAATTCACAAATGCCCGTTTGCCATCGCACAACATGTCGAGCCCCACCAGCACCGACCGGTCGAGCGTCGCCCGCGAAGCCATGTCCGCATCCCCGCTGGTGAACGCATTCTCCACCCCGTCGCGAAACAGCAGTTCGTACCCAAATACTCTTTTTTCGCGATCAAATATGGGCTGCCGCGCCACATAGCGCAGCCGTTGAATTGAGGAAGGATTCTGTTCCGGAGCAGGGGTAGCCGACGTAGTATTCATTCCTACCCCATCGGCAGTGAATCAAGAGAACTTGAAAGAAAAAACAAGAAGTGTGGCACGAGCGCCTCGCCCGTGATTGCTATAAGTAAAAGATCAAACCTCCCAACAAATTGTCATTTCGACCGGAGTCGGAGAGTAGCGACGCGAAGTGGAGAAAGCTGCTGTTTTTGTCTCGCGTCCAGTTCCGTTCGATCTGTCGGATTACGCGAGAGAGCACCGCGGCTACACGCTACCTCTGCACCCCGCCCAAACCCACCAGCGCTTGCACTACCCGAGCCGACCACTCCGCCACTTCATCGTCGCGCAGCGTTCGCTCCCGTGACTCAAACTTCGCCCGCAACAAAATCGAATACTTCCCGGCGCCAATCGATGCGCCGCGAAAAATCTCCACCGGACCAAACTCCCGCAACTCGCTCAATCGCAAATCCGCAACGGCCTTCTCCATCGCTCCGAACGCCACCGCATCGCCAAAAATAAAAGAAAAATCTCGCTCCACAACCGGATACTTCCCCAGCGGCTCAAACCGTATCTGCCGCAATCCTCGCAGGTACAGAGCTTCCAAATCGATCTCGGCCAAAAACACAGGCTCGCGCAACTTGCGCGCTGCAGCCACTTCCGGCGCAACCTGTCCCAACTGCACGATCACCGCGCCATCCACCGACGCCCGCGCCGAACGGCCGCGATGAAAATACTCCGCCGTTTCCCGGTCCCACGAAACGGTCCCAACCGCAAACGCGCCCACCAAGGTCTCAACATCACCTTTGGCGCTGCGAAATACCTCTGCCGCTTCCGCCTGCTCGCCTTTGCTCACATCCAGCACGCTGCCGGCGGGTTGCGCATGTTTCAGCGCTCCCAAGGTCGCTCCCAGGCACATGCGTTTGGGTTCAATCCGTTCCTCATCCCCCGCCTCATAAACGCTGCCCATTTCAAACAACCGCACATCTTTGAGATCGCGATTCAAATTCCAGGCCAGCATGTCCAGCATTCCCGGCACAAGCGACGGCCGCATCACCGATGCCTCTTCGCTCAGCGGATTTTCCAGCTCCAGCACTCGCGTCGCCGGCGCAAACCGCTCCGCATCCTCGTGCGAAATAAACGTGAGCGACACCGCTTCGTTATAACCGAGCGCCAGAGCCCGCTTTCGCACCTCAGACTGCGCTCGCGCATGTGGCAACTCCACCACTTCGCCGCTATACGCGGGCAAGGTATTTTCGAAGCGGTCATATCCGTGCAGCCGCGCAATCTCTTCGATCAAATCAATCTCGCGCTCCACATCCAAGCGCCAACTCGGGATGTGAACTCGAAACTGCTGATCAGCCTGGCCCTCGGGAATCACGCCGAATCCCAGCTTCTTCAAGATGCGGAAAATCTCTCCCGCATCAATATTGCCGCCGAGAATGCGCTGCACCTCGGAAACACGCAGCACCACCGGTGCCTGATCTAGCCTGCGCGCGACCACATCGACCGCATCGCCCACCAATTCCCCGCCGCCAGATTCAAGAATCAATTTCGCCACTAAATCGCACGAAATAATCGTCGATTCAAAATCCGCGCCGCGCTCAAAGCGGTGCGACGCATCCGTATGAATCCCATGCCGCCGCGAAGTCTTGCGAATCGTCGCCGGATCCCACCAGGCGGATTCGATTAAGATATCCCGCGTCTTGTCGGTAATCATGGTGTCGTAGCCACCCATCACGCCGGCCAGAGACACCGCTCGTTTTGCATCGGCGACGACGACATCTTCCGCACTCAACGTGCGTTCCACACCGTCAAGTGTCTTCAGTTTTTCGCCTTCTTTCGCCCGACGAATGATCAGCTCTCCGCCCTCAAGCAAATCGAGATCGAAAACATGCGTCGGCTTCCCCATCTCCCACAGGACATAATTCGTCGCATCCACGGCATTGCTGATGGGCCTTTGACCGAGAAGCCCCAACCGATGCGCAATGTTATCTGGCGATGCTTTGATGGACGTCCCACGAATCACCCGCGCCGAAAATCGCGGACAACTTTGTTTATCCTTAATAGAAATCGGAAAAGGCGTATCCCCGCCGTGGTCTTTGACTGAATGCTGATTGCCGAGGGCTGACTGCTGCCTCAACTCCACCCCGTAGATTGCCGCCGCCTCCCGCGCGACGCCATAATGATTCATCGCGTCTGGACGGTTCGTACCAATCTCCATCTCAAACACGGTATCGGCCCCGCTCCCGCTGACCCCCTCGACCGCAATGCCAACCGCAGTCAAGTCCTCAGCCAGCCGTTGGTCATCAACGGAGACATCGACAAACTCCCGAATCCAATGGGAAGAAAGTTTCATTTCACTCTGTCATCCTGAGTGACAATTTTGCTTTGCGAATGCGAAGCAAAACCGCAGTCGAAGGATCCCGTGTCCCCTATGCACCTAAAACGGCTGCGAAAGGAATTCGTACCCATGCTCCCAGTTTTTTTGCTCGAAGCTCAAAACTCGCAGTTCGCGGCTCACCCCCACTGCTGCAAAAACCGCACATCCCCCTGAAAGAACAACTGAATATCATCCACGCCATACTTCAGCAGCGCAATCCGGTCCGCGCCCATGCCAAATGCAAATCCCGAAACCTTTCTCGGATCGTATCCGTTGTCCTTCACAAACTCGAACACATTGGGATCGACCATGCCGCATCCCAGTATCTCGATCCATCCCGTCTGCTTGCAGGGACGGCAGGGATCGCTGCCGCGCTTCCCGCTGCCGCCGCAAATGAAGCAGGAAACATACATCTCCGCGCTGGGCTCGGTGAAAGGGAAAAACGACGGCCGGAAATGCGTCTTCACCGACGACCCGAACAATGCCTTCATAGCGTGATCGAGCGTGCCCTTGAGATCGCCAAAAGTAATATTGGTATCGACCGCGAGCCCCTCGACCTGATGAAACATCGGCGAATGACTTGCATCCGGAGGATCGTTGCGATGCACCGTCCCCGGAATCACAATACGAAGTGGAGGCCGCATCTTTTCCATCGTGCGAATCTGCACCGGCGACGTATGCGTGCGCAGCAGCAACCGCTCGCGCGCGGACTTCTTCGACTGCCCGGCGATAAACAAAGTATCCTGCGTATCCCGCGCCGGATGATTCGGCGGAAAATTCAAAGCCTCGAAGTTGTAATAATCGGTTTCGACCACGGGACCTTCGGCAACCGAATAACCCAGCTTCTGAAACACGGAAACAATTTCATTGGTCGTACGAATCACAGGATGCTCCGCCCCGATAGCACGGCGGACACCAGGGAATGTGACGTCGACGGAAGACGAGAAATATTTATCGAGGATAGGATAATTCTTAGAGAGTCCACTGCCTCGTTCGACGTCTCTTTCCACCTGCTCTTTAACTAGATTCACTCGTTGCCCAACGTCACGCTTCGCATTTTTTGGCGCGGGTTTGAGCCACAGATCGTTGACCAGCGTGAGAATGCCACTCTTACGGCCTAACCAGCGATCTCGGAGTTCCTTCCAATCCGATTCATTTCTCACTGCCTGCCATTCGGAGTCACTCGCAGACAAAAGCTCTTGGACAGCATCATCCAGCGCCGCCGACGAATAGTCCGTCAATTTAGGAACGGTATAAGCCATCTTGCGAGGTCTCTAGAAGTCTTGTCATTCCGAACAGGGCCGAAGGCCCAGTGAGGAATCTGCATTGTTCCGGCCACATGCAGAAAAGCAGATTCCTCGCCACCGCGCGATGCGCGACGACTCGGAATGACAAATATATTGGCTGAATGCTGAGTGCTAATTGCTGAGTGCTTGCTCTACGCCGCGCTAATCGCCGCTTTCGCCTGCGTCGCCAAATCCGCAAACCCCGCCGGATCCTTCACCGCCAGATCAGCCAGAATCTTGCGATCCAGTTCGACGCCAGCGACCTTCAGCCCATGAATGAACTGGTTATAGCTCATTCCGTTAAGCTTGGCCGCAGCTCCGATGCGCACAATCCACAGCGAGCGATATTGCCGCTTGCGCTGCTTGCGCCCAGAATAGGCAAATTTCAGCCCGCGTTCGACGGCTTCTTTGGCTGAGCGGTAGAGTTTTGATTTAGTTAGAAAATAACCGCTGGCGCGGTCTAATATCTTTTTTCTCTTGGCACGGCGTTTTGTGCCGCGTTTTACGCGAGGCATGGTTTGTTCTCCTTTTTGCTCTCAATTTAACGGCGGCTGGAGGTAAGGAGATCGAAATCTCTGACCTCTTCACACGCCTATCTGCCAAGCCAGGGCTAAAGCCCACATTTGTGTTGGCCGGCAATGGCACGACTAAAGCCGTGCCATTCCCACAGACTCTCACTGATACGGAATCATTCGCAGAACCTTGGCCAGATCGCCATCGCTGACCAACGCTCCCGATCTCAGTCCGCGTTTCCGTTTCGTCTCTTTTGACGTCAGGATATGACGCAAGTGCGAACGGCCCCGTTTCACTTTTCCGGTGCCCGTTTTCTTGAAGCGCTTGGCAGCGCCAGTATGTGTTTTTAGTTTCGGCATAAGTCCCCTAAATTGGCTTTAGAATTTGCTACGAGGCCGGTTTGGCCACGGCCTCGGCAGCCTCTGGCGGAGCGCTCTGCGCGGCGGCCTTCGCTTTTTCTATATTCATCTCGCCGGCATTTCTTTCTTTCTTTTCAGCGCGAGCCTTTTCTTTTTCCGCAGTCGCCCGTTCTTTCTCGCGATCCTTTTCCGACTTCTTCGGCGCCAGAATCGCGTGCAGTGTGTTGCCCTCCTGGCGAGGCCGGAACTCTACGATACTGTGCGGTTCGACATCTTTTATCAGCCGCTCTAAAATCTGGCGACCCAGGCTGGTGCGGGTCATTTCGCGTCCGCGGAAGAAGATCGTTGCTTTGACTTTATCTCCTTCATCGAGGAAGCGCAGCACGTGATTCTTTTTCGTTTCGTAGTCGTGGTCGTCCACGTTAATACGAAATTTGACTTCCTTAACCGTAATTGTCTTCTGGTGCTTCTTCGCCTCGCGCTCTTTTTTCTCCTGCTGGTACAGGTATTTCCCGTAGTCCATAATTCGGCACACGGGAGGCTGCGCAGTGGGCGAAATCTCAACCAGATCCAGATTTTTTTCGCGGGCTTTCTTGAGCGCTTCATAGGGCGGCATGATGCCCAACTGCGCCCCTTCGTCGTCAATCACGCGGATTTCCCGCGCGCGAATGCGGTCGTTGGTGCGGATAAAACGTTTATCGATACGGTCCTCCGGGCTCTAAGCGACTGAGAATAGAAGATTATAGCATGTGATATGCGGCTCTTAAGGTATTAGCCTTTAGCTCTTAGCCTTATCAACGCTTCAAGAAGCCCGGTCCATGCAAATCGGACGACCCCACTCAATGCAGAAGGCTTCTTATTGAAAAGTAGAGCATGAACACTCCAAAAAGAAGCAACCCGAACCCAGACGCGCGATGGTCAAATCGAGAACAGCGCTCAATCGTGAGGCGCTCCATCAGTCCGCTCTTCTGGAAGTGCCAATTGCGAAGATCAACGTACGCTGAGGGCTTGAAGAGCATGAGATAACCGAACCCGGCAAATGCTAGTGCCACGACGGAAGAGCAAGCAACCGCGTATAGCTTCTCGATGGACATTCGGCGAACGGCAACCTTTCAAGGAAGTATAATCCCGCTGCACGGATTCTATAACCCGATCGCGCTCCTTTAGTGTTTCTTGCTAGAACGCACGGTCAGCCAGGCTTTCGCTCCTAACTCCGGAATTCCGAAAACGAGGCCGACAACGAAGCTGTTAACGAAGTTCAATCTTATCTTGCTGGTGGTGTTCGGCGCTGGCGGACTCATCATTTCTATAGTCAGCGATAACTTCCTCATCAACAATGCGCGCCGCGAAGTCTTGCGTGAAGCGGAGCTGATGAGGGCCAGCGCCCAGTCTGTGCGCGATTACACATCTTCCGACCTGAAGCCTTTGCTGGAACAAAATCCGCAGCATGAGAAGAAGTTTCTGGCGGAAACGATTCCTTTCTTTGCCGCGACCAGTACGTTCAACAAACTGCGGCGAGCCTATCCTGACTACAGCTACCGCGAAGCTGCGCTGAACCCGACCAATCCGGAAGACCGCGCCGCCGATTGGGAGGCCGACGTTATTCGGTACCTGCGCGACCATCCTGAGCAGAAGCAATATACGGGAGAACGGGAGACGGCGACGGGGGCGTCAATGTTTCTGGCGACGCCGATTGCAGCGGATGCGACTTGCATGGAATGCCACAGCCGTCCGGCTGCGGCGCCGGCCGCCATGATCGCAACCTATGGGTCGAATAACGGCTTTGGATGGAATCAGGGCGAAATCATCGGCGCGCAGATTGTATCCGTGCCAATGTCGGTGCCGGTGCGGAATGCCAAGCAGGCGTTTCATCTGCTGCTGATTTATCTGATGATCACGCTCATCGCGGCTATCGCCGTGCTCGATGCGGCGGTTTACTTCATCGTGATCCGTCCGTTGAAACTGGTTTCCGAAGTTGCCGACCGCGCCAGTAAGGGAGACATGAACACGCCTTCATTGCCGGTGAAGGGAAGCGATGAAATCGCAACGGTGACAGCGTCTTTCAATCGCATGCAGTTGAGTCTGGCCAAGGCGCTGAAGATGCTGAAGTGAATTTTTGGTTTAGCTGAAGAGAGTTATCCGCCCGTAAGAGTGAAGTTCACGCTGATCCGGGTGTTCACCGGTGTTGCTTCGCCGTTGATAACGTAGGGCTTATATTTCCATTTTTTTACGGCGTCGATTGCGGACGGAATTAGCAGGGGATGGCCACTCGTCGCCTTAAGATTTTCAACGTTGCCTTCGCGAGAAATATCGGCGTCGATCACTACCATTCCCTGAATGTGCGCTTGCCGCGCCAGTGGCGGATATGCCGGAGCGATCTCGGTGATCAACAGACTGTGGGCCGCTTCGGGTGACAGGTGAACAATTTGCTTCGGCTTGGCCTCTGCGCCTTTAGTGGGGATCTCGGATGCTGCTGAAGGCTTCGCTTCCACCGCCGCAGGCTTTGCTTCCATTCCCGAAGACATAGACTCCGTTGGCGTGGAAGCGGCCTCGACGCGCGATTCTTGTGGCTTATCGTGCACCGCTGGTGAGGGATTCTCTTCCCCGGAGCGGGCAAAATGTGCCGCGACTACGATCGCCAGAACCAACATACCTCCCATGGCGATCAGCGAAAACTTCCATCGATTTGGCGAGTGCGCGCTCGGGACGAGCGGAGCCGTCCTGAACTGTTCGTCATTCCGCTGCACGAGTGCCGAACCGTCGGGACTCGGAGTTGGTGGAGTTGCGGTTCGCGCAGTCTCAGGGAATGGGGCTGTCGGGATAGCGGCATGGTTCAGAAATTTTTCGCGCGCGGTCTCAGAATCAATCTCCTCCGCGACGATGCGATAGAGGTCTTCCACCGAGGCGCAGTGCGAGGCTGCGCGATTCACGACAATTGCGGCGATCGGCCCGATGTGGAGCGCGAGCTCGCGGGTCACGCGCTCGATAACGGCCGGTTCGATCGAGGAAGGGTCTTCATCTTTGGCTTTAGGCTTCGGCGCGTTTGTCGCCAGGTACGACGCAGAGTTCCGCGGCGCAGCGGTTACTAGCTTGAGTGAGGAGTTCGATATGGGATTGAATCCGGCGCTCCCATCACTCTGACTCGCTGCGTCCAGACGGCGCAGCGCTTCCAATAGAAGTTGGATGTCCGATCTCCATCGGGCGTGGGTTAGTTCGATGCAGTTGCGATAGGCAAGTTCCTTGAGATCCTCGGGGAGCTGTTCAGCGGTGGGCATCGAGGCGCCGCGCACCAGGACTGGAATCACCGGAATATCGCGCCTTAATGCGGAGGCGGTTTCGATGCGGACGAAATCGGCGGGATCGTCGAGGCGCCGCGCTCCAGTTTCATTTTTCGCGCTGAGCCATTCCGGGCCCATCACGACCAGGAGGACGCCGCACTTTGTCACACCTTCTTCGATGGCTTTGCGGAAATCGCGTCCCGCCTCGATAGCGGAAACATCCATGAATACCGTCTGCTCGTCGAAGTGCTTGACCAGATCGTCAAACAAACGACCGGCTTCTCCCTGCGAGTCACTGCGCCGATAGCTGACGAAGATGCCGCTCAACTACGATTCCTCAGCGAGTATAAATCGCGTCCGCTCGCTCGTTTCAAGCCATGTACTAGATACCAACTAAGCCGGCTTTCCCTTCGAATCCTGTTGCTGGATTGAGGCCCACTTGGCGCTTTCCTGTGAGACCAGAGACTCGACTCGTTCCGCCAGCAAAGCCCGGGGCTTCTCTACATTCGCGTAAACTCCCGCGCCGGCCAGGAATAGATATTTTTCGTGTCTAAGAGATTCACAAGTCGAGCGGTAGTCGATCCAGTTCTCGTGATACCGATTGAGTTGCAGCATTCCTTCGAAAACCGTAATAAGAACTCCTAAAACTCCTGTGGCCACATGCGCGTGGGGGATGGTAGACGATGCCGCAAGGAACGGGATCAGCGCCGCGGAAACGATCTCCGTCATCTTGAGCCGCTTGAACCAGTGCATGTTGATTCCGCTTTTTCGGTCGTACCAGGCAATCTGGTCTTCCAAGCGTTCGAGGATGGGATCGGGGGCTAAGTTCTCAACAGCCGCGTTCATGGGTAGCCATTCTATGACTTACTCATGGGAAAACAAAGTGTTGCGGGCGGGTAGTGTTGCGGTTTGATTCCTGAGTCTTGTAGTGGTACACGGCAAGATCCCTTCGACTTTGCTCAGAGTCTATGACTTTCGATGTCGTCAAAAATCGTCGTTGCAAACAAAATAGTCATGACAATAAACGGTCATAAATTCAAAAGGCGCAAACTCTCAGGGTGACAACCGACGGTCCATGGTAGAGATGAGGCTCTCGGTAACAAGTGATGGTCGAACACTGCGTCGGGTTATTTGGATTGCCGGGATTGCGCGTCAGTGCTCGTCCTCAGTGTTCATCCGTGGGGGCAGCCGTACCGTCCGACCACTTGGCGACCGGAATCAGAAACAGGGTCAGCTGACGCTTTTCTTTCGACCTGAGAGATACGGCAAGCCGCATCTCTCACGTGGAATTTTGGCAGATTGCCTACCGGATAACCATCTTCGCAGACCAACTCTTCACGAACTCTTCCATGCGGCCGAGTGCTCGGGCAAAGTTGTCGGCAGATGCGGCAAAGCCCAGGCGGAAATGCGAGGGCATATCGAAACAATCTCCCGGTACCAACAGAATTCCGCGCTCGGTTGCGGCTTGGCAGAAGGGACGTGTGTCTTCGCCATTTAAAAACCACGGGAAGGCCGTCATTCCGCCTTGCGGGCGGATCCAGCCGAGAACGTCGCGATGCGTAGCCATGAAGCGATCCAGTTTCTGGAGATTCCGGCTGGCAGTTTCCTGCGTCTTCCCGAGAACGGCGGAGTGGTTGCGAACCGCGATCTCGGCGAGGATTTCTCCCGGAGTGCTGTTGCAGGCCGTGAAATAGGAGCGGGCGGTCAAGTATTGCTCGCGTCTCCTGGCGTCGCGCTCGATCATCCATCCAGTACGCGTTCCTGCGAGCGGGAAAGCCTTTGATAGATCGTTGATTATGGTGGCATGCGGGAGGCGCGCGGCGGATTTCGTTTCGCGTCCGTGATAGATCGGGTGAAAAACCTCGTCGCTAATCAGTTGGATGCCATGCTGGGACGTGAACTCGTGCAAAGCCTCCATCTCGGAGTCGCTGATGGTGGCGCCGGTCGGGTTATGCGGGCTGTTTACCAGGATCAGCTTCGTCTTGGAATCGGCGAGACGCTTGATCTCGTCCATATCGATGTGGAAGCTGTTTTCCCGACGCACGCGGTAGTGGCGCAGCTCAAGGCCGAGCGACTCGGGAAGCGCTGAGAAATTCGTCAAGCCGGGCAGCGGCACGATGACGTTGGCTCCGGGCTCGGCGGCAAGCCACATGAGCACGACCAGGGCTTCCGAGGCGCCCGTGACCACCTGCACGTGGTCGACACTGACGCCCTGCATCTCGGCAATCGCTTCGCGCAAACTGTCGGCGCCAGCGGGACGGCTGAACCCCACTTTGTGATTCAGGTAACGCTGGCGAGACTCTTCGCCGCCGAGGTCTAGGAGTTCGTTGGCAGTCCAGGTGGGGCCGGTGCTCGCGGCAAGGTTGAATTCGATGCCATGTTCGTAGATGTCGAGCCAGGCATCGAGCAGAAAGGGCTTCAGGCGCATGAGGTCACCTCAGGGCAGATCGATGCGCAGGTGAGACCCGTCAGATACGCATGTGGCTCGATTCTAGCCTAGGAAAGCGGTTTGCGGGCTGAGGCGACGCGCGGAATTCCCTGCAAATCATTTGTCAGTGTTATGTCTTCCCAACCATGCAGGAGTGCGCGCGCGCGGTCCCTGCCGTTGATTTCCATAATTAAGGTAGCCACCGGCCGGAGCGCGATGTGAGCTGCGGAATGATCAGAATCCAAACTGCTGAAATGCCTGTACCGCAGCAGCAGAGGTTAAGGCTCCATCAAGATGGGCTTCACGCTGAGCGCGATTGATCCGTTGATGTTGGAGGTAGCGCCAGTGAGGTCCACAAACATTTTGTATCCCTTGGGCGGAGTATAGGGGGCGGTGGTGCAAACGCCGTTGCTGCAGGTTTGCGATACGTCCCATACGATCAGATTTTTCGCAACCTGGCAGGACCAGATGTTGCCCGAACTGGTGCACGGCGAAGGAGTCTGCCCGTTCAGCCATTCATACACCTCCTGATAGGCGTAACCGGCCGCGGTAGGCGCTCCTGCCGTCGTCTCGATGGTTCCCGAGAGAGAGTGGCCCCATGTATACCAGGTTGTCATTTGCAGGCCATTTTGCGTGGCGAGTCCGGCTTGCACGATTTCAAACTGCGCGATCCATGCGGCTTGCATGTCGGGATCGATCATTCCACCTACACCCCAACCGCCTTCGGTGGAGAGAATCGGTTTGCCCTTGAGCCCGTTCGTGTCGGCAACCAGGCGAAAGCCGGTGATCATGGTCTGAATGGCGGCGTTGGTTGATGCCGTACTTTCGGGCAATGGAACGGGAAGCTTGATTCCCTTGCCGGTCTTACTGGGATAGCCATGAAAGGTCAACCCATCGGCATACTTGTAGCCGCCGCTCTGGAGGTATAACTTCATGAACGATTCGCCGGTAGGCCAAACTACGGATGGTGTCATGACCTGGCTGTAAGGATCCTGCTTCAAGATGGGATAAGCGGCGGCGGCCATGGCAACCAGCGAAGAGACACTGCCGGTCCAGAACGAGGATGTATTCGCCTCATTCCAGATTTCGTAATACTTGACGTGAGGCGCGGTGTGGCCATTGTAATGGTCCACTAACGCGGTGAGGAAGTCGGTCCAATCGGTCATCTTAAGCGGCGCAACCGTGCAACCGACCACGCCATTTTTCTGAGTGGAGCAATGCGTCTGCGAGTTCACGGCCCAGCCGGGGGTCCAGCCGAGAACGACGTCGATCTGCGCCACGCCATGCTCATCTTTGGGAGCGCTGGTAACAAACTCATCCATGTTCGAGAAGTCGTAGGAGCCTCTGGCAGCGCCTTCAATCGAAGTCCAGGCGAGGGGCGGATGACTCAGCGTGCCGTAGCTCACCTTGGGCATATCGGAGGTCTGACTCACTCCCATGCCAAAAAAAGAAGGTTGGATTTGTGATTGGGCAGCAGGGGCGAGCAGGCAGATGGAGAGGACGGCCAGCAGGGTTAACCGGTTTCTCATTCGAATTATTCCCTTTTCTTGTTTCCACTAATTTCTTGTTTCCAGCAACACGTTCTGGTCCAGACTGATCGTCGCTACGAACCTTCGAGCGGGAGCAGGACGCAGTTTTCCGCTTAGTTGAATGCTTGGGAAAAACGCTGAGACTGGCCGCCACTCAGGCGGGAGAGAGCAAACCTGATGAGTGAAAGTTTAGCGTAAGCAAGGCTGCAGACCAAGCGAAATCCGGCTTCGCGGAGTCGCAAAATCTTGCAACATTTAGGAGTTGGAGGTGGGCCGACTTGCGATGTTTATCATGACGATCCCAAGCTGAATGAGGATTGGGATTTACTTGACTTGCGCGGTAAGCCGCGATATTGTCGCGAGCCATAGGATTCGGACGCTAGCTCGGGCCCGTCCTATCCTGACGCTTCCCAGTCTGGCGTCGTCGTATTCCCCAGGGGGGCCCGGCTGTTTTTGTACGTCTACACCAACGCCACGGGTGAGACTCGACATGCCGATTCGCCATTTGTATAGTTTCTCTGCCAGCCTAAGTCCCGCCAGCCTACGGTACTTCTTTCTTTTTGCCTTGTTTTCCGGGATTTACCATCCTGTGCCGGCGTTGGCGAACCAGGGATTCCAGCCGGTATCGCCGGAAGAGTTGAAGATGACGGGCGAGCCGCTGGCCCCGGGCGCACCGGCGATTATTCTCTACCGGCAAGTGGACCGCGATGACAACAGCCGCACCTCGCACGAAGACAACTATTACCGGATCAAGATCCTGACCGAGGAAGGGCGGAAGTACGCCGACATCGAGATTCCTTTTGTCAAAGGGGACGACAACGTTATCGGCATCCATGCGCGCACCATCCGGCCCGATGGATCGATTCGAGATTTCGGTGGACAGGTTTTCGAGAAGACGGTGGAAAAATCACGGGGAAGGAAAATCGTGGTCAAGACGTTTACCTTTCCCGAGGTTGAAGTGGGCAGTGTGCTCGAGTATTACTTTACCTACGATCTGAAGGAATACGCTCTTTTCGATTCGCACTGGATCCTCACAGACGAACTGTTCACCAAGAATGCAAAGTTCTCGCTGAGACCTTACGTCAGCACGTTTGAGAACCAGTTCAATCTGCGCTGGAGCTGGCACGATCTGCCGCCGGGCAGCACTGACCCGAAAGAAGGACCGGACCACATCGTGCGGATGGAATCTCACAACATTCCCGCGTTCCAGCGAGAAGATTTCATGCCTCCGGAAGACGAAACGAAATCGCGAGTGGATTTCATTTATTCCGAAGAGATGCCGGAAAGAGACGAGAACGAATTCTGGAAGAAGGTCGGTAAGAAACGGAATGGCGCTCTGGAAGGCTTTGTGGGGAAGCGCAACGCCATGGCGGCAGCGGTCGCTCAGATCATTTCGCCAAACGATACGCCGGAAGTGAAGTTGCGGAAGATCTATGATCGGGTGCAGCAGTTGAAGAACACGTCGTATGAACTGCAAAAAACGGAGCAGGAACAGAAACGCGACAAAGAGAAAGCGGCGGCGAATGTGGAGGATCTTTGGAAACGAGGATACGGCGATGGGCAGAGGTTAACCTGGCTGTATCTCGCGCTGGTGCGGGCAGCGGGGTTCGAGGCTTATGGATGCTGGGTTTCGGATCGCAGCAATTACTTTTTTTCGCCGAAGGTGATGGATGCCAGGAAACTGGATGCGAATGTGGTTTTGGTGAAGCTTAACGGGAAGGATTTGTATTTCGATCCAGGAGCGATGTTTACGCCGTTCGGGATGCTGTCGTGGGCGGAGACCGGAACCACCGGGCTGAGGCTCGATGGGGATGGCGGAACGTGGATTCGGACTACGCTGCCGGAGAGTACGGAGTCGCAGATTCAGCGGGTAGCGAAGCTAAAACTTTCCGACCAAGGCGATCTGGAAGGAAAGTTGACGGTCACCTACACCGGACTGGAAGCCATGTACCGGAGGCTGGGATGGCGCAATGCGGACGAAGTCGCGCGGAAGAAATTTCTTGAAGATCAGATCAAGGAACAGGTTCCGGCGGCCGCGGAATTGGAATTGACCAACAAGCCGGACTGGAGCAGCGCGGAAACGCCGCTGGTAGCCGGATTCGACATTAAGATTCCGGGGTGGGCGGCGAGCGCGGGCAAGCGGGCACTACTTCCTGTGGGATTCTTTACGGTTCATGAGAAGCGGATTTTTGAACACGCGGACCGCGTGCATCCCATCTATTTTGAATATCCATATCAAAAGGTGGATGACGTAACCATCGAACTGCCGATGGGCTGGCAGGTGAGCAGCGTGCCCCATGAACAAAGATCGGATGGGCGCGTTGTTTCCTACGATTTGAATGTGGAGAGCGGCAAAGACACGGTGCACGTGGTGCGGAAGTTGAATATCGATATTTTGCTATTGGAGACCAAGTATTACGGGGCGCTGCGAAATTTCTTTCAGGTGGTGAGGACCGGAGATGAAGAACAAGTCCTGTTACAACCGGGAACGGCCAGCGCCAGCAACTGAGCTGCGCATACTAATGCTGGCTGCATGGATCGTGGCCTGCGTGTTGATTTGCGTTCCGCAAGCTTCGGCCGGTGGCGACGCTCCTTCCTGGATGCATAGCGTAGTCGCCGCTCCTTTGCCGGCATACGACGAGAAAACCGACGCGGTCTTGTTGTATTCAGAAACGAATGTGACTGTGCTTTCGACGGACAAGATCCGGACGCAGGTGCGGCAGGCCTACAAGATTCTGCGGCCGAATGGACGCGAACATGGAACGGTCTCCGTAGCCTTCAATCCACAGAGAAAGATCCGGAGCCTGCATGGCTGGTGCATTCCCGCGCAGGGAAAGGACTACGAGGTCAAAGACAAGGATGCAGTCGACCGCGCTTTTCGCGGCGGAGAGCTTGTGGATGATGTGAAATTTAGAGTGTTGCAGATTCCGGCAGCTGACCCGGGCAACATTGTTGGTTACGAATACGAAGTGGAAGAGCAGCCTTTTTATCTGCAAGATATGTGGTACTTCCAAGGGGAAGATCCTGTGCGGGAGGGACATTATTCGCTGCAGCTTCCTTCCAGTTGGGAGTTCAAGGTTTCGTGGCTCAATCATCCAGAAGTAACGGCGACCGACGGCGGAAGCAATCTTTGGCGATGGACGGTCAAGGATGTGGAAGGAATCCGAAAAGAAGAAGATATGCCGCCTGTGAGCGGAGTCGAAGGCCAGATGATCGTAACTTTCTTTCCGCCCGGCGGCCGCGCGCTGAACGGATTTGCGGCCTGGAACGACATGGGAAAGTGGTACGGAGATCTGGTCGGTAGCCGCGTGGCCGCTTCTCCAGAGATCAAGCAGCAAGTGGCAACACTGACCACCTCAAAGAGTACGCAGCTACAAAAGATGCAGGCCCTGGCTCAGTTTGTGCAGCACGATATTCGCTATGTCGCAATCGAGTTGGGCATTGGCGGGCTTCAGCCGCACGCCGCGCCTCAAGTCTTCTCGCATCACTACGGCGATTGCAAGGACAAAGCCACACTGATGCGCTCGATGCTGCAAGAGATCGGCGTGGAATCCTACTTCGTCGTGATCAATAGCCAGCGTGGGGTGGTTACTCGCGACATGCCGGCTCACGATGGATTCAATCACGTGATTACCGCGATCAAGTTGCCGGACGGAGTGGCGGGTACTGCGCTCATCGCGACCATGCAGCATCCCAAGCTGGGCAAAATTCTATTTTTTGATCCCACTGATGAACTCACTCCCTTTGGCCAGATTCGCGGAGATTTGCAGGACAATTACGCGCTGCTGGTGACGCTGGACGGCGGCGAACTGATTGGACTGCCACAGCAACCTTCCGCCATGAACAGCATACAGCGGACGGCGACGCTGACGCTCGACCCCAGTGGCACTTTGCGCGGAGATGTGAAGGAGGTGCGGCTAGGAGATCGCGCATCTTCGGAGCGCTGGCGATTGCGCACCATAAGCAATGACCAGGACAGGATCAAGCCAATCGAAAGCCTTCTGGCCGGATCGCTCTCCAGTTTTCGTATAACCAAGGCGACGCTCATAAATCTGTCGTTTGCCGATCAGCCGTTCGGATTCAACTATTCGTTCGAGTCGGAGCGTTACGCCAAAAATGCCGGAGGGTTACTGCTGCTGCGGCCGCGAGTGCTCGGCGTGAAGGCGCAAGGTCTGCTCGAAACCAAAGAAGCGAGGAAGTTTCCCGTGGAGTTTGAAGGGCCGGTGCGCGACACCGATAAGTTTGAAATTACGATTCCGCCTGGATACGAAGTGGACGATCTCCCGCCGCCAGTTGACGCCGATTATAGCTTTGCCAGCTATCACTCTAAGATTGAGGTGAAGGGCAACGTGATCGGATATACGCGAACGTTTGAAGTAAAAGAATTGAGCGTGCCGGTGGATAAAGCGGAAGACTTGAGAAAGTTCTATCGCACGATTGCGGGGGATGAGCGGAATACAGTGGTGTTGAAAGCTGGGACGAAGTAGCGGAACTTCCGGCTCCGGCCTTCGGATCTCGGACTTCAGCGTACTTCGGCGATTAGAGCCCCTGCTTCGACGGCTTTTACTTCTGCTTTTATCCAACAGTTGGATTCGTGGTGGCCTTCGAGATGGAGCTTCAGGTAATTGTCGGTTAGGCCTTCCGTGCCGGGTTCCGATTGGCCCAATGTGATGGCTTCTACTGTTTGGCCGATGAAGGAGCGCATGAATGCTCTTTTCTTTTCTTCGGCTAAGTCACGCAGGATGCGGTTGCGTTCGCGAGCGATGTGGACTGGGACCTGATTCGGCAAGTCGGCTGCGGGAGTGCCAGGGCGCGCCGAATATGTGAAGACGTGCAGGTAAGTAAACGGTAGGTCTTCGATGAACTGCCGCGTAGCCTCGAATTCGACTTCGGTTTCGCCCGGGAATCCGACCATCACGTCGGCTCCGATGGCTGCGGCGGGCATAGCGGCGCGGATCTTTTCGATCTTTTCCCGATAGTGCCAGGGACGATATTTGCGATGCATACGGCGCAACACGGCGTCGCTGCCGGATTGCAGAGGTATGTGCGCGTGTTTGGCGATGCGCGGCGAGGCAGCTACCAGGCGAATTAATTCGTCGGACCAGTCCATAGGCTCGACGGAAGAGATGCGGAGCTTTTCGAGAGAAGTGTCCGCGAGGATGGCGCGGATTAAGTCTTCGAAGGTCGGCTTCCGGCTCTCGGTTCCCGGCGTCCGGAAAGTGACTTCGGACCTCGGACCTCGGACCTCGGACGCCTCACAGCCCGGCAACGTTGAAGTTGTAGTTTGCTCGAGATGTTGAGAGGTTCGCCGGAAGCCGGAAGCCGAAAGACGGAAGCCGCTTTTGCCGGGGTCCGAAGTCTGAGGTCCGAGGTCGAGGTCTCTTCCCCAGCGGCCAAGGTTGATTCCGCTGATTACGACTTCGCGATAGCCGGCGGTGACGAGCGCATTCACTTCGCGCAAAACCTCATGCAGAGGAAGCGACCGGCTTTGGCCGCGAACGTAGGGAATCACACAGAAGGAGCAGCGGTTATCGCATCCGTCCTGGACCTTGAGGTTGGGGCGGGTACGCTGATCGCTCTGAGAACCGGCGGCAATGCCGTCGAAGACGGGGGCGGCCAGTAGTTCAGTGTGGGCGAAAATGTCGGAGACGAAGAGGCGGCCTCCGGCTTCCGGTTCCCGGCTTCCGGAATTCTCACTCAGGGCCGAGAGCGCGACGAAAGCCTGACCTCTTTCCTGGCCGTTGATCGCAGCGCTGGAAGCGCTGCGCCACCCAAAATCCATCGACAGCGCGATGTCGGTGAGTTGGTGCTTGTGCGAGTTGCCGATGACCGCGCTCACCCCGGGCAGCGCTGCCAGTTCTCGTGGGGCGCGCTGGGCGTAGCATCCGGTCACAATGATTTTTGCGTTGGGGTTCTGGCGCTGTACACGGCGGATGGCTGCGCGCGCATCCTGGTCAGCGGCGGCGGTGACGGTGCAGGTATTGAGGATCACGAGGTCGGCTTCCGAGGACGGGGCGTGAGCGAGGCCGCGTTGTTCGAACTGGCGGTCGATCGCGGCGCCGTCAGCCTGGGTAGCGCGGCAGCCAAAATTTTCTACGTGATAGGTGGGCACGTGAGTATGGTAGCGCATTGGGCTGAAGGCCGCGTGGCCGCCGCCCACACCCGAGAGCCTCCCCTGAGCTAGTCGAAGGGCGACCGTCCCTCGTTGCCGCGAAGCTAACGCAGCCTTAACGCAGCTGCGCGTCAGGCAGAGATGGCCGAACGCTTCTGCTGGAAACATTCCCGGCAAAAGATCGGACGGCCCTGCGTTGGGCGGAAAGGAACTGTCGTTTCCTTGCCACATTGCGAGCAGACGGCCTTGGTTTCTACCTTGGGATAGCGGTAGTTCTGGGCCGGAACCGGAGCCGCGTTGAGAGCGCCGGCGCGCTTGGCCTTGCATTCCTTGCAGCGCTTAGGCTCGTTGCGGAACTGCTTGTCGTGAAAAAACAGCTGTTCCCCGGCAGTGAAGAGGAAATCGCGGCCACAGTCGATACACTTGAGTACCTTGTCCTGAAATTCCATTGAGGATGGCTCCCTTCAGCCCGATCCTCCGCTGCCACGCGCAGGGGAGCTGCGTGGTGCGAAGAAAAAGGTTGTACATCCCCCCTCGAACTGCCCCTGGACTCGGCCCGCCACGCGCCTAGGACGGAGCGTGGATACAACTTTTCCCGCTTTATGCCGGATGAATGATGAGTATGATCGATCCTTCGCGCAACTCTACCTGGTGGGGGCCAGATTGAGCAGGACCGCTCCTGGAAGGAAGCGGCCCCTCCTGCATTTCTTTCCGCACTGAATTTTAACGGTGACGCTTTACAATTGCGATCAACCGCAGGAACATTTTCAATCCTGCTCCTTGCGTGTTTTCTTACGGGCGCGTTTGCGAGCAAGCGCGGCCTTGACGCGTTTCTTCTCTCCGGGCTTCAGATAGAAGGAGTGTCGTTTGACCTCCTTGATGATATCTTCCTGCTGCACTTTACGCTTAAAGCGACGCAAAGCATTTTCGAGGGATTCTCCCTCTTGAAGGCGAACTTCAGCCAAACAAATACACCCCCAGACTCGTCCGGGTCGGACCCGTTAGTTATTACAAGGATTTGGCTGGAAGTCAAGCAGGGAATAGAAAACCCGAACTGCATCTAATCCCCCCGGGCTAGTTTGCCGGGCTAGTAGCCAAGCAGGAACTTTGTCTGGCCGTTCCATGATTGGCTTGGGCCGACTCCCGCGTTTCGCAAGATGTGCAAAACGCGGGAACATAGTGGCCGCCAGGTGAGTTCGATTCTATGCTCCCAGATACTCCACGTGGACGTAGGTTCCCAGGCGCACGTTGTAGGCCAGGTACCAGCCATCGTGATCGGGATCTTCGTAGATGACGACGTCGTCGCCGCCCCAGTTCCAGCCATCGCAAAAGCCAATATCGTAAGAAGCTACGCTGAAATAGAAGCCGCCGAACCAGAAGCGGCTGGGACCGCCGCCAGCGAGATGCCAAACGTGCCCGCGACCGAATCCGCCAGTGAAGCGTCCGTGCTCAAAGGGATGGTCGAGATGATAGTGCGCATCGTCACGTCCGGTGTCGTGGCCAATCCATTTTCCGTTGGAATGGACGTGGGGCGCGTCAGGATGACCAACCTTATCGTTGAAATGGCGGTTCTGCTCGGGCGCATGCGGCGTGCGCACGGGCGCGGGACCGTGAGAAGGAATATGTCCACCGGCGGGAGAGCGTCCGCCATGCTGCGCGAATACGGGGATTGAAAGCAATAAACTTACAGCAAGCCCTGCGAGAAGGTTTTTCATTGTCTTTCCTCTTTCTCCTTGCTAATAGCTTTAACCCGCGCCCCGTGAGAATGTTTTACTCCAGATGACCGAGTTCTGTCATTCGTTGGTAGAGTCGATCTTTATAGACTTTCCTGACATGGCGAAATCCAGCGAGTCTGATGAGTCTTTAGCTGAGGCCGTGGCTGATGCGTGTGGCGAAGCGGGGGGCACCCCGCTCTACGCAATTTTATGCCTTGATGTGACAGCTCGCCAGGCCGCGCTTCTCCAGATATTGCTGGTGATAATCTTCAGCGGGGAAAAAACTGGGCGCGGCAACGATTTGCGTAACGACCGGTTTGGAGAAGCGGTGCGATTGTTCCAGTGAATTCTTCGAAGCCTGGGCTTCCACTTGTTGTTCGTGGTCGTGAAAGAAAATCGCGGAACGATACTGCGTGCCCCAATCCGGGCCTTGACGATTGAGCTGCGTAGGATCGTGATTCTCCCAGAAAATTTTGAGAAGATCACCGTAGGCGACTTTAGTTGGATCATAGTCAACCTCGACGGCCTCGGCGTGACCGGTGCGGTCAGTGCAAACGTCTTGGTAGGTTGGATTTTCGGTGTGGCCGCCGATGTAGCCCACGCGGGTCGAGAGCACTCCCGGTAATGCACGGAAGGTGGCTTCGACTCCCCAAAAACATCCTGCGGCAAATGTGGCTTTGGCCATTGTTGTTGCTCCTCAATCTTTAAATTAGATGTTCATACAGCGCGATCGCTTCAATTCGACGACTCAGAGGCAAGCGACCGTCCACTACGCAGCCGTTGTCCTGCACGCCAGGCAATCCTGCGGTTTGCTCTATTCCGCTCTTCTTCTATAAAATCAACAGTTTGCTGCCTGCAATTTTAAGCCGCAAGCGTTGCTCCTGCCGATGGCTTTAACTACCGATGATTTAACTGCTAATAGTAGCGGCAAAGAACCACTATGAAAATTCACGAGTATCAGGCGAAGGGGATTCTAAAGAAATATGGCGTGAGCGTGCCCAGCGGGTCGATGGCCGCCTCGCGAGAGGAAGCCGAGGCCGAGGCCAAACACCTTCTCAGCACGGGAGCGAGCGGAGTCGTGGTGAAGGCGCAGATTCACGCGGGTGGCCGCGGCAAAGGCGGCGGCGTAAAAATTGCGAAGTCGGTGAGCGAGGCCGGCGATCTCGCGGCAAAGATGCTGGGCATGAAACTAGTCACGCATCAGACCGGACCAGAAGGACGCATCGTTCGCCGCTTGCTGATTGAAGAAACGCTGCCTATTGAAAAAGAGCTTTATCTTGGCATTCTCGTGGATCGCGCCGAGGGCAAGCCCGTCTTCATGGCGTCGGCGGCCGGTGGTATGGATATTGAGCAAGTTGCTGCCGAGACTCCGGATGCGATTCTGAAACAGTACATCGATCCGGGTATGGGCCTGGAGGCGTTTCAGGCGCGCAAGATCGCCTTTCAATTGGGATTGAAGCCGCAGCAGATCAATCCCGCGGTGAAGTTCCTGAGCAGCTTGTATAAAGCTTTTCTTGATACAGACTGTTCCATGCTGGAAATCAATCCATTTATCACGACAACCGATGGCCGACTTTTTGCGCTCGATGCGAAAGTTACGTTTGATGACAACGCGCTGTTTCGCCATCCCGATTTGCGCGAACTCCGCGACATTACGGAAGAAGATCCGTTGGAAGTGGAGGCGTCGAAATACAGCCTGAATTACATCAAGCTCGAGGGCAGCGTTGGGTGCATGGTGAATGGCGCGGGCCTGGCCATGGCCACCATGGACATCATCAAGTATGCCGGCGGCATGCCCGCGAATTTTCTTGACGTGGGTGGCGGCGCCAATGCCGAACAGGTAGCGCATGCGTTTGAAATTCTACTCAGCGATAAGAGCGTCAAAGCAGTGCTTATTAATATCTTTGGCGGTATTTTGCGCGTGGACACACTGGCCACCGGCGTGGTCGAGGCCGCAAGAAAAACGAACATCAAGTTGCCTGTGGTCTTGCGGCTGGAAGGTACGAACGTGAATGAAGGAAAAAAGATCCTGATGGATTCGGGATTGAACTTCATCGTAGCCGCGACGATGAAAGACGCCGCCGATCAAGTGGTGGCTGCCGCGCGGGGAATTCACGGCGTAACTGAGTGGAGATAAGGGATTAGCTAGCGGGGATTCGATTATGGCAATTCTGGTAAATAAAGAGACGCGGCTCATCGTGCAGGGATTGACGGGACGCGAAGGCACGTTCCATGCCAAGGCCTGCGCGGCCTACGGCACGCAGGTTGTCGGCGGAGTTACGCCGGGCAAGGGCGGCACGACTCACGAAGGCTGGCCGATTTTTAATACGGTGCGTGAAGCCGTGGAAAAGACCGGCGCCAATACCACCGTTATTTTTGTGCCGCCGCCGTTTGCCGCAGACGCGATCATGGAAGCGGCGGACGCGGACCTGGATCTGATTGTTTGCATCACTGAAGGCATTCCAACGCTGGATATGGTCAAAGCCTGGGAGTTCTTGCAGAACCGGCGCTCGCGGCTGATTGGACCGAATTGCCCGGGAATTATTTCTCCGGGCAAGTGCAAGGTTGGAATTATGCCAGGATCGATTCATAAAGAAGGAGCAATCGGCATCGTCTCACGCTCGGGCACGCTGACTTACGAAGCCGTGCATCAGCTAACGCAGCGCGGCATTGGGCAATCGACGGCGATCGGCATTGGCGGAGACCCGATTATCGGAACAACATTCGTCGATGCGCTGGATCTCTTTAATCGCGATCCTCAAACCGAGGCTGTAATTATGATCGGTGAGATCGGCGGCAACGCGGAAGAGACCGCAGCCGAGTTCGTGAAGAACCACATGAAGAAGCCAGTGGTGGGATTCATCGCCGGTCAAACCGCGCCAGCGGGACGGCGCATGGGTCATGCGGGGGCGATCATCTCCGGCGGCACGGGTACAGCCAGCGAAAAGATGGCGGCGCTGGAAGCGGCGGGAATCCGCGTGGCGAAATCTCCGGCGGCGATTGGCGAGACGCTGGCGGCTGCTATCGGGGTGAACGTTTAGCGCCGTGCAGCGGGATGGAGCAGATTCCTCGCTCCGCTCGGAATGACAAGATTCTTGGGGTGGGCAACTACGGGTAAGGCTAAGGGTAAGGCTAACAACCAATGACTAAGGACTAACGACTAACGACTGAACTTATGAAAACTCTGCAACGCACTTTTACCATCGTCAAGCCTGACGCGGTTCGCAAGAACGCGGTGGGCGACATCATCGAGCAGTTCGAAAAGAACGGCTTCCGCATTCTTGCCATGAAGATGCTGGAAATCTCCAAGCATCAGGCCGAGCAGTTTTACGCCGTTCATGCCAGCCGTCCTTTTTTCGGTACGCTGACCGATTTCATGTCGAGCGGGCCAATCGTTGTCCTAGCGCTCGAAAAAGAAAACGCCATTGCCGACTTGCGAAAACTGATGGGCGCCACGAATCCGGCCCAGGCCGAGGAAGGTACGATTCGCAAGAAGTGGGCCACCAATATCGAACACAACGCGATTCACAGTTCCGACGCGGAAGATACGGCGCGTTTTGAGTTGAGCTTTTTCTTTGCGGGATACGAATTGGCGAAGTGACGGCGCTTTGCAGGAGCGGGCGAAACGGGATTCGCAGCCGTCATCCTGAACGAAGCGAAAGATCTCTTATGCCGATGATCCAAATCACGATGCTGGCGGGACGCACGCTCGATCAGAAACGCAAGATCGCGAAACGAATTACCGACGCGTTGGTGGAAGACGGCGGTGCGCGGCGGGAAGCGATTGTAGTGGCCTTTCACGAAGTATCGAAAGAGAGCTATGCGACCGCGGGTGAGATGATGATTGATAAGACGACGTGAGACTGGCTATCGTCCGCTGCCGCATTCGAGGGCGCCCGCGCCACACGATCACCCCAGCGGCTCGAACAAATTTCCCTCTACTCTATCTGCGATCTTAGGCAGGTCTTTTCTGGCGTGTTGCAGGAAATGCGGGGCGGTGCGATGGGCCTCGAGTGCCGCATCGTCATTGTATTGCTCGTAGATGAAAAACCGGCGTGGCTCGGTCTTGTGGCGATGAACCTGATACATGGCGCAGCCCGGCTCTTTGCGCGATTCTTCCGTCAGCTTCGTGAAGAGCGCCGTTACTTCGGCTTCGTGTCCCACTTTAGCCATCCACGTTACCGCCAACACAACCATGTCTCGCTCCTAGTTTTTACTTTGGTTTAACCTGCGGATTGCGGTAAAGACTTCCGCAGATTCTCGGCGGCCGTTTTTAATTCCGCCACAAATTCATCTTTGAAGATGGTATGGTCGCGGTCCGCGCCGGTCGAAATCATTCCAATCTTCGCGTCCGCTTCCTTCTGCAGGAATTCCAGATAGCTTTTCGCCGCTTTCGGCAGCTTGTCGAAATCCGTGATGCCTTCCGTCGAAGTCTGCCATCCTGGTAATTTCCGGTAAACGCCTTCGATCTTGTCATAATCACTGGATTGCGCGGGAATCTCCTGCGTTTCTCTGCCGTCGATTTTGTAGCCCACGCACACAGGAATTTCGGCAAGCTCATCCAGCACGTCGAGCTTGGTAACTACCAGCCAGGAAATGCCATTAATCATGCCAGCGTAACGCAACAGAGGCAAGTCCAACCATCCGGTGCGGCGGGAGCGGCCGGTGACTGCGCCATATTCATTGCCTCGTTTGCGCAACTGCTCGCCGAGTGCGCTCGGTTCTTCGCTTGGGAACGGCCCTTCGCCGACTCGTGTGCAGTAAGCTTTGGTCAAGCCAATCACGGAATCGATGGCATTGGGGGCAACGCCGGTACCAGTAACCGCTCCGCCGGAAGTCGCGCTCGAAGACGTCACGAACGGATACGTTCCGTGATCGATGTCGAGCATTGTCCCCTGCGCACCTTCAAACAGAATCGACTTCCCTTCTTTCAAAGACTGGTTCAGAAACAGGGCCGTGTCACGGACGAAGGGCGCAATTTTCTCGGCGGCGTTCGCATACTCGGTGTACATTTTGTCGGCGTCGAGCGGCTCGGAGTTGAACAGGGCGTGCGCGATCATGTTCTTTTCGCGCACTGCATTGTCGATGTGCGTCTTCAGCAGCTTCAGATCGAGCAGGTCGGCGACACGCAAGCCGCGGCGGCCCATCTTATCTTCGTAGGCGGGCCCGATGCCGCGAGAGGTTGTTCCAATCTTGACGCGTCCCGGCGCATTTTCCGCGGCCAATTCGATCATCCGATGGTAGGGCAAGATCACGTGCGCGCGATTGGAGACGAAGAGATTTCCGTCGACTGCAACTCCGGCTTCACGCAGGCCGCCTACTTCTTTGAGAAATGCGAGAGGATCGAGGACGACGCCATTTCCGATCACGCTGGAGCGCCCCGCGCGCAAAACTCCGCAAGGCACAAGCTGCAAAACGAATTTCTTGCCGTTGATGATCACAGTGTGCCCGGCGTTGTGACCGCCGGCATAGCGTGCGACCACAGAGAAGCTCTCCGAGAGCACGTCGACAATTTTCCCTTTGCCCTCGTCGCCCCATTGGGCGCCGACAATTACCGCGGTCTTGCCTCTTTTCAATTCCGACTCCCGACAGGGGATTTCGTACGGGCGCACGCCTGCGCCACACCGGGGTTCGCACACTCCTTACCCGCGGGCACTGCAATCAGGAAATTCAGGGATAAGAGCGGAGAAGACGTGTACGGAATATTTTAACGTGTCTCTGACAGGAATAGCAACGCAGTGTACTTGACGGTAGTGGGTCAGTCTGATTTCCACAGGGAGTAAAGGACTAGCAGGGCAAATACCCAGCAAGAATTGAAGATTACATCTCCCAACGGACCGAGTGCCTCGATTCCGAACGGCAGAAAACGCCACCCGATAGAAGAGAAGCGCGTCAGAAATCCGCCCGCCATGGTAACTACGAAACCTATCAGGGCAGCCCATCCGACATTTGGGAAGAATCTCCGATTGAAAATAGCGCGAGACATCAACCTGCTCTTTCTCCGAGTGCTTTCAGAATAAGACCCTTATAAATGCGCTTTGTGGCGGATGTTGTCCAGGCAGTAGACCGCAAAGTTCTTCGATTGTCCAGACGCGATCTGAGATTCCCGCTTCCATCGTCGGGTCACGCGCAACGTCTGATGCACCCGACAGAAGTTGTGTTACATGAACCAGATCGCCACAGCCACCGCATTGTTCTCAATCTTTTTCAAGAATGCATTTGTGAGCCGAGTAAAGCGGCGAATGCTCATCCTCATCGAAAGATTCTGCCGCTCGACGAATGACGTAGAAACATGCTTTGGGTCTGGGTTTCCGCTCACGACTTTCATATCGCAGCCCATGCACTACCTACTACCTATTCGACGATCGTTCGTGCTTAGACTTTTGCGGTTTTGCCTTTTTCCAGGGCGGCATAGATGGCGGGATCGGTGCAGACTTCATAGTATTGACGGTCGGTCCAGCCCTGGACGGAAAAATCGGCAGGGTCGATGCGAGGGATGCGGCTTTGGCGAACAACAATACTGCGGAAAATGTCGCGGTCAACCGGAACGGTGCCGCGGTAGAGACTGTACTCGGCCTTGTGCGATGCTACTGACACCGGCAACTTCACGGCCACAGGCTCCAGGGAAATCTCTTCCTGTAATTTGCGGAAGGCGGCTTCATTCATGCGAATGCCGCTGAGATTAAAACTGAGCACGACATCTTCCGCATTGCCTCCGGTTTCCAGGTCCGCAGCCTGAAACACATAAACGTGAAATGGTCCCGCCTGGGTTTCCATTTCCTTGCGCGCGCGCTTGTTGCAGGAAGAAAGGCGGTCGCTTTCGTTTAAAGCTTCAGAAATCATGATCTGATGTTCGCCGTCCATCAGATACAGCGGAGCCGACTCCTGCAAGGTGATGCCGATGCCGAGTTCAATGCAGGGCATGCCGGAACGCTGAACAAGTTCGTTATAGCCCCGGACGATTTCAATCATCTCGCGTGCCAGCACGCAGGCGCGGCTTACCGCGAGGCCGGGCTCGCCTTCGCGCTCCAAGATGGCAAGAATGATGGCGTCGCCTTCGAGAAAGACTTTCTGCGCGCCATACTTGGGCAGCAGTTTGTTGACAGGATCATAGAAATTGAGACTGAAATAGGAAGCGGGATTCAACCCCGCATCCATCATGGTCCGGGTAAGGCGGGTGGAGTCGCGTACGTCGGCTTTGAGCACCACATGCCGCAGCACGCGCTCTTCTTCCGCCTGCTGCTGTTCTTCGGGAAGGCGAAATTCATAGAGCGTGCCGTTGAGCCGCGACAGTTCACGGAGCTTGTCGTTAGCTACCAGATTCACGGCGTCCGTCGCGGCGCTAAGCATTTCCAGGCGGCGAAGGTCGCGATGGTAGTGGAAAAAATCCTGGAGGAATCGCGCGGCAACCTTCGCCCGTTCGGCTCCACGGCAGCCGGCCACTTTGGCTACCGCGGCATAAAGACTGTTTGGCGTGAGCCGGCCGTGATCCTGAATCATGCGCTCCACGCGGTCGCACTCCGCACGCGAGATCAGCGCATTTTTTAGCTGTTGCGGATTGATGCGCGGCGCGTATTCGCCGAGCAGCGGGACCACATGGTAGGAGGCGATGACATTTTCCATCACCTGTTCGTCTTCGAGCAGGCGTACCCATGCGGCCAGGCGTTCCTGTTGCGCGCAACCTTCCGCGGTGGATTCATCGGGCGTACCGCTGCCTACCAGGGCCCGTGCATTCTCCGGAACGTTCATCCAGCCGTCGATAGACTCGCCGCTGATTTCCTCGCCATAGATCGAGCGCAGAAATGCCGAAACAATTTCGCGCATGCGGCCGTAGCGGTCGGGGTCGCGATCCCAATTCCCCAGCATCACATAATGTTCGGCGCAAAGATAATCGTCGCGCCCGTCATCGCAGAACAGCAGGCGATTCAGAAATAACGGATAGGCTCCGCTGTTCGCTCCCGAAGAATTCTCTCCGAAGAAAGAACGGCGAGTGCGAGCGAGGGTGCTCTTCTCCACTTCTCGTAGCGTGGAAAAAATCTCCTGCCCGGTTTTACGCAAAATTATTTTCTTGCGCACCTGAAATGCGGCTACACGCTCGCGATATTCCACGGCCTTTTGCTGACGCACTCCGTCATAACTTTTCAGCATCACCCGGCAGCGCTCGAGGACGTGGCCAAACTGCAAGTTCAATTCCGCGCGCAGAAACTTGGTTACAGCAACACGGGCCAGCAGATCGATGGCGGGCTTGTCTTCTTTCTTGGCGCGGTTCAGAGCCGCTACTTGCAACTCCGCGAGGGCCGGTTTCCACTCGCTGGCGTCTTTCTTGTCACGCGGCGCGGCAGCAGCTTGGGCTCTCATCCACGAAGGACCTTGCGGGGTCGCGACGGCTTCCGCGGCCAACAAGCCTTCCATATCTCCGTGGCGCATGATAAGGCGGGCGATTTGGGCGCGCGCGGCCTCCGAAAAGCGGGGGCTGAGAGCCACGTCGTGACGCAGATTGTCGACGCCGACCATCAACCCTTCCAGCACAAGCGCGGGCGTGGAAGAAACGAGATCGGGCAACGCGGGTAGTTCCGGCGTTCCGCCTAAGCGAAAAATTGGAATTCTGGGCAAGTTTTTCCGGCAGCGTACTGATTTAACGGTTACATCGTGAGGCTAACATGGCGGGAAACAGCGCTAAAGTTACGCAAGTTATTGCCAAAGTTTGACCGGGCATGCAATTTCAGCTTGGCATACTCTTACTGCAAGGCGCTCTTGCGGGCGGCTTCGAATTCGTCACCTTTTTGCCAACCGATCAGTTTGGATGAGCTAGCGGCTTCCCATCCCAAAGCGAAGCCGAAGCGGGCCATGGCAGAGTCGCCGGTAAAATCCATCTCCGCGTGATATTCGTCGCTCGGCTGATGGTAATGTTTCTCGTTGAACTCCTGGTATTGTGCCGCGCCCCAAGCCTCGTCGTGCCCTTTAAACTTGATCCCTTCGTTAATGGAAAAAGCGGGAATGCCTACACGCGCCAGGCTGAAGTGATCGGAGCGATAGTAATGTCCGGCCTCGGGCCGTGCATCGGGACGAATGTTCAGTCGAAACTCTTTGGCCGTTGCTTCTACCCAGGGATAAAGGGTGGTGCGCTCGGCGCCGGATATCTCTACTTCTTCCGCCGCACCCAGAGGCTTTACGTCATCATAGTTCAGGTCGAGAGCGATTTTCCCCGCGGCAATGGGCGGGTGTTTTCCCAAATATTCGGATCCCAGCAGTCCCTGCTCTTCCGCTGTGACAGCAGCGAAGAGAACCGAGCGCCCGGGACGCTCCTTCGCTGTACCGTAAGCCCGCGCCAGTTCCATCAGGATGCCGCATCCGGTGGCGTTATCCTCCGCGCCATTGTAAATATTGTCCCCGGGCATGTCGGGACGGATGCCCAGATGATCGTAATGCGCTGTGTAAAGAACCGCCTGGTCGCGAAGATTGCGATCGGAACCGGGCAGTATTCCGACAACATTGTTGGATTCGAAGTTCCGCACCTTGCTGACCATGTGCGCCTTCAGCTTGGCCGTAAGATTGATGGCATGGAAATCTCGCGAGCGCGCATCCGACATCATCTTGTCGAGATCCATCCCCGGAGTAATGGCCACAATTTTCTTGGCAACGTCCAACTGCACCCACGACGCTACTTTCAACGCCGGTCCTTCCAACTTTAAATAAGATTTCTCGCCCGAATTTGAGTTGCGCACGACCTCCCAAGGATAGCTGGCCATTTCGGTTTGATGGATCAGGATTACGCCCACTGCACCTTTGCGCGCAGCCTCTTCATACTTGTATGTCCAGCGGCCGTAGTAACTAAGCGCTTTGCCTTTGAAAAATGCCGGATCGTCCGACGGCGGTTCGTTGACCAGCATGAGTAAAACTTTACCGCGCACGTCCACGCCTTTGTAGTCGTCCCAGTTGTATTCCGGCGCCTCGATCCCATATCCCACGTAGACGATGTCCGCGTCGACGTCTGATTCGGCTTGCTGGGTTTGATCGTAAGCCACGTAGTCGTCGAGCGGCTTCAGGTTTATTGCTTCACCTTGTTTGGGAACGATGGCGAATTGGGTAGCGGGCAGTGTGGTGATTCCGACCAGCGGAACTTTTTGCAGGTAGCCGCCCTTATCGCCGGCCGGTTTGAGGCCATATTCTGCGAACTGCGTGGCTATGTATTCGGCGGCGATGTCTCCGCCGCGTTGGCCGGTTCCCCGGCCTTCAAGGAGATCGTGCGAAAGGTAGCGAACGTGCCAGCGAATGTGATCGGGGCTGATGGTTTGCATGGCGGCAAAAGCCGCTGGGGGCAGTCGGGTAGAGATTGCTTCGTGTTTAGGCGAAGCCGGGACGGCTGTACCTGTTTCCGCCCACAGCAAACTCAAAGTAGCCATGACTCCAACAAAGACACTTACTCTCGGGATCGTTCGCATCAATCTGTCTTCCCCCTCAACGCATTGCCAAGTTCCCAGCGGTGACTGCTTCGAGAAATTGTAAAGGGACAAACTGGGATTCGAGAAGTAATCCGAAGGTCTGAACAACTCGCGCCAATGGGCCAATCACTCCCGTGAGCGAGCAGTTGTTCTCGCGCAAGAATAGATAAACTTCGACCTTCTGCGCGATTGCCCTGCGGACCGCAGGATCAGTTCTTCGACGCTCAACCGGCACGGAAGTCACGAACGTCTTCTCCCGGCTGGAAAACCGTCGCCAGAGGAGCTTTGCCGTATTCGGCCATTTTCGTGTTGACTTCTTCAAAGTCTTTCTTCACCCAGCCCACGGTGGAAACTTCGATCTCGCCATCAGGCGATATCCAAAACAATGTAGGGACGTTCGTCAGACCGTACGCGTTCGATACGGGATAGCTGTCGAGTTCATCGAGCAGCACGGGAAACGTAACTCCGAACTGCTTTTGAAACGCCGCCGTATCGCGTGCGGCGTTCTGCGAAACGCCCACCAGCTTCACGCCATTTTGGCCGTAGGCTTTGTATAACCGTTCGAAAAATGGGAGCGCATACTGACAAGTAGGACAGGAAGCCTTGAAGAATGCGAGCACAACGGGCCCGCGCGCCAATTGCTCGTTCAATGAAAATTGTTTGCCGTCAACTGCGTTTAGCGTGAAGTCTGGAGCTTTGGTTCCCACGGTCAATGCCGCCATTGTTTGTCCCCTAAAAAGCTTTCGCAGCAAGCTCATTTGCGTTCCTCGGCAGCGAACTGCTGTTATTTTAATTTATCCGGATATTGTCGGATTATTGTCCGGCGCGCAGTGGAGAGAGATTGGCGCGGCCAAGAATTTTCTTCTTGGTGTCCGCTTTTTCCTGGCCGTAGACCAGGTCCGGTCCGGATTCGGATTGGCTGGATGCATCGGCTAAAGCCTCAGCCAGGGCGCGATAGGAGCGGCTGATCTCCAGATCCTGCAAGAGCACGGGGCTTCCGTGGTCAATCGCCGGGGAAACCGCCTGATAGGCGTTGGGCACTTTCCACAAGACTTTGCAGTTTGTGGCCTGAACTACATCGTCATCGGTAAAGCCGGGAATCTTTTTATAGCGATTCAGAATGATCCGCAAACGATCGCGGCCCGTGCCTTCTTCGAGAAAATTGTAGAGGCGTCCAGCACTCCACAAAGAAACTACGTCCGTCTGCGCCACAATGAAAACACCATTGGAAAGATCGGACAACAGGTGCGTCGTGGAATCGAGCCGGCTGGAACCATCGATGATGACGAAGCGGTAATGGTTCACCAGCAGATCAAACAAGCGGGCCAGTTCACCCGGCGTGGGAATCGTTTCATACGGCTGTTGCGGGCCCGCCAACAGGTGCAAGCCATCTTTGGCGGTCGTCATCAAACCATCAAGCAAGGAAACATCTAGCCGATGCAGATTCTGCAATGCATCGAGCACGCCAAATTGCGGGCGCAAATTCAAATGCAGAGCTGCGTGACCCATGGGAGCGAAATCCACCAGCACTACGCTGCCGTGAGCCTGCTGCAACGCCAGGGCCGTATTGACCGCGGCCGTGGTGGCGCCAGCGCCACCTTTGGCGCTGAGAAAGGTAAAAATGCGGGCTTTCCCTGCACCTCCACGAGCCCGTGTTCGCGTGGAACTGAAGCGGGCAAGCGCCTCCGCCAGTGCTTCGGAACCGGCCGCATTGTCAAGAAACTCGCCTGCCCCGGCTCGCATGGCGGCAACAATGGCCGCTGGATTCGACATTTCGCCGTTGGCGAATATGGCAATTTGCAGAGTTGTGGCGCGAATGAGTTCGATGCCATGAATGGCTCGCTGCGAATCGCGTGGCGGTACATCGACGATCACCACCTCGGCACGCAGATCCTGAATCTGGCGCACAATGGCGTCGGTGGGTCCGGCGGGAAAACCGGGATGGCTGAACACAACGCGTCCCAGCCGGGTCGCCTCCAGGCGATTCTGCAGTTCGGATAATTGTTCGCGGTCCTCGCTAAGGAGGGCGACGGCGATCCCATGCATGGTGCGGTTCTCGCTGATTTCTCTCGGTGTTTGCATGTTAGAGAGAGATGGTACTCCGAGCCAAGTCACTTAAGTAATCGGCGGCGGCCGGAGAGTCAAATTGCTGGAATATCCGGACACCATAAACACGCATTCAGAAAACCTATGAGTGCGAAAACATCAGAGACAGTTCTTACCAATCGGACACGATGGGGGATGCGCGAACTGAAGAATACTCCCGAGCCACTTCCACCCTAGTGGGAACCATTTTAAGCGAATTTGACGGTGTTGGAAAGAACCCAAAAGGATGAGAAAAGTCTTGCCCTGATCTTGTGGCAGTGGAAAGGATGTTTGCCGTTCCGTCCACGAAATTGCAGGACGGAATCAGATCTCCGGGTGTCCCGGCAACCCCGCGGGGCGCTCGTCGTCATGCTGGGCATGCAGCGCGGAAATGCGGGGAAACGGAACTGAAGCTTCCGCGGCGTCGGGCAAATATTCGTAGTCTTCCAACCGAACCGCGACTCCGATCTTGGTTTCCGCCGGCGAAGGTTGCGCGAACGAGAGCAATCCCTTTACGGAAGGGCGAACTACCCGCAGAACGTGGCCGCTACAGCGCACGCGCATGGTGGCGCCCAAGGTGATTTCCGAAGGCATGTTCAGAGTCAATTCGATGGCAGCGCCTTCCAGGAGCGGCATCTCGGTAAAGAAAAACACACCGCGCGAACTGATGTCCTGGGTGAAGCCGAGCGCTTCGGCACCGGAGGAAACATCGCGCAGGGAAACGGGGAGAAGAAAAGGAAAGCGCTGTCCGGCGCGGCGTTCAACTTGGACTGGGGGAATCGTCATGGTTATCTACCTGCGCCGAATCGCCAGCAAAAGAACTTTAGCTTAGTTTAGGCGATCTGGGAAGTTAGCAAGTTGGTGACCTATGCGAGCGGATTAGATGAGATGGTCATTGATTTGCACTGGGGCGGCTTGTAGATAGTAGATAAACGATGTGGTTTTAATTTGCCTTATGCGACAAACTGCTTCGTTCCGAAGACCTTTGTCATCAAAACCTACTTGTGACCGACGCGGATAATTCTATTCAGGAAGATTCAGGTACTCCCTCTTCGCCTGCAGGGCTGCGCTGGCAGGCGACGGGGCGGGCGCTGCGGCATCGCAACTTTCAGCTTTTTTTCAGCGGACAACTCATTTCGCTTGTTGGCACGTGGATGCAAACGGTGGCGCAATCCTGGCTGGTTTATCGCCTGACTGGATCAGGGCTGCTGCTGGGAGCGGTAGGCTTCTCCAGCCAGATCCCTGTGTTTCTGGTTGCCCCTCTTGGAGGAATTACCGCAGATCGCAGCAATCGCCAGCGAGTAGTGATCGCAACCCAGGTCGCCTCAATGTTGCTCGCATTCGTGCTGGCCGCGCTTACTCTCTCCGGCAAAGTTCAGGTATGGCATGTGTTTGTGCTCGCCGCACTGCTGGGCGTGGTGAACGCTTTCGACATTCCCGCGCGGCAATCGTTTCTGGTCGACATGGTGGGCAAAGAAGATCTGATGAACGCGATCGCACTCAACTCTTCCATGTTCAATGGAGCGCGCGTGGTCGGGCCGGCGGTTGCTGGCATCCTGGTGGCGAGGCTTGGCGAAGGCTGGTGTTTTTTTGCCAATAGCGCCAGCTACATTGCAGTGATCGTCGGATTGCTTCTGATGAACGTTCATGCGCCTGCCCGCGTTTCCACCAATACCTCGCCGTTCGAGCACATCATCGAAGGCTTCCGGTTTGTGGACCGCACCGCGCCAATCCGTGCGCTGATGTTGCTGTTGGGATTGGTGAGCGTGACCGGCATGCCCTATGTCGTGCTGATGCCAATTTTTGCCGACCGCATCCTGCATCACGGCGGTCAGGAACTGGCTTCGCTGATTGGGTCGCACGATCTGGGCGCCGTGCGGTTGGGAATCCTAATGGGCGCAACTGGCGTAGGTGCGCTGCTAGGAGCACTAACACTGGCTGCACGATCGGGCGTTAAAGGCCTGGGACGATGGGTCGCCGTATGCTGCGCCGGATTTGGTCTCAGCCTGATGCTATTCGCCTGGTCGCATTCATTCTGGCTTTCAGTAATTCTGCTGCTGCCGGTGGGCTACTTCATCATGCTGCAGATGGCGTGCTCGAATACGCTGATTCAAGTCATGGTGCCGGATGAGTTGCGCGGGCGTGTAATGGCCGTTTACTCCATGATGTTCATGGGCATGGCGCCAATTGGAGCGCTGATCGGCGGTGCGCTGGCCGACCGGCTGGGCGCACCTTTAACTGTGGCAATCGGAGGATTCGCTTCGCTCGGCGGGGCGTGGTGGTTCAGCACGCAGTTGCCCAAGATTCGCATTGAGGCGCGGCAGTTGATCATTGCGCAAGCAATGACGGGCGGCGCACCAGCCGAAGAAATGACCGCGAGAGTGATCGAGGATTAAATCCCCGGCACTCTTTCGCGGCCAGGTTTTTCATCTCACAGATTTTTTAGAATCGCCGCGCCATCCGGCGTTCCGAGGCCTGTGCACGCATCCCATCCCGGGCCTGCGTCATAGCCTTTCAGCGTATTCGTGATCGCGTTGGTGCCCTCGGTGACGTCGTGAACCACGCCTTTCGCCACGTTGGCGTAAAGGAAAGGATTGAGGAAACCGACATTCTTTCCCTTCGCCTGGTTCAACAACACCACCAAAGCCGACATGAGTGGCGCGACGGCGCTGGTGCCGCCCGACGCTCCCTCGGAGGAATCCACGCGAGTAAAGTAGTTCGTCGCGCTCATGGCAATATCAGGCACGCCACGACCGGGATTCCCGGTGTCGATCGATACAGGAAGATTCGCGCCCGCCTGATAGGAAGGCACCGCAATCACTCCGGCGCTGATCCCGCCTCCACTGGCCCAACCACCGCCGCCCGGAACATTCACATCGAAGGACGTTCCGTCGTTCCACACGACATCGTTTCCATTAGAATCAATCTGCGTTCCGCCGCAGCCCAACACCATGTCATCGACCGCGGGATGATCGACGTGGATTTTCTGATCCCAATCCTGCGCGTCCAGGTCCGCCGTGCCATGGTCGCCGGAAGCGACGCACACCGTAACTCCCGCCGCCGCGGCAGCCACGAACAGTTCGTGAAATGCATCGACTCCCTGCTGGTCCGTCGTCGATTCCGGTCCGCCCCAGCTAATCGAAATTACGTCAGGGTTGCGCTCAGTGTCGTGAACAGCGGCGCTGACGGCGTCGATAAAGCCCTTGTCCCCGTTATTCGGAGCGAAGTAAACCGCAATATTGGCTCCCGACGCAACCGCTCCCGCAACTTCGATGTCGAGCATCACTTCGCCGTCGGCGGAATCCGGGGTCGTAGCATTATGTCCCGCATGATCCACGGAAATGGCGGAAACCTTCGGCTGCGCAACGCCTATCTCATTGAAGAAAATTTTGAGATCGCTCGCACGGTATCCGCCGCCCAACTCAATAATGGCAATGGTCTGTCCGGTGCCGTCCAGCGTTGTCCCCTGATAGCTGGTGGGAAAGTTATAGCGCTTGGCAAACTCGGTGGCAGCCACTCCATTATCCCCACCGGGCCCATCCGCGGGCGTGGCCCGCTGCTTGCGCGCCGATCTGTGCCTAGGCCGCGTATCGAAGCCAAACACTCCGGTCACGACTTTATCCAGGCTTTGGGGAACGCTGATCTCGCCTCGCCGGCCGCGATAAGCTCCAGTTGAATGGTGATACATCTGGAGATCAGTCGGAAATGCGCTCAGCAGATCGCCCAACTTGCCGCGCAACACGATCGAGCGTTCCGCCGAGCTGCGATGGACCACCATAAGATTGTGCTGCTGCGCGAAGTGCTCGACCAGATCGAGGTCTTCAGCGCTGGCGCCATGCTTCTTCGCCAACTCCTCGCGGCTCAAATAGGTCCGTTCCTTGAGCGGTTTCTTACTTTGCTCGTAAACCCTTTTTTCCAGCGCCTTAACATCCCCGCCGGAGCGTACGCGCACCGTGATGCTGTCGACTTCAGAGGGATCAATTGCACCCACCGGCCGGGAATTCGGCAAGAGCGAGCGTTTGCTGCCTGGGAGTGGAACGTAAACAGCCATCTTCATTCTCCTTTGAACGAACTTCACTTTATGTAGTGTCATTCAAAAGCGGAACGTTTCACTCCGCCGCTTTTTTCTAGAGCCCTCAGCAGACGTTACGCGTTCAAAGGCAAGAATCGACATATCCTTACTTCCTGCCTCATTCGCCCACACCTTCGCCCACCGTCCGATACTTCCCTCGAAAAAACAACAGTGGCTCTCCCTCTCGCACTACCGCATCCTCGACCTCGGCGATAAAAATCGTATGATCGCCGGCTTCTTCCGCGGAATGCAGCCGGCATTCCAGGTAAGCCAGCGCGCCCTGCAGCATCGGAGTTCCATGCCTGGTGCGTTCAAAGTGCGCGCCGGCTACTTCTTCGGCGCGCTCGTGCGTCCGGGCGGGACTCGCATAATATTCCGAAATCGCGCGCTGATCTTCGCACAACACGTTGATCCCGAAGCGCTTTTTCGTATGGAGGTGTTCGTGCGTCGCGGCCCGATGATCCACGCAGACCAGCACCAGCAGCGGTTCGAGCGACACCGAGGCGAACGCATTGGCCGTCATCCCGTGAACTTCACCCTCCAGATCGAGAGTGATGATCGTCACACCCGTGGCGAAGCAACCCATGGCTCTCCGGAAATCGGCAGCATCCAGGTTCATCTTCGACTGTTCATCTTCGACTGCCTACATTACACGGCGAATGCTTCAAATTGCCAGCCCAGATATCGCCTCCTGTATCATTCGCTTGAGCGGTTGCATCGACCGCCATTCAGGGACAGAAGGATCATGCCTCCCACCGAAATTGCTGCCGCGCCGCAATCGCGCGATTCATGCGGCGACGTGCTTGCCGGCTTGCCCGCTGCACTCCCCATCTCTCGGGACGACGCACTGCAACTGATCTCCTGCCCTGAAGAAACCATGCCCCAACTGCTCGCCGCCGCCCGCGCCGCGAAAGAGCGATTCAAGCCCGAAGTCATCACCTACTCGCGCAAAGTTTTTTTGCCGCTTACCAATCTCTGCCGCGACTATTGCGGATATTGCACATTTCGCCGCAATCCCGGCGATCCGGGGGCGCACACCATGACGCCCGATGAGATTTTAGAAGTCGCTCGAGCCGGCGAAAAACTCGGATGCACGGAGGCTCTGTTTTCGCTGGGCGACAAGCCGGAACTGCTTTTTCCCGAGATGCGCCAAACCTTGCGCCATCTGGGCTATAAATCCACACTGCACTATCTCGAAGCCATGTGTGAGCTGGTCTTGCGCGAGACCACTCTGCTTCCGCATCCCAATCCCGGCCTGCTCAGCGCCGAATGGATCGCCCGTCTGGCAGCCGTTTCCCCGAGCATGGGCCTGATGCTGGAAACCACAAACGATTCGCTACTGGCCCCCGGCGCGGCCCACGACAACGCTCCCGACAAAGTTCCCGACAAGCGCCTGCGCACCATCGAAGAAGCGGGCAAACAAGGTGTTCCCTTCACCACCGGCCTTCTGATCGGCATCGGGGAATCGCCCGAAGACCGTGTGGATACGCTCCTCGCAATTCGCGACTTGCACGACCGTTACGGCCACATTCAGGAAGTGATCGTGCAAAATTTCCGCGTCAAGCCCGCGATCCCGATGGCGCATTGGCCCGAACCCAGCCGTGACGAGATGCTGCGCACCATAGCTGTGGCTCGCTTGCTGCTCCCCAACGCCAACATTCAAGCTCCGCCGAATCTTTCTTCTCCTTATTATGAAGACCTGCTCGACGCCGGCATCAACGACTGGGGAGGAATTTCGCCGCTGACCCCCGACTTCATCAATCCGGAAAAGCCGTGGCCGCATCTAGATCAACTTCGCCAGCGCACCGAAACGAAGGGATTCGAGTTGCGGCAGCGTTTGCCAGTATATCCAGAATTCTTACCGTCGCTTTTAGCCAAGCCCGGGCTGCTTTCTCAAAGATTGCATTCTCTGATTGATTTCGAGGGCTTGGCCCGGAGGGCCGCATGATCTGCGTCCTCACCGGCGGTACGGGCGGAGCAAAATTCGTCGACGGCCTGCGCCAAGTGATGCTCGCGGAAGAAATCACGCTGGTAGTGAACACGGGCGACGACCTTCTCTGGTGGGGCCTCTACGTTTCTCCCGATATCGATTCCATCACGTATGTTTTGTCTGGCCTGTTAAGCCGCGAGCGCGGATGGGGCGTGCAAAGCGATACTTTCCATTGCCTGCAATCGATGGGACAACTCGCCGAACCCACGTGGTTCCATGCCGGAGATCGGGATCTTGCCACGCATCTTCTTCGCTCGCGTCTGCTGACCGAAGGCAAAACGCTATCGCAAGCTACGTCCATCATTTGCGAAAAACTTGGTGTCAAGTCACGCGTCCTGCCTATGAGTGATTCACGCGTGGAAACCCGCGTCGATACTCCCGCGGGCGACCTGAGCTTTGAAGAGTATTTTGTGCAGCGCTGGTATCAAGACCCGGTGAATTCCGTCCGCTTCGCGGGAGCCAGTGATGCCGAACCCGCGCCCGGCGTCATCGACACCATCGTTTCCGCCGACGCCGTGCTGATTGCACCCAGCAATCCCATCACCAGCATTGGTCCGATTCTCGCCGTGCCCGGCATTCGCACTGCTCTCCGCCACGCCCGCGGAAAAATAGCCGCAGTTAGTCCCATCATCGGCAACGCGGCAGTGGCCGGTCCCGCCGGAATTCTCATGGCTGCCCAGGGATTGCCGTGCACCATCGCTGGCGTCGCTAAAGCCTATGAAGACTTTCTCGACATTCTGATCTGTGATAACACCGATGCTGTAGCCGCCGAAGCTCTGCGTAAGAATGGACTGGGCATCCACTGTACTCAAACCATCATGCGCAGCGACGAAGACAAAGCCGCACTCGCGCGTAAGGCGGTAGCGCTCGCCAATAGCACTTCGCCAGATCGGCCCTGGCCCAGTGACCGTGCCAATGCCGAGCCAACTGCCGCTGTTCCCAAGCCGATGCGAATCGGTGGATGATACCCCTGTGGATGACCAGCCGTGATCCTGATTCCCGTCAAGAACCTGTCTTCCGCCAAGCAGCGGCTCGCGTCGATTCTGGACCAGGCCGCGCGCACACAATTGGCCCAGGCCATGCTTCACGATGTGGTCTCCGCGCTCGATGCATGGAAGCAACGTCCGCCCGTTGCCGTCGTCACCAGCGATCCCTTCGCAGTTAAATTAGCGCGTGAATACAAGTTCGAAGTTATTCCCGATCCCATCAATCCGGGAGAGACCGGCGCCATCGAGATGGCTACACGCATCTGCGAAGATCGTGGCATCGAATATTCGCTGGTGATTCCGGCCGACATTCCGCTGATCGAAGCGTCGGAGTTGGAAGAGATTCTGAGGCATGCACCGTCGGCAGGCAGCGTTCTCGTCCCCGCCGCCGACGGACGCGGCACCAACGCCGCCTTTCGCCGTCCCGCGGGCTTGTTCCCGCTGCGCTTCGGTAACGACAGTTTCAAACCTCATCTCGCCGCCGCGCAAGCCACCGGCAAACCGTGCATCGTGTTGCAGTCGCCCGGCATAGCCGTTGACGTAGACAATCCCGCCGATCTGAAACATCTGCTCGCGCTGCCCGGGGATACTCGCGCCCAACGCCTCGCCCGTGAGTGGAACCTCAATGCTCACACCGGGACCGGAACCTAGCTCCGCCGCGTACACTAATTGGCAAATGGGAATCAGGGTGAGAGAGTCAGCCGCGAAACGGCGCAAGAATGCAGCTTACGGCGTCAGCCGTGGGTTGTTGACGAAAAATTCCCCAGCCCCAACGGGGCGAAAGAAACCGATCCCGCCGGCATCCACCGAAATCCGAATCATCCCGATCGCCTTCGAGAACGAAGTCCTCCCCGGCGACGCGCTCGCCGATGCGTTCATTCAATCCCTGCATCAACGCCAAATTTATTTGCAATCTGGCGATATCCTCGTCATCAAACACAAAATCGTCTCCAAGGCCGAAGGCCAAATCGTCGCACTGGACACAATCCATCCCTCAACTGAATCCATCGCGTGGGCCACACAACACGGCCTCGATCCGCGCGTGATCGAACTCTCTCTGCGCGAAAGCCGCTCCGTGATTCGTCGCAAAAACGGCGTGCTGATCACGGAGACGCAACACGGTTTCCTCTGCGCCAACAGCGGCGTCGATGTCTCCAACGTCGATGGTGGCCGTCATGCCGTGCTGCTTCCCGAACACCCAGACCGCTCCGCCGCAAAAATTCGCAGCGAAATAAAAAAAAGCACCGGCGTCTCTATCGCAGTCCTCATCACCGACAGCTTCGGCCGTCCCTGGCGCGAGGGCCTTGTTGATTTCTGCATCGGCATCGCAGGCATGGAGGCCTTGCGGGACGACCGCGGCCACAAAGATTCTCACGGATACGAACTGCACGCCAGCGTAGAAGCCGTTGCCGACGAATTGGCCGCCGCTGCCGGCCTAGTCTGCGGCAAACTCAACCGTATCCCCGCATGCATCGTTCGCGGATTTCGCTACGAACCCGGCCGGGGCCGCACCCGCGATCTGCTCCGCCCCGCGGCCACCGATCTATTCCGCTAAACATCTTCTGAAAACTTCCGCTACACTGAGGATGAAGAAGATGAAGTTTACAAGTCTTTCGATAGGAATCACGATGGCGTCATCCCGAGCGTAGCCGTTCTTCAGGCGAAGCGAGGGATCCGGCGCGCATTGTTACGGACTGCTGGCAGGTTGCAAAGAGGACTTATGCCCCGCGAACTCTCACTCGCAGAACTTGGAAACTTTCCCACCATCGAGTGGTCCGATATCGCTCCGCTCCTCTTGCCCACAATTCGTTGCTCACTTGATCGAGTTCTTGAAACACAAAACGGAGGTTTGCTCTCGCAGGAAGAGACCCTAACCCTCGCTGAATGCGGCGGCGACAATCTGCTCGGACTGTTGTGCGCAGCCAATCTCCTGCGCTCCGAACTCGTCGGCAATCTCGTAACCTACGTCGTCAACCGCAATATCAACTTCACTAACATTTGCTTCGTAGGCTGCAAGTTCTGCGCCTTCAGCCGCGGCCCGCGCGAGTCGGACACGTACTTCCTCACGCCTGAACAGGTCAGCGAAAAAGCCGTCGAAGCCTGGCAGCTTGGCGCTCGCGAAGTCTGCATTCAAGGCGGACTTCCCCACGGCCTGCCTCCGTTTTATTACCGCGACATCCTTCGCGCGGTGAAAAGCGCCACGCCGCACATGCACATCCACGCATTCTCTCCGATGGAAATTGTCTACGGCGTCGAACTCACAGGCATGCCGCTTGGCGACTACTTGCGCATGCTGCGCGACAACGGGCTCGACACTTTGCCTGGAACGGCCGCCGAAATTCTCGACGACGAAGTCCGCCAGGTTCTCTCCGCCAACAAACTCTCCACCGGGCAATGGATCGAAGTCATCAAAACCGCGCACCGCTGCGGCATCCGCACCACCTCGACCATGATGTATGGACACATGGAAACGCCCGCGCACTGGGTCAACCAGATGCGCTTGCTGCGCGAAATTCAAAGTGAGACTGGCGGCTTCACTGAATTCGTTCCCCTCGGCTTCGTGCATCAGAACACGCTGCTCTTTCATCAGGGACTTGCGCGCAGCGGTCCAACTCTTGCCGAGCACCTCAAAGTGCATGCGCTGGCGCGCGTACTGCTGGCCGGTTCCATCAACAATCTCCAGGTCTCGTGGGTCAAGCTCAACCGGCGCCTCTCGCAACTCTGCCTGCACGCAGGGGCGAACGATTACGGCGGCACGTTAATGGAAGAAAATATTTCCCGCGAAGCCGGAGCCACCGCCGGGCAGTACACCTGCCCTGAAGATTTCCAGTCGATGATTCTCGAGATGGGACGCATCCCGGCCGAACGCAACACCACCTACACGCGCATCAATATCAAATTGCCGCTCCACGAGTTCACCACGGAAGAAATGCTGGAGCCTGAATTCGCATGAGTGCGGCATCGAATCAAATTCAGCCGCGCACCATCGCCATCCTCGGAGGCACCGGCCCCGCCGGCATGGGACTTGCTCTGCGTTGGGCTCGATGCGGGGAAACAATTATCATCGGCTCGCGTGATGCGCAACGCGCACAGGAAGCCGCCGCAAAAATAAAAGCCAAAGCCGGGAAAGACATCAATATTTCCGGTATGGAAAATTCCGCGGCATGCGCCGCCACCGACGTGCTGATGCTCACCGTTCCCTTCGAAGGCCAGGCCGCGTTGCTCAAGCAACTCAAACCTGCTATCACCGAAGGCAGCGTCCTCATTGACGCAACAGTTCCTCTCGCCGCAAGCATCGGTGGACGCGCTTCCCGAACGCTCGGCATCTGGCAAGGCTCTGCCGCGCAGCAAGCTGCTGAACTCGTCCCCAAAGGCGTAAGCGTGGTGGCCGCGTTCCACAACGTCTCCGCCGAACTTCTGAACGGCGATGATCCTCTCCACTGCGACGTGATCGTCTGCAGCGACGATCCCGACGCTTCGCAACTCACGCGTCAGCTCGCTGCCAAAATTCCCGGCGTCCGCGCCATCGACGGCGGAAAACTGGAGAACTCGCGCATCGTCGAGCAAATCACCGCATTGCTCATCGGCCTCAACATCCGTCACAAAGGCCACGCCGGAATACGCATCACGGGCCTTCCTGCGCAAGCCTACGTTAGGTAGTCCGCACTTGGAATGACCGCAAGGAGTGAGCTGTGAATCAGTTTGTCGTTGCAATATTTTTTTCTCTCTTCAGCCTTCCCGCCATTGCACAAAATGAACGTCCCATGCTCTATCCCGTGACCGGTGGAACCGAATCTTTGCCGTTGCGAGTCATATCAAGATCGGGCTACGGCTTCAGATCTCCGGCCACGCCCTGTCAGTCGGGCGGCATGACTGGCAATTTCACGATTATGCTGAGCTGCGATGGGAATGACAGCGATGGCTCTGCATCCTACGAGCCGGTTCCCGACACCGATCTCGCCGTCGGCGACCAATACTTCATTCAGACCGTCGACAATGTTTTCACGATCTTCAACAAGACTGATGGCAGCATAGTTCTTGGGCCCGATCTCCTTACTACTTTTTGGAATGGATTTCACAATCAATCCTGCTTGACTGCTGGCTCCGGAGACGACTTCATCATTCGTTACGACAAAGCGGCCAGCCGCTGGGTGGCGGCCTTGCCCATCTTTGGAGACTCCCAAGGCAGGTACTGGCTCTGTCTTGCCGTTTCCACATCGTCGGATCCAACAGGAACTTACTATCAGTACGCTGTTCTCGAAACCGGCCCGTCACATCCCATCTGGGACTATCCCAAGCTCGGCATTTGGTCGGATGCCTACTACGTCGGCTTCAATCTCATCAGTCCGAAGCCTGCTTATCTTGGCCCGCAAGCTTGTGCGCTAGATCGCACTTCCCTGCTTCAGGGATTACCGGCAGCTCCGATGCAGTGTTTTTCTAAGAGCGCGACTACAGATTCCTTGATGCTCCCGTCCGATATCGCCGGAGGGTCGGAACCATCCTCGGGCGAACCCGCATTTTTTCTCGACATCGCTCACTCCCCCTCCGGCAAACACAGTCAGTTGAATCTTTGGCAGTTTCACATCGATTTCACAAACTCGCAGAATTCCACCTTCACTGGCCCAACTGCGCTCGCCGTAAGCAGCTTCACCGAAGGCGCAGGCTATGTCGCCGAACCGGATAAAGGCTTGTTGAACTCGCGCAGCGATCGTCTGATGGTTCCTCTCGCCTGGCGCCGCACGGTGGATGGAGTCGAACACCTGGTGGTCAACAGTGCGGTCGTCACCGCTGCGGCCACGACCGAACAGTGGTTCGATATCACGAATCCCAACACGAGTCCCGCGGTAGCGCAGCAAGGTACTCTCGTCCCCGACGCACACGACAATTTCTGGATGGGATCGCTGAACATGGATCAGGATGGGAACATAGCCTTCGGTTTCAGCAATTCCGGCACGAAGATTAATCCCGGCATTCTATTCACCGGACACCTCGTTACTGATCCCCCCAACACCATAGAGACCATCGAGCCCGTGATCGCTGGAACTGGCTACCAGAGTCCGTCCGATTTTGAATGGGGCGACCACTCGATCATGGCTGTCGATCCCTCGGACGACTGCACTTTTTGGTACAGCAATGAGTACTACGATGCTGCCAACACAAACACCGACCGGTGGTCAACCAGAGTCTTCGCCTTCAAATTTACTTCCTGCCAGCGACGATCTCGCCATCAATGATTCGTATCAGGGCACGCATTTATGCGCGCCGCAAAGGCTCGAACCGCACCCGCCTTTAGGCGCTGGATTTACCGGTCTAGCACAATAAGACAGGTCCCGAGACGATCTCTCCAGTTTTTACCCGCGCTCTTGTGGCATAATCTCCAGCCGGGAACTAATTCCTACAAAATCTATCGCTAGCAAAACGTTATTCTAAATTTCGGAGGCGGACCGTCATGAGCAAAGGCTCACTCACTCGTCGTCAATTCATGCACATCGGTGGCAGCGCTGTTGCTGCCGGAGCTCTCGTCAAAACCGCCGCCGCAAAAACAACTTTGCTGCGGCCTCATCTACTCTCTGCTGCTGCCACTCCGTTTCCTCCCAGCGACACTGTACGCTTTGCCTCCATTGGCACGGGCGTTCGAGGATGCGAGTTGCTTCACGCCACGCTCTCTGTGCCCGGTGTTGAATGCGTAGCCGTGTGCGATCTTTACGACAGCCGCCACGACGCCGCGCGCGAGGCCGTAGACAATCCCAACGTCACCGTCACCCGCGACTATCGCGCGATTCTCGACCGCAAAGATGTCGACGCCGTCATCATCGCGGTGCCCGACCATAACCATCGCATGCTGGTCGAGGCCGCATGCGCCGCCGGCAAAGACGTCTACTGCGAAAAACCGATGTCGCATACCGTGGAAGACGGCTTCGCCATGGTCGAAGCCGCGCACAAAAACAATCGCATGATGCAGGTCGGCAGTCAGCGCGTCAGTTCGATTCTTTATGCAAAGGCCAAAGAAATTTACGACTCCGGCAAGCTCGGCGAAGTCACCACCATTGAAGCTCATTGGGACCGCAACTCGCCCAGCGGCGCGTGGGTCTATCCCATTCCTCCCGATGCCAGCGAGCAAACCATCGACTGGAATGCGTTCCTCGGCAGCGCTCCCAAACGTCCCTTCGATCCGGTGCGATTCTTTCGCTGGCGCTGCTTCACCGACTACGGCGAAGGTCTTGCCGGCGACCTTTTCGTCCACCTGATTTCCGGCACGCACTTCGTGACCAGCACTAACGCGCCGCCATCGCGCGCGCAATCCACCGGCGGCCTTTACCACTTCAAAGACGGCCGCGACTTCCCCGACATGATCGAGACGTTCTACGACTATCCCAACTTCCGCGTCTACATGCGCTGCAACCTGAACAACGAGAGCGGAGAGTTCATCGGCTTCTACGGAACCAAAGGCACGATGATTATTCAGGATGCGACCGTAACGTACACTCCGCAGGACACGCGACCTCAGCCCGAAGGCTATTCGGTGATGGGTTGGCCGAAACGTTTGCGTGATGAATATCTGAAGCAGTGGCACGCGGAGCATCCCGAACCCGCGCCGCTCGCCACGAGGGTAGACGAAGAGGGAGAAAAATACGCCTTGCCGGCGGGCTACAGCGACGTAGTCGACCACCAGGCCAACTTCTTCAACGCCGTGCGCACGCGCAAACCGGTAGTGGAGAACGAAGTGTTCGGCAACAACGCCGTAATCGGCTGCCACCTGGCCAACTACGCCTACTTCAACAAAACCATAGCCGTGTGGGATGGCAACGCGAAGAAGATCGTTAAAGGCTAAAGATGAGAGTGGCTGCTTGTAAACGATGGCGCGAAAAAACATTCTTGCGCTTCTTGAAGGAGGGGATCGGCGAACGATCAGCAGCTCAGATCAAGTAGCGGAATTGGTATCGAACGATCCAAAGCTGTTTCCCGATCTGATCGCAGGCCTGTGGTCGCCGGATTCACTGGTGCGAATGCGAGCCGCAGACGCAGCGGAAAAAGTAACGCGGCCTCATCCCGAACTCCTCCAGCCCCACAAAAAGGAACTGCTGGGGTTGATGGCGGAAACCCAGCAACAAGAATTGCGCTGGCATTTGGCGCTCATGGTTCCGCGCATCCAGCTGAACGCTAAAGAACGCCAGGCCGTGATGCCCTCCTTAGAAAGCTATCTCGAAGATCGCAGCTCCATCGTCAAGACCTTCGCGCTTCAGGGTCTAGCTGATCTGGCGCAGGATGATCCGGGCATTCAATCGCGGGTGATAGAGATTCTCTGCGAAGCGACTCGTAACGGTACGCCCGCGATGAAAGCCCGAAGCCGCAAGCTGCTGGTCCGCTTCGAGCGCTAGGGATGTTTGCATCGCTTACAAAGTGTTCCATCAAAGTGTTCTACGTAGAACGTATTGTAAAGTTGAGGGCTGGAATTGGGCAGTTTGAGGCGTCCCAAAATGGCAAGTGGTTGAGCGCTGGGCGTTTGTGCGGATTTGGGTATGGATACTTTCGTATAGCGGTCTGCCTACGAAGGTAGGCTTGACAGTGACCCTTTTTGCCCGCGAAAGGTTGCGGTATCGGCAAGCCACAGACAAGGTGGAGCTTCTGTTCCAAGTTTGGGCAGGGGCTGAGGGTAATTGGGAAACGTCACGTTCCATCCGCTTTTTTCTGCGTGCATGCGTGCGGGAAGGCCTAGAAGGCCTTCACCCGCGACGCCAGGCGTGGTAAGTTGTTGCCGGCAGCCTGAAAAAACACACTACGAGGATCCATGCCTCCCGCGAAAAAAAGCAAAATCCCTCCCGCTCAACTTGATCTTTACGAAAAACTGATCGCCACAATCCCCTCCATCGAACGCAAAGGCGCGGTGCATCCCTATACTTCGCTTAACGGACACATGTTTACTTACCTCGACCAGACTGGAACTCTGGGCATCCGACTGGCGCCGGATCAAGTCGAAGCTTTTCTGAAGAAATATAAGACGACGATGTTTGAGAGCTACGGCGTGGTCAAGAAAGACTGGGTAACGGTCCCGGATGCATTGCTGAAGAATACGAAGGAGTTGAAGAAGTATTTGGAGGCGAGCCTGGCGCACGTTAGGACCTTGGAACCAAAATAAACGTCGACTTGGGCAGTTCATGTTTAATCGAAACGCCATGATGCGACTTCGATGGGGCCTATAATGTGGGCCACAGGACCGAAATGGTGTGCGCAGTGTACGAGAAGATTTCAGCCGATATCGCCCAGGACTATTATCGTGACAACTTTCATAATGATGGGCAGCGTTTTGTGGCGTGGTATCTCCGAAACGTTCACCTAAGGGACCCTATACAAGCGCGCGATGATATCACTGACGGGGCGGATGACAAGCAGATCGACGCAGTATTCATCGACGATGATAAGGCGACGATCTTTGTCATTCAGGGCAAATTTATTGGAACATCTTCCGTAGACGCTGAGCCTTTGCGAGAGGTCCTGTCCGCGTGGATTCAGCTGCGCGATCTCGTGCGCCTCCAGGAGGTTTGCAATAACAAGCTTAAGCAAAAGCTGTCCGAGGTCGCCGAGGCGATCGAGGATGAGTACGAGGTATGCTTTGAGCTAATTACAACTGGGGCTTTGACCGACGGTGCACAAAAGGATCTGGCGACATTTCAGAAGCAGCTAGCGGAACTGTCCGCAAAGGACGAATTCCCCGCCACGCTGCTCTTAGTTAACGAGGACGAAATTCGTCGTCGCTACGACATCGCTCTCGAACGGGAAAACCCATCGCTATCGCATTCGCTAGATTTAAGTGCGTGCCAGACTCTGCCGGTCAAGATAGCTGGCACGCAGGTAGTGATTGCTGTCGTCCCGCTTTCCGAGTGTATTAAGTTTCCCGGGATTAAGGACGGGACTCTTTTCCAGAAGAACGTCCGTCAGAGCCTTGGCCTGAGCAATGAGGTCAACAAGGGAATCAAGAACACAATATACGGGGATAGGCACCGCGATTTCTTCTTTTTTCACAATGGAGTCACGGCGATCTGCAACAAAATGGAGATGAAGGACTCCAAGCTTCATCTCCACGGAGTGAGTGTCGTTAATGGGTGTCAGTCGCTTAATACGATCCTAAGTTGTAGCGAAAGGGTGAAGACGCTGACTGATACGAGCCTCCTGTTTCGTTTCTATGAGATTCCACAGCGTGATCGCGCAGATAAGATCAGTATCAACACGAATTCGCAGAGTGCCGTGAAGCCTAGGGACTTACGAAGCAACGACAAGCACGTGCTGAGTCTAAAGCGAGCCTATGAGCAGAAGTTCCCGAATGGCTACTTCATAAGCAAACGCGGGGAAGTTCCTACTGGCGTACGCGAGAAGTCTCTCGTCGTGGACTTGTCAGAGTTGGGGAAGCAACTGATTTCCTGGCACTCGCAGCGCCCCAATGTCGCTTACAGCGAAACGAAAATCTTCGATAAATATTTCGAGCAGCTATTTAAACGTGAATATCGCGTTGAAAATGTTGATGCGTTAAACAAGTGGATGAGCCAAGTTTCGAGGGCCTGGTCGAAAACCAACCCCCTGGGGTTAAACGAGACTTTGCTCGTGATGCGTTCATACGCTCCTTATCACCACCTTTACGCTGTGTCGATGTGCTTTGCCATAGCGAATAACCAGGCTGATCGCGTTCCGGATCCTGAGGCCTGTTTCGTCAAGGCAGACACGGCGGGGATGGTTGAGGACATTGTGAAGATTGCGGGAAGTAGCTTGAATATGGCGCTGGAGGCTGCCGCGAATGAAGCCCAGCCTGGAAATAGGGTCTTTAGCCCTCAGAACTGGATTAAAGCGAAAACCTGTCTCGCCGGAATCAATTTCGCAATTCGAAATTATTTCGGCATGTTGCCATTAATGCCACAAGGCGGCAAAGAGATGAAGGCAAAGCTTGACTCGGCCTTGTCGTTGAAGACGGACGATTTTGGATACAGATGGGCTGCCGATTAGTTGGTAGCGGCAGGCGGCACAGTTGAAGCGGTGCCCTGATACGCCCCTGTATTTTGCCCAGGGGACGGATTTGTGTTTCGCAGGCAGGCTTGCATAGGTCCTTCGTCGGCGAGATCAGGTCGGGATTCTTAGCCTCTGTCTATCCTAAGAAGAGATCGCCCTTCCTGAAAAGATATAAGACCACTTTTGCTCAAAGACCACGGTGTTGGGAAGAAAGACGGGCAACGGTCCCTGACGTAAGAGGAAGAAATTTCCGTGGCGAACAAAAAGCGAACATGCTAGGATGTTTTGTGAATGGCACGGCGTCCTAATCGCGGCAACGCTGAGGCGTTGAGTGAGGAAGACTTGAAGGAGGTCCGCCACAACCCTGCGCACGTCAAGGCCTTCGCTATCCGTGATTTTCATGAGCGTAGTTACGGTGCCCGCCGTCGGCTCTACGATCACATGCCAACTCTCAAGCAAACGCAGATGCTGGTGCAGACATGGAAGCAGTTATGGAAGTGTTGCTGACCGCAATCATCGCCGAGAATAGCGGAAATGGGGAGTGATCGGATGTCAGTCGGGATTGATTTCGACCTGCCGCGGAGGCAGCGTTGGCATCTCGGGATGCTGCGCGTCGCGCCAGATCACGTTGAAGCATTCGCCTTCGTGTTCCGGACGCCATGTGGTTCCGTCTTCGTACCGGACCGAGGAGGGGAAGAAGACCCAACCCATGATTGCCTGGGCGCTGTCGGCGTGAATGCCTGGTTTTTCCAGAGTTTGCTCCTGGCCGGGCGAGATGGGCTTCGTCGATTTCCATTCGGAGTTGAACGGCCGCCGCAAGTCCTGAGGTGCGACAAACATTTCCGGCGAGAGAATCATGCTGGCGATCGCCTTCGCGCTCGTGTTTTTTACCGTCAACGAAAAATTCTCCGGATGCTTCCAGAAATCTCCGCCCGTGAAAGATACCGGACAGGCACGCGACGGCGGAACATAGATCGTATAAATCGCCATCATTCCAAACTCCATGTGATCTTCCACATGACAATGAAACATCCACGTGCCGGGATTGTCGGCGACCATGTCCACGGTCTTCATGCTGCCGGGAAGAAGCTCGACAACATCAATATTTCGGCCTTCATCGGTGACGGTTTCGCCGTGCCAGTGCGGGCTGTGCACATCGATCTCATTGCCCATTCCGAGAAGATGCCAGCGAACTTTGTCGCCCTGTTTCATCATCAGGCCGGGAAGATTTCCAAAGATGAAGCCGTTGATGGCGTAAAAAAGGCCGGCTGGCCTGGTGCTTTGTTGATCGAAGATCATGAAGGAGGCGACAAATTCGCGATCCACATCTTTTGGAGAGCCGTCAGGATTTGCCTTGCCTTTGGCGGTGACAATGATTGGCCCCAGTAATCCCGCGTTTATCTCTGGCGACTCGTGCGCGTGGTACCACCAGACGATGGAACTCGGCTGCCCCGGCCCCGGTCCGCTCGACGGAAGAACGAACCAGTGATAGGTATATTTGGCTCCGGGACGAACCCGGTCGCCTTTACCAAACGGAATATAGAAGGAGCCTTCGTTGTTCTTGTCGTAGCGCAGTCCGTGCGGATGGATATTGTGCGGAAGGTGCGTGCGATTGAAAAACTCGACGAGGATGTCGTCGCCTACTTCCGCGCGGATGATGGGGCCAAGAATACCCAGCCAGTCGGGCTGAGGCTTGGGCGTGGTGAAGGTATTGTCGGTGTATTCGATGAAGCGAGTCTTCGGCCACTGGTGCTTCTCCAGCCATGGCTGAGGCAGCGGCTCGCCGGTCAGGAGATTGTGGCCGCTGGGAGCGAAGTCCCAGGTGACGTCTTCGGCGGCGATGTAGTAGTGGCGAGTGACGGCAAATGACGATTGAAGTCCAAGGAGGACGAAACAGAGAGCAACCGCACATCGGATTCTCACGGAAGTCATTATCGCTCGCGCAGAGCCATTATCCCATTCTGCGCGAGCTTGTCAGCCTTTGCCGCTGCCTTTACCTAAGGCGTAAAGGTCGCGGTGACTATCGACAGGGTAGTCGGCGTGACCGTGCAGGTCGTGATTCCGGTACACGCTCCGCCCCAGCCTGTAAAGGTTGAACCTGTATCAGGCGTCGCGGTGAGGGTGACAACAGTGCCGGTGGAAAATACGCCGGTGCAATCGGTAGCGCTAGCGTTGGTGCTGCTGCTGGTGCAGCTGCCGATAGCAGAAGTCGGGCTACCGGAAACGATCCCGGAGCCGGTTACCTGGACCTGAACCTCTGGCGGCTCGTTCCATGCGGTGGGCGGCGTCTGATCGCAATTTCCAGTAGTGCTCTGAGTCACCGGGACAGGCGCTGTGGCCCAGGGCTTATTCACGAAATCGAAGAACTCAGACATGGTGGCATTTGGATTTTGCGACGCGGTATAGGAAGCATCCCGATTAGTGAGGGGAGCGACGCCGAAGCGGTCTTCGACCATTGCTAGAACTGCCGTCGTATCCCGCACGTTGTGAGAAACAAAGTTTTTCAGCGAATAGGGCGAGATGACAACGACGGGAACGCGGTAGCCGGTCCAGCCGAAAGTGCAGGTGCCCGCCCCATTCGTTTCACCCGCTTTTGTGCAGATGTCGCCGGATACGAGATCCTGCGGGTCAAGATAATCCGGGTAAATTGTTCCGGCTGAAACGTATTGTCCTGGAGGAGCAGCGGGTTGCGGGGGAACGTGGTCGTAGAGGCCGCCGGCTTCGTCGTAGGTGAAGATCATCGCGGAATCCTGCCAGACCTGGCTTTGAAGGAAAGGGTTGATGATATTTTGCTGAACATATTGAGCGCCGAGTTGAACATTGACTGGCGAACCGTCGGCATCGGAAGGATGCTCATCGAGGCCGGCGTTCGAAGCGGGATCAATGTAGGCGAATTGTGGGAAGGTCGCCTCATCCTGCAGGTCAATTTTGAACTGCGAGATGGGCGCGAAGTGTTGCCAGAGATTGTTCGCCGGATTCTGGATCTGAGCTTCGTAGACGAACTGGTTCATATAGGAAACGCCCGCAAGGCACAGATCCTGATCTTGTCCGGCGGGAGCGGTGCTGCAATCTTCAGTGACCATCGTCGTGGGATTCGTGTAAAAAGTGTTCGTCGGGTTTACGTAGATTTTCCAAGTGATGCCCGCGTTCTGAAGAGCCTCGAAGATGGTTGTGGCGGTGAACGCGTGATTGTCGAATGTACTGCCCCCGCCAGGAGGATAAGCGTATCCCTGAGAAGTTGCAGCGAACATATAGGCGCGATTGATCTGCGTTCGATCCATCACTGGCGAGAACCAGCGGTCGGAGGTTCCGAACTTGGTGGCGATGTCGTAGTAGACGTTGAGGTCCAAATCCTGGAAATAGCCCATGCCCCGAACGCCATTCACATCCATGAACGCGTTGGATCGAGCGTCGTAGGCGGCGGTGTAAACGAAGCCGTTCAGCGGTGGGACCTCAGAGGGCTGGTCGGCCGGATTGCCTAGATCCCAATCGTTATGAGCTTCATTCCAGAAAGGACTCTGATTTTCTTCGCAGACAGTCCCTACCTTGCCGGAATTCAACTGAAGTGTGTGGAACGAAAAGGATTGAATTTGGTTGGTGTCGTCCTGAGTGCAACTATCGGCATCGGTGGCGAGAGTGCAGCCCGGCACAGTGGGCGCGAGCGAAGTGAAAGGCGGATTAAATTGCGGCAGGCCATCGAAGGGCTGATCGGGAATGCCGTTGTTCGCCCAATATTGACGCATGTATCCGAAATAATGGTCCAGAGAACGATTCTCTTGCGAGAAAAAAATAATGTGATTGATGTTGGTTTGCATCGAACCGCCGAAGCTAGCGGTTACGTTGCTGGGTGCGCTCACAGTAACACTGCAGGCTGTGGTCCCCGTGCAGGCGCCTGACCATCCGGCGAATGTATTCGTGGTGACCGGCGTCGCAGCAAGCGTGACTTGTGTGCCCGGTGCGAAATTCGCGGAGCAGATTGTCGACGTTGACGAACAATTGATGCCCGAAGGGTTGCTGGTCACGGTTCCTGAGCCCGCGCCCGCCAAGGCGACCGTCAACGCGATGCCTCCGACGTTGAACATGGCATTCACGGTTTCGGCAGCAGCCAGGGTGACGGAGCAGGCGCCGGCGCCCGTGCAACTGCCGCTCCACCCACTGAAATAGTCGCCTGCGCCCGCGGTCGCTGTCAGCGAGACTTTCGAGTTCGGAGCGAATATGGCGGAACAGGTAGTGGGACAATTGATTCCTGCGGGACTGCTGGTGACGGTGCCGGTGCCCGTCGTGGCCACCGTCAATCCGATGCCCGCATTGAACGTGGCGCCAACTGTTTCTGCGGCTGCCATCGTTACGCTGCATGTCGTGGTACCCACACAACTGCCAGTCCAGCCGCCGAAAAAGTAGTTGGTCCCGGGAGTTTCAGTAAGCGTGACTTGTGTGTTTTGTGCAAAGCTGGCCGTGCAGGTACCGGGACAGCTGATTCCCGCCGGCTTGCTGGTTATAGTGCCCGTGCCCGTAGCGGGCGCTGTGACAGTCAAAGGAAAAGAGGTTGTCTGGGAGCCTGAGCTCCCCATTCCCGGAGATCCTCCGCAGCCGGCCAGCAGCAGAGTCGATACAGCAGACAACATAAGTACCCAAAATCCAGACGTAACCCTCATGGCGCGATACTCCCTCAGACGAGCGTCAATTTGGATGACAGCAGGCGCGGCACGGTTGGTTGCCTTTCCATGTTTCGGACGCGAGCAGATGGTCCATTTGGCGGGCGGTTGCAGCCCCTGACCGGCTCAGTTCAGCTAACGTTGGTGGTTGCGAGCCGCTTATGATAGGACTGAAGCTGTGCCCTTCTGGACTTGTGCTAGAACAATACATTTGGAATGGGAGACATTCAGATGACGCAGAAACTCGTGAAAGATGAAACGGAGTGGAAAGAGAAGCTTTCTCCGGAGCAGTATCATGTGACGCGTGAGGCGGGGACCGAACCCGCTTTTACTGGGAAATATTGGAAGACGAAGGAGCCGGGGGTTTACCACTGCGTGTGCTGCGGGGAGCCGTTGTTCGATTCAACGACGAAGTATGATTCGGGATCGGGCTGGCCGAGTTTTTATCAGCCGGCGGATCAGGGGAAAGTCGTGGAGCATACGGATTCAACGTATGGCATGAAGCGGACCGAGGTGCGGTGCGCCAAGTGTGATGCGCATTTGGGGCATGTGTTTGAGGATGGTCCGAAGCCCACGGGGTTGAGGTATTGTATGAATTCGGCGGCCTTGGATTTGAAGCCGCAGGATAGCAAGGCCGAAAAGAAGTAAAGTTTCGATTATTGGACCAGACACCTGGGGGCTAAAGCACGCGCAGTTTCCGGTTTCACGCGGCGCTGAAGCGCCACTCTTCCACGATGCTACGGGCATTCGTGAACAATCAGAAATGAACAGGGCACGCTCGCGCGTGCCCTTTGTGTTTTCGGGAGTTGGAAATCGATGCGCTGCGCTATGCGCCCACTGGAGCGGCCAGCGCATGCTCCGGTTGTGAAGTCTTCGGCGCTTCGGTGGTTTTTCCCTGCTGCTGGTTTTTCTTCTGTTCGCCGCTGCGGACTTCGATGCCGCCTTTAAGCACGGCGCCGTCTTCCACGCTGATGCGCATCGTCGAAACGTCGCCGGTGACTGAGCCTTCGCCGCGGATATCGACACGGTCGCTGCATTCGATGTTGCCCTTCACCGTGCCCATGACAACAACATCGCGGGCAATGATGCTGGCATCGACTTTGCCGTTGCGCCCGATGGTGATGCGGCTGTCGCGCATGGTGATCTTGCCTTCAATGCGGCCATCGATGTAGAGCGCTTCAGAACCGCTGATTTCGCCTTTAATGTAAAGCGAGCTGCCGATGGTGGCCTGCTCCATGGGCGTGCTGGTGGTCTTAACGGGATTGTAAGAGTTGGGGTTGGAGGCGGGTGAGGTCGACCTCACGCCAAACGAGTTATCTGCAAATTGCGACATGCGACCGCTCCTTAGGGTTCCCGCGCGGCGCTCCTGGTTGGCGTCGCTGCATGCGGTTGGTCTTGATGTTTGGCTTGCGCCGACGTGCTGGCCCTTCGGCCAACTTGACTATCGCACAACGCAAAGTAATCGGAGAGATTACGGAAGATTGTGTACGTGCCGAAAGTAACGTTACCAGTCCGCTCAAAAAGCTTTTAATCGCCGAGTTCGCAAAGATCGCGGAGAAAAACAACAGCCCATCAATCCTGCGACTGAAGAGCGTCTGCGAGTTCTTCCCACTCTTTGATCAGAGTTGCGTGGCTTGCTTTGTGCTGATCGAGTTCTCGCGTCTGGCGCTGGTTTTCCTCGACGTTTACATAGTTCTGCAAGGCACTCTCGCACTGGGCAATACTGCCTTCGACGTTGCTGATTTCTTCCTCCAGTTCGTGGACGCGATCTTCTAGTTGCTTGCGTTTGATGGGATTCAGGCGTTTGGCCTTTGCTGAGTCTTCGGCCGCTTTTGGCTCGGAGGTTTGGTTGCCATTGACCGGCACGGGTTTCGGAACGGCCGGCGACGGAGAAGTCTCGCGTTGCTTGGCTCCTGGGACATCTTTCAACGTAGGCTCGGAGGCCGGGCCGCCTTGCTTGCGCCACAAGTAATCTTCGTAGTTGCCGGGATAGACTTCGACTTTTCCGTCGCCAATTTCGAAAACGCGGGTGGCCAGCTTGTCGATGAAGTAGCGGTCGTGGGAAACGAAAACGACCGTGCCCGCATATTTCATGAGCGCATCGAGCAAGACATCTTTGGCGCGAAGGTCGAGATGGTTCGTGGGCTCGTCGAGCAACAGAAAATTTGCGGGATGCAAGAGAAGCCGCAGTAGAGCATAGCGGCCGCGTTCACCGCCGGAAAGGACGCCGATTTTCTTGAAGACATCGTCCTCGGAAAAGAGAAAACATCCGAGAAGGCCGCGCAGTTCGGTTTGCGAAGATCCGGGTGACATTTCGCTGAGATCGTCGAGGATGCGGGCGTCGGGATTGAGCTCTTTGTACTGATCCTGTGCGAAGTAGTCGGGATCGACGTTGTGGCCCAGGCGAAACTGACCACGCGTGAGGCTTTCAGTGCCAGCCAGCAGTTTGATCAGAGTCGACTTCCCTGCCCCGTTGATGCCGACCAGCGCGATGCGATCGCCGCGCTCGATCAGGAAGCTAACATCACGAAAAACTTCCTTCTGCGTGCCATTCTTTCCGGGATAAATCTTCGCAACGCCTTCGAACTCCACGACAATGCGTCCGCTGACTTTTGGCTGTGGAAAAGAAAAGTGAATAGTCTTTTCTTCCGGCGGAACTTCGATGCGTTCGATTTTTTCCAGTTCCTTGATGCGGCTCTGCACCTGCTTGGCCTTGGTCGCCTGGTAGCGGAAGCGATTGATGAAGACTTCTAGCTGCTCAATGCGGTCGCGCTGGTTGCGATAGTCGGCCTGCAACTGCTCGTTCCGGCGTGTTTTCTGCGAGAGAAATTTGTCATAGTTGCCGGTATAGAACCACATGCGCTTGTTCCAGAGCTCCGCAATCTTAGTGATCGTGACGTCGAGAAAGTAACGGTCGTGCGAGATCAGGATGAAAGCATAGGGATAGTCATGCAGATATTCTTCCAGCCAGTTGCGCGCTTCGAGGTCGAGATGATTGGTGGGTTCGTCTAGAAGAAGAAGATTTGGTTTTTGAAGCAAAAGTTTAGCCAGGGCTAAGCGCATCTGCCAGCCCCCGGAAAATTCTTCGGTCTGCCGCGGCCAGTCTTCCTTATTGAAACCCAAACCCATTAGCACTCTTCCTACTTCGGCTTCGATGGAGTAGCCGTCACGGGTTCGAAATTCGTGTTCGACGCGGTGATAGCGGTCGGCAACGGCGGCGTATTCGGGGCTTGTATGATCGAGTTCGGCCATGCTGTGCATGAGCGTTTCGAGTTCGCGTTCCATGCCGCGAAGATCGTCGAACACGGACATGCACTCGGCGAATACCGTACGGACGGAAAGAGTGAGACCATCCTGGGGCAAGTATCCCGCCGACGATCCCTTGGCAACGGTGAGCGAGCCGTAGTCGAGCGTGTCGAGACCGGCAAGAATTTTCATCAGCGTGGATTTGCCGGTGCCGTTGGCGCCCACAAGGCCCACGCGGTCGCGCGAGTTGATAAGCCAGTCGGCGTTCTCGAAAAGCAATTTGTGGCCGAAGCGTTTTCCGGCGGCGGAGAGCTGAATCATGGGCTGTCGCTATGTTCTCACAACGGTTCGGAAATGAACGCGCGGCTTATAGGCGCTGTCGGGAAAGTACATAAGGTCCTTCGTCGGGAGTCCTCCGCTAACGCGGACGACTTCGCTTCCGCAGGATGACAGCAGCGCTTTATGAATTATGAGTGCGCGGCGGGGCGACTGTTGCGCGATCCAGAGTGTGTGCCCCACAATGCACCGTGAAACTGGATACGCTCCAACGCGCGGTCGACTACGGCGTGGAGTTCGTGGGCGTATTTCACTTCGCGGCCTTTGGCCAGGCGGCGCTTGGCTTCTTCAGGACTGAGCCATGTGGGATTGCGCATGGATTCGTCGGGACGGCGCATTTGGTGGATTTCCATCAGGAAAGCTTTGACCACAAATTCCTGAACACCATTGGGATGCCAGAAGACACCCTTGGAATGAAGATAGAGATGGAAGTGGCGCGGCTCAATCGTTCCGAGGGCTCCGGCCTCTTCGGCGGCTTCGCGCTCGGCAGCCTGGCTGTGCGAAAGATGCGCATCGGGCGAGCCCTTGGGAAATGTCCACTTGTTGCCGCCGTTGGTGTTGACCAGGAGGAACTCGACCGCATTTCCCCGGCGGCGATAGCAGATGGCAGCGACTTGCAGCGGAAGCGATTTCGACACGCGCGATGCACTCATGCAAGTCTCCCTTGCACCATATTAGTTGCACCATATTGCAGGAATGTTAATGTGCAACGAAAATTGTGCATGGAGGACGTTACGAAAGAATGACCATGAGTTGCCGAACTTTAAAGACTTTTGCCGTAGACGGGGATTACCGCTCCGGTCACATCTTTGCCGCTGTCTCCTGCTAGCCACACGATTAGGCTCGCAACCGAAGCGGGCTGCACCCATTGACTGACATCTGCGCCGGACATGTCTTTGCGGTTGGTGGGCGTGTCGATGGTGCCGGGGAGGATGACATTGGCCGTGATGCCGGCGTCTTTGTTCTCGAGGGCTACGGTTTTTATCAGCGACACCAACGCGGCCTTCGACGCACTATATGCGCCCACTTTGGGGCCGGGTTCTTCGGCGGCGCGGCTGCCGACGGCGATGATGCGTCCGCTGGCGGCCTGGCGCATGGGCGGGAGGACGGCGCGCAGAATGTGGAAGGCGGCGTTGACATTCATCTGGAACATGCGCTGGAAGGTGGCGTCGTCGGTTTCGGCGATGGATTGGCCTCCCGCGAAGCCTCCGACGAGATGCGCGAGGATGTCGATTTTCTTGTAGCGAGTGATGACGGTAGCGACGGCGTTCTTCGCGGCATCAAGATTATCGAGCACGGCGGGAAGCGCGAAGAAGCTGGGATGGTCAAAGTCAGATTGCTTGATGTTCGTCGACAACCCCACGACTGCCGCTCCGGCAGAGAGCAAAGCTTTTGTGACGTGAGTGCCGAGGCCACCATTGGCTCCGGTGATCAGAGCTATTTTTCCGGTCATAGAATCCCTATTTCAGTCCAGTGACCACAAACGCTTCCGACAAAATCCGCTCGTACACATAAGCGTAGGCTGTACCGTCGCTGGAAAAATGAGGTGGACCGACCTGCTCGACGCCGCTGGCGATTCCGGCCCCGAAGGTTTTCCAGGGCTCCATTTTTCCAGTCGCAATATTTACCTTGTACATTTTCACCGACGTCGCGCGCGCGAGGCTGGAGTGCGCGTATAAAGATTCTCCATCTGGCGACCAATCGCTGACCGCGGAGTTCGAATCAAGGCCAGGAATCAGACGAATCCCGCTGCCATCCAACGGCCAGATTCCCCACTTTCCATCAGGTTGATGGACCGCCGTGCTCCTGCCATCGGGCGAGAGGTGCACGCCGACAATGCCTTCGGGGGTGATGGCTTTCGAGTCGCCGGTGCTCGCATCAATCAGGTAATCACGCGCACCGTGTCCGGCTTCGATTCCGCCCGCCAAAAGATGCTTGCCATCGGGCAGAAAGCGAACGCTGTTGTAGCTTACGGAATCGTGCGTTAACGACCGGGACTCGCCGGCTCCGGTGGGTACCAACATGAGTGGTCCGCCCTTGGCCGCTTCGGTAATCGCCCATTTGTTGTCGGGCGAGATGGCGCCAGAGAGCCCCTCGCCGATGCGTACTGGAGGCGAACCATCCGTATCGCGCAGAAACACAGTGTAATTCGCGCCTCCGCCATCGCCTTCTTCTTCAAACAAAATTTTGTGGCCGTCGCGGCTAACGTCGCGCACGATGGACCAGCCAAACCATCCCAGTTCGCGCTCTTCTTTCTCGCCTGAAGCAACCCCGCGAATGCCTATCCGAATTTGGTGCGTGACCATCAACGCAGTTCCGTTCCGCAAGTCTTCCAACCACACGCCGCCGGGAACGTTTGTGATTGTGCGCTGTTTACCGGAAAACGTGACGGCATGAGGATTTTCTGCGCTACCAGTGCTGGTTGACGTAAACCAAATCTCGTCGCCCGCTGGAGACCAGAGAATGCCTTCCAGCGAGATCCATCCGGAAGACAATTTCTTTTCTTTGCCCTTGCCGTCGGCGGCGATCACCGCCACCGAGCCTTCGTCATCGCCACCCGGGTTTTCATGGTCGGCAAAAGCCACCCACTTAGCGTCGGGGGAAATCTTAGGATGACTGATCCAGTTGATGCTATCGAACAACACTTTGCCGATGGGATATTCCAATCGCCAGTGGTTGTTTTCGGGAGCGTAACGGACCACGGCCATGCTTTCGCCGTCCACAGACCAGTCAACATCCTGAACATTGTCCAGCATTTCGCGCGGCGTGCCACCGCTGAGCGGCACACGGGCCAGCGTTCCCACGCGCGCGTAGCCGCCGAAAAATTTAGTCTTGAGGCGTATTGCCAGTTCTCCGCTTTTGGAGATGGACAGCAATTCCGCATCCTTCAGCCCCAACTCGCGGGCTCCGGGATCATCCGTGCGAGCGATATAGAGCTGGTCGTCGCCACCGTCCCACGCGGCGCTGTAGACCACGCTGCCGTCAGGGGTGAATCGTGCATGGCCGATGGAGCCGGTACGAAAGGTAATTTGACGGTACTCGGCCTGCGGTGTGCGACTGCTGCCTCGCCCGGCCCACCAGCCGAGACCAAGCATCAACAGCGCGATCCCGAGGCCACCTGCGAGCCAGAGCAGGAGCCTGCGATGGGATGGCTCAACCGCTACCATTGCTCTTGCGCCGGTGCTCGAAGCCCCGGAGACATGCTCGAGATCGAAAGCGATGTCGCTCGCGGAATGGAAACGGGACTCGGGATTTTTCTCCAGGCAGTGCTGCACGATGCGATCCAGAGCGGGAGAAACATTGCGATTGGTCTCGTTCAAATCCGGCGGATCTTCTTTCAGGATCGCGCTCATCGTGTCGGCGGGAGTGTCCCGATGAAAGGCGCGCTTGCCGGAAAGCATTTCGTAGAGCACAGCGCCAAAACTGAATATGTCGGAACGCGCATCGACGGCAATGCCGCGTACCTGCTCGGGTGACATGTAACCCGCGGTTCCCATGGTCACGCCGGCCTCGGTTGCGTGGGTCATGGTGGGCAGCGAGGTGTGTGAGCCGGGATCGGTCTGAGTCAATTTTGCCAAACCAAAGTCGAGGATCTTGACCCGGCCATCTTTGGTGATAAATAAATTTTCCGGCTTGAGATCGCGATGAACGATGCCTTTTTCGTGGGCGGCGGCGAGCCCGTGTGCGATTTGCAACGCATAGTCCAGAGCCTTGCGCCCTGCCATCGATCCGCCACGCAGGCGATCGCGCAACGTTTCTCCCTCCAGCAATTCTGAAACTACGTACGGCGAGCCTTCATGCGTGCCGATGTCGAAAACCGCCAGAATGTTGGGATGGTTCAAGGCAGCGGTAGCGAGAGCTTCCTGCTCAAAACGGCGCAAGCGGTCGCCATCCAGAGACAGCGCCTGCGGCAAGACCTTGATTGCCACTTCACGTTTGAGACGAGAGTCGCGGGCGCGATAAACCTCGCCCATGCCACCTGCACCGAGAAGGGAGACGATTTCGTACGGTCCGAGTTTCGTTCCAGAGGTCAGATTCATGCGTCCGCAAGATTATCATTTTGAGGACGAACCGCGCAGGTCTTTGGTCTGCCGGGGGGAAGAAATGGATCATGTAGCACAGAAACGCATGCATTGAATGGCCAACAATTCAGGAGAGTTTGCGTTGCAGCGTGTTGCGATCGAGTTCATTTTCCCGGCGCGCGATCACCAGCGTGGCCACGCCGTTGCCGATCATGTTGACCAATCCACGGAACATGCTCATGAAGCGGTCGATGCCAAGGATTAGGGCCATGCCTGCGACTGGAATTGTAGGGATGACTGACAGCGTAGCGACTAGGGCGATGAAGGATGCGCCTTGCACTCCGCTGGCGCCTTTGGAAGTGAGCGTGGCCACGGAGAAGATGGTGAGTTGCTGCATGAAGCTTAGGTGCGTGTGCGTGGCCTGGGCGATGAACAGCGCGGCGAGGGTCATGTAGAGTCCGCTGCCGTCGGTGTTGAAGGTGTAGCCGGTGGGCACGACCAGGCCGACCAAAGAGCGCGTGCAGCCGAGGTTTTCCAGCTTCTCCATGAGCGTGGGAATGGCGGTCTCCGACGAACTGGTGGCCAGCACGAGCAGAATTTCTTCTTTGATGTGCAGAAGAAATTTCAGGATGCTGAAGCCAGCGGCCCAGGCAATGGCGCCGAGCACGATGAGCACGAACAGGATCGACGTGACGTAGAACGTGGCGATCAGCTTGGCCAGCGGGCCGAGCGAGGCGAGTCCATATTTGCCGATGGTGAAGGCCATGGCCCCGAACGCGCCGACAGGAGCGAAGCGCATCAGTATATTCACGATGCGGAAGACGACTTGCGTGAGCGACTCGAACAAGTCGTAAAGCGGTTCGGCGCGCGTGCCGGCGGCGGACAGTGCGAAGCCGAATAGGATCGAAATGAAGACAACTTGCAGGATGTCGCCTTTGGCGAAGGCGTCGGTGACGGTGGTGGGGACGATGTGCATCAGGAATTCGGTGACGGTTTGCGCTCTGGCCTGTCCGGCATAGTCGGCGACCGATTTCGTATCGAGCGATGCAGGATCGACATTAAAGCCACGGCCCGGCTTGACTACGTTTCCGACGATGAGGCCGATCGCTAACGCGATGGTGGAGACGATCTCAAAATAGAGAAGAGCTTTGCCGCCGACGCGGCCGACTTTTTTCAAGTCCTGCATGCCGGCGATGCCGGTAACCACCGTGCAGAAAATCAGCAAGGTGATGATCATGGTTATAAGGCGGATGAAGGCGTCGCCGAGGGGCTTCATGGCGATGGCGCGTTCGGGGCTGAGATAGCCGAAGGCAACGGCGATCAGCATGGCGACGACAACTTGAAACCAGAGCGAGCCGTAGAAGGGCTGCTTCTTCAGGGACACGGCGGGAGCGGGCGGGGTGAGCATTTTTGAGAATCGCCTGTGTTGAAGGATCGCATTCGATAAAGCGACGGCTTTTGAAATCGCCCTCAAGCTCGCTGCGCTCGCGGACAGCCGAGGGGGCTGTCCCCACATAATCGTTGCTAGTTCGCCGGGGCCTCTAAGGTTTTCACCAGCCACGGAATAATCACCTGCTTGAATATCCGGGGATCGGGCCAAACGCCGACTTGGCGGCCGAGGTGTCCGCCATCGGGATTGATCCAGGCTTCTTTTGGCACGTCGCCTTTGCTGAGTAGAAGATATTCATCGTCGATGGGAACCTGCGTGTCCAGGACTCCAGCGAGGATGAGCATGGGCGCCATCGGCTTGCCGAGCAGTCCCTGATGCACGAGCGACAGCTTGGGCAGGAAATCGCCCATCTCATCGAGAGTGTGGACGTCGGAAAGAATATTCATTAACGCGGGAACCTGATCGAATAAATATTCACGATTGCCCATGAGCGAGTTCATCAGGAAATCTTTCTGGAAGAATTTATCGACCGGAGGAGACTGCGCGCTACATCCGCGCAAGCGGTCTTTCTCGACGATGGCCATTTTTGTCGCCCAATACGCGCCCCAACTTACGCCGTGCATGGCGAGGCGGTTCTTGTCGATTTCCGGTCGAGACTGCGCGTAGTCGATGACTTTGGACAACATGCGGTCGGAAGTTTCGCTGACTTTGATTGGATTTTGCCCGGTGCCGGGGCCATCGACGGCGAGATAGCCGACGCCAAAGGGAAGAATCGCGCCGAAACTTTCGGCGAGATCTTCTTTGCGGCTGTCGAGACCGTTGACGGCGATCACCAGAGGCACAGGGCCCTTCGCATTCTTGGGCAGGCGCAGGTAGCCGATGATTTCTTTGCTCTCGAAGGGAATGTGAACGACTTCGAGCGGCGGATCGAAAAACTTAGCGTGGGCTAAGAATGCCTTGATGGCTTTCTCGTAGGATCGCTGCTTGTCAGGGGATGCAGGGATGGGCCAGCGCCCGAAGGAATAAAGTCGCCACGCGCGAATGTAGTCTGCGTCGGCCTTGGCGGGATCGGTTTTCTCCAGCGATTTCGCTTCGTTGAAATAGCGGTCGGCCACGCTCATGAAAGCAGCGGCCCACTCGTCTTTATCTTTGGTGTTAATTTTGTCTACGGCTTCTTTTACGTCGGCAGGGTCGAGACCGATGAGAGGATACTGGCCGACCTGGGCGCGGCGGATCGACTCTGTTTTGATTTCTTCAATCGTCCGCTCGGAGTGTTCCTGCGCCGCAACCGACGCTGAAAAAAGGGAAATGACAATTAATGGCAACGCAAGAAAACAAAATGAATATTTATTCACTGCTGTTCCTGTTCCTGCTCGCCTTCGCGAGCTGTAATAAAGTGCCGTAACAAAAAGGCCGGACCAAGTTACGTCCAGCCTTTTTTCTTTGATCCTCATGCTGACCGTGCTGCTAGAACGTGAACTTTAAGCCCAACTGGACCGAGCGCGGTCCGCCCGAGCCAACTGCCGGGTTGGCGGCGGCGATGTCCGGCGTGGCGCATCCGCAACCGAAGTTTGCGGCAGAAGGATCGTTCAAACCAAATCCGTTCTGGCCGCCATACGGATTGGCAAAGTTCGGATGATTGAGAATGTTGAAAAACTCGGCGCGGAACTGAGCATGGACGCGTTCGCCAAGATGCCAGTTTTTCGCGATAGAGAAATCGAAGTTGCGGAATCCGGAATCGGGGAAGAGATTGCGGGGCATGTTGCCTAATTGCCCCAGTGGCGGAGGCAGCATGATGGAAGCGCCCTTGGCGTAGCAGCCATACAGGTTCAGTGCAGCAGTCTCGGGGCCGGCCGTACCTCCGTCGACCGCCAATGCGCGGGATGTACAAGCAGAAGGCGTATTGGGGTCGCCAGCGGCAAAGAACGGAATGGGCGTTGGTCCTGATTTAAAGTCCGATGGCTTGCCGAAAAAGCTCCAGCGGATAGGAGCAGTGGCCGGCGGGCTCACTGGAAGCGAACCGGTGCCGCTGGCATCGGTTCCGAGATCAATCGGTCCCCAGAATTGGGGGCTTTGCAGTGTGATGATCGAGTTGATCTCCCAGCCTTCGAGCATTTGGCCAAAGCCAGTGCGGCCTGGGATGGCATAGGTCAGTGAGAGCGTAAAACGCTGCCGAATGTCGAAGTCGCTGTTCCCATATTCCCGCCCAACATCATGAGAGTCCTCCGGCAGTCCCGCACCATAGCCGAAGTCCCAGTTTGCGCCAACGTCATCCAGCGCGTGCGAATAGGTGTAACCGGCAACCATACTCAGACCGTGATAATTGCGCGAGTTCAAAGTGACTTGCAAACCGTCATAGTTCGATCTGTAGACGTTTCCCATTTGAAAAATGTTGCTGAGGTATGGGAACTTGGTGGCGTAGGGGCGGTTCGCTTCTTCGAGTCCGGTGCTGTCAGGAGCGCAGTTGTTCGGGTCGGTGTAGCCGGATTTGATACAGGCTGCGATCGCTGCAGCGGGCCAGCCCGAGCCAACCGGAGCCTGATTGATGTCCCGGATGCCGGTCAGGTTCGATCCGTGATTGCCGACGTAGGCAATTTCCAGCGACAGATTCGGGGTGAATGCATGTTGCAGGTTCAGCGTCCAGTTCCACACGTAAGGAGTGGTGATGTTGCGGTCCACGCTCATGATGGCGCAGGGCGCTCCATTCACCGGATCGCAATCGGGCGCACCACCGATACTGCCGTAGATTGGCCCGTTATCCCAAGGATAGGGTAAAGGAATGATTGTCTGATTGGCGGCGGTGATTGTGCCTCCGGCAGTGCCGCCCGCGGCAGTAATGATGGCACCCGTGGGAACATTAGAAAGGCCGAAGGCGTTGTTGAAGGCGAGCAGGGATTCCCAATTGATCGTTTCGTACATCATGGTTGCGCCGCCGCGCAGAACCGTGTTTCCTCTGCCGGTGACATCCCAGGCAAAGCCCAGGCGCGGAGCGAAGTTTTTATGGTCGGGGTTGTAGACGCCGCCGACACCGTTCATTCCTTCTTGTATCAACCCGGTGGCTGAGTTGGGGTCAAAATTGCCCAGCATGTTGTGGGCTTCCTTGATCACTGAATTGAATTCATAGCGCAGGCCGTAGTTGATCGTTAGGTTCTTGGTGACGCGCCAGTCATCCTGAAAGAAGAGTCCGTAGGCCCAATTGTGGATCTGGCGACTGGGATCGCCGGTTTGTACTTGCGCCTTGAAAGGCGCGCCGGAAAAGAAATCTTCCAGCGTTGTGGTGTTGAGCACATTGGCAGGATTAGTCGGATCCGGTGTGTTGCCGCCAAGGAATGTGATGCTGCCGCGCGCGTTGCCGAAGGCGCCGCCGTCGACGTTGTCGCGATGAAGTTCACCGCCTAATTTGAAGGCGTGCGTTCCCACAGTGTAGGAAACGTGATCGATGAACTGCGTGATCGAATCCGGCCCCTGAAACTTGGGCCATTTGAATGCACCGAGGCCGGGGAAGAAATATCCGCCGAAACCGATGCGGGGAAGACCTCCGGTGAATGGACCACTCACACCTGTGTCCAGACCATAGCTCGAAGCTGGCGTATTTAGATCGCCGGGAAGCGTGGGTTGATAGAGGCGGTTGTAGCCAACTCTGGCTTCATTAACCCAGCGCGCATTCGGAGTCCAAATCCAGTTACCTCCGACGACCTGGGCACGGGTATGGATTTGCGAGCGCCAGTTCGATTGCAGCTCCGGAAAATCCTCGACGGTTCCGGAATTGTTTCCGAAGAAGTACATGCCACTCACGCTGTTGCTTTGATTGATGTTGTAGTTCACCTTGCCAATCGCGTTGTCGACGCCAACCTGATTGGGAAATCCGTTTACGATGTTGATGGTGGGATTGTTGTTGGTGGGGAAACCTTTGCCATTGCAGGTGACGGTTCCTCCGGACATCGAGCAACCTGCCACTTGCAGGCTGGCTGCGCTGATGGGAACGCCACTTAGCTGCAGATCCTTAATCGCGTCGGGAATGCTGTCCGCACAGTCGCCGCTGGCCAGGAGTAAACATGTGCCATTGGCCGGCATCGAGACCATCGAAGGACTGGTGATACCGCCAAAGGAATTGCCGACGTCATACCGTTGGCCTTCATAGGCGCCGAAGAAAAAAACTTTATCTTTGATGATTGCGCCGCCGAGGCTGCCGCCAAACTGTTCCAGCGTTCGATCATTCTTAGGGGCAGGTGATTGCCCGAAGGCGCACGGGTTGCTGGCACAATTGAAATAGTTGCGCGCATCCATCACTCCATCGCGGCCGAAGGCGAAGGCAGAGCCGTGCAGCGAATTGGTTCCTGACTTCAATCCAACGTTGATGACCGCACCGGGTTTCCATCCATATTCCGCGGCGGGACTTTCCTGAACGTTGAATTCCTGAATTGCATCAATCGGCAGAATGGTCGCGGAATCGCCGGCAATGCCCGCACCATTGATGATGCCCTGGCCCGAGAATGGCTCGCTGTTGAATAATCCCTCGACGAAGTAGGCGTTGTCTTCAGCGCGCAATCCGTTAGTGCTAGTAGTGGAAAATCCGCCGCCGGGATACCTCATCACGCCGGGACGAAGTTGCAGCAGGTTTTCGTAGTTACGGCCGTTGAGGGGCAGGTCGTTGATCTCGCTGTTGCTGAGCGTGCCTCCCAGGGTGGATGAAGTCGTGTTCACCAAGGGCACTTCTTCGTTGACAATCACCGTCTCGCTTACCTCGCCCGGTTGCAAAGCGAAATCGGCGCGAACGTCAGTGGCGACCTCGATCTGTATGCCGGGGCGCTCGATGGTCTTGAAGCCTTGAGATTCGACGCGGATTTTGTAGATCCCGGGTTCGAGTTCGGGCGCGACGTAGGCGCCTGCTGCATCCGTGGTCAGGGTGCGCGAAGTTCCACGCGCTACATCGGTCACCACCACAACCGCGCCGCTGACGGAAGCACCGCTTTGGTCTGTTACCGTACCGAGAATTCTGCCCGCCGTAGACTGCGCCCAAGCTGCCAGACTAAGAAACACTGCGATGCAAACGGCGCTCAAGCACGGGTACACCAGACTCTTCCAGCGGCCGGGCGCAGGGACGCGAACCGTTCGGCATGACATGGCCTTCTCCTCCGTTGACATAAACGTGGTCCGACAGCCATACCATCATTCACGAAACACTGTCAAGCAAATTCAGGTTTTGGATAGTGAACTCTGGGGCACCTTGCAACCGTGATAGTTAGTTAGCTTTACCTCATGTTTACGTAGACTTGAATTTTGTCGGTTGCAAACGGGTGAACTCTGTTGGTATCCTCGCATTGGTCATACCACCATACCTTTCCGCATCTTTCGGGTTATGGCAAACGAACAACTAAAAATCGCGAGCAGTTGCGGATATGCGGTATAGTAGCCAGACCATAACCAGCGCCTCGGCTGGTTTCGCTCCTCGTGCGGAGGACAAAGCTGTGTACAAGCTGGTGCGGACGTCGCGTCTCTACGAACAAATCGTTCAACAAATCGAAGAATCCATTCTAAAAGGGGATCTCAAGCCTGGCGACCAATTGCCGGCGGAGCGCGATTTGGCGCAACGTTTCGGCGTGAGCCGCACGGCGGTACGCGAAGCGGTGAAGGCGTTGCGCGAAAAAGGGTTGGTGGAGGCGTATTCAGGACGCGGCACTTTTATCACCGACGGCACATCGCAAGCCATGCGGCAGTCTCTCGACCTGGTGGCGAAGATTGGCCAGCCCGAAGGGTCGACGCATCTGGCGGAAGTGCGCGCGATCCTGGAACCTGAAATAGCGGCTTTGGCGGCAATACGGGCACAGGAATCCGATTTAGCCACCATGCGCGACGCAGTTGCAATCATGGATCACGCCGGGCAAGATCCCGACGCTTATATTGAGGCGGATTTGGATTTTCATCTCGCGCTGGCTGAGGGCGCGGCTAATCCGCTGATCCTTTCATTGATTGATTCCATCGTCGGACTGTTGCGCGAACAACGGCTGAGGATTTTCAAAGTTCCCGGCGGCCCAGAGCGGGGCCAGGTTCATCACAAGCGGATTCTCGATGCGATGGAACGCCGGGACGCTGCCGACGCACGATCGGCCATGAAAGCGCATTTGCAGCAAGTGCGGGACGATAGCCAGGCTCCCCCGGGCAAGCGCGGTGCCGTGAAGCAGACAACGCACTAGACACACATCCTGGCCGCAGCCGGTGAGAGCAAAGAAGAAATTTTCAGGAGACGATAGCGGATGGCGAAGGTGGGATTTATTGGTCTCGGAGTAATGGGCAGCCAGATGGTGAACCGGCTGCTCGATAAGGGTCATGCCGTAATCGGGCACAACCGCACGCGTTCGAAAGCGCAAGGGCTGATCGACAAAGGAATGAAGTGGGCGGATTCTCCGCGAGATGTGGCCAACTCTTCCGACTTTGTCTTCGCGATGGTTACGAATACTGCGGCAGTTGCGGCGATAACTGAAGGCCCCGATGGAATGCTGGCGGGATTGGGCGCAGGGAAAATTTTTATCGACATGAGCACGATCAGTCCGAACGCGAGTCGTGCACTGGCGACAAAGGTTCGCGAACTGGGCGCCGACATGGTTGACTCTCCAGTTTCCGGGAGCGTGATAACGCTGCAGGAAGGGAAATTGTCGGTGATGGTGGGTGGGCGCAAAGAAACGTTCGACAAGGTCAAACCGCTTTTGCTGGATATCGGGCCGAAGGTAACTCACGTCGGAGACAACGGGCTGGCGCTTTCGATGAAGATTGCGATCAACCTCAGCTTAGCGGTGCAGATGCTGGCCTTTTCCGAAGGCGTACTGCTGGCGGAAAAAAGCGGTATTGCGCGCGAGGTTGCGGTCGATGTCCTGACCAACAGCGCGGTAGCGTCGCCCATGATTAAGTACCGCGGACCTTTCGTTTTGCAACAGCCGGAAGAGGCCTGGTTCGATTGCAACATGATGCAAAAAGATATGGTGCTGGCGATGGAACTTGGGCGCCAACTCGACGTGCCGCTGCCGACGACTGCAGCGAGCAATGAGTTTCTTACCGCGGCGCGCGGCATGGGATGGGCAAAATACGATTTTGCCTGCATGTTCGACGTGCTGGCCACGATGTCAGGAGTCTCGACGCCCGTGAACAAGGGCGGCTCCCGGTGAGTGCGACCACTTTCAAAATGAGCACTGACATAGAAATCGGTAACGAGCGGGAAAAGTGGCTTCATGCCTACCGGCAGATGGTGCGCATCCGCACATTTGAAGAACACGTGAACGAACTCTACACGCGCGCTTTGATGCCGGGACTCGCACATCTCTATAGCGGACAAGAGGCGGTGGCTGTGGGAGTTTGCGAAGCGCTGCGCCGCGACGACTACATCACCAGCACGCATCGCGGACATGGACACTGTTTAGCCAAAGGCGCGGCGCCAGACCGCATGTTTGCCGAATTGCTGGGAAAGAAGTCAGGCTACTGCAAAGGCAAAGGCGGATCGATGCACATAGCCGATCCCGCGACTGGCAATCTGGGCGCGAATGCGATTGTCGGCGGCAGCGTGGGCATTGCAACGGGCGCGGCATTCACCGCGAAGCGGATGAAGACTAACCGGGTGGCTGTGTGCTTCTTCGGTGAGGGAGCGCTGGGGCAGGGGTCGCTGTATGAAGTGATGAATCTGGCGCAATTGTGGAGGCTGCCCGTGATTTACCTCTGCGAAAACAATCTCTACAACGAGTACACGCATTACAGCGAGACTACTGCGGGAACGATCCTTGGCCGCGCAGCGGCGTTTGGCATTGAAGCGGCAAGCGTAGACGGTCAGGATGTTCGCGCGGTGAATGAAGTCGCGTCGCGCTTCGTGAATCGGGCGCGCAGCGGCGGTGGTCCGTCATTTTTGCAATGTGATACCTACCGCTACAGCGGGCACCATGTGGGCGATATCAACCGCGAATACTATCGCTCGAAGCAGGAAGAGCAGCACTGGAGGACGGATCGCGATCCAATCAAAGTGCTTTCGACATGGTTGATGAAAGAGGGTTGTGCCGAGCCCGCGGTCTTGGAAAAGATCACCTCCGAGGCCCGCACTGAAATGGAAGCGGCGGTGAAGTTTGCCATCGATGCGCCTTATCCCAGCGCGGATGAAGTAGGCGAAGACGTATATGCCTAAACGCGAGATCACATTTGCGCAAGCGGTGCGGGAAGCGCTGGCCGAGGAGATGCGGCGCGATGAACGCGTCTGCATCTTCGGCGAAGATGTCGCCGAGGCAGGAACGCCTTTCAAAGTACTGACGGGATTAGTCGAAGAATTCGGCGCCGAGCGCGTGGTTGATACTCCCATTTCTGAAGCGGGTTTTACTGGAGTTGCAGTGGGAGCGGCCATGACGGGGATGCGGCCGGTGGTCGATATTATGTTCGGCGATTTTCTTACGCTGACGATGGACCAGATGGTCAACCAGGCGGCCAAAGCGCATTACATGTCGGGTGGGCATTGGAAGGTTCCAATGGTGATGCGGACGACGTTGGGCGCAACACGGCGTTCGGCGGCGCAGCACTCACAATCTCTTCATGCGTGGTTCAGCCATGTGCCCGGGCTGAAAGTGATTTTGCCTTCGACTCCTTATGATGCAAAGGGTCTTCTCAAGACTGCGATTCGTGATGAGAACCCAGTGGTCTTTTTTGAAGACAAAATGATGTACAAGCTGAAAGGAGCCGTCCCTGAAGACGATTACACGATTCCGCTCGGCGTGGCCGACGTGAAACGCGCGGGCGATGACATAACGCTGGTGGCAACCAGCAGCATGGTGCAAGTGGCGCTGGGTGCAGCGAATATGCTGGAAAAGGAAGGAATCAGCGCGGAAGTCGTTGATCCGCGAACGACGTGGCCCTTGGACGAGAAGACTTTAATCGAATCGGCTAAAAAGACTTCCCGCGTTATTGTTTTGGACGAAGGGTATGGGCGCTACGGTGTCACGTCGGAATTGGCCGCGGTGATTGCCGAAGGAGCATTCTACGATCTGGATGCGCCAGTGAAGCGCATGGGCGCGATGCACGTGCCGATTCCTTTCTCGCCGCCCTTGGAAGATGTAACGGTGCCGACGGAACAAACTGTATTCGAAGCGGCAAAGGCGCTGTGCAAGCCGTCGTAAATGTCTGGCACCTTAGGTCGAAAGGGTAGAACTAGGAGCTAGTAGCTATATGGCACTCAAGACTCACGGGACCATGGCGGTCGATTGGGAAAACCGCATCGACTTCGACCGGCTGCGCCGCGAGCGACTGGCAAAAGCCAAAGCTCTGCTGGCGAAGTCGTCGATGGGCGCGCTGCTGTGCTTCGACATGAATAACGTGCGCTATCTTACCGCGACGCACATTGGCACATGGGCGCAGGACAAGGCCAACCGCTTCACGCTACTGCCACAAAACGACGAGCCCATTCTTTGGGACTTCGGTTCGGCCGCCAAGCATCATCAGTTGAATTGTCCTTGGCTGGGCGAGCGCTCGCGCCCGGGAATTTCGATGCTGCGCGGAGCGATGACGCCCGAGATGGGGCGCGCGGAAGATGTGGCGAAGAAGATTCGCATTGAGCTCGAAATGCGCGGCCTGCATAAAGAGCCCGTCGGTATCGACATCATCGAACTGCCAGTGTTGTTCGCGCTGCAAAAAGAAGGCATTGCAGTGGTCGACGGACAGCAACTGATGTCCAATGCGCGCGTGATCAAAACGCAGGACGAGATCTCACTGCTGAATACTTCCGCGATGATGGTCGACGCTGCGTATGACGAGTTGTATCGCGCGATGAAGCCGGGGTTGCGCGAAAACGAAGCGGTGGGACTAGTAAGCAAAGTTCTTTATGACCTGGGCTCGGAATATGTCGAGGCCGTGAATGCGATTTCAGGCGAGCGCTGCAACCCGCATCCGCACGTGTTTTCCGACCGCGTGTTACGGCCCGGCGATCCGGTTTACTACGACATTCTGCATTCCTACATGGGCTATCGCACCTGCTATTACCGCTGCTTCACCATCGGCTTCGCCTCGCACGCGATGGTTGATGCCTACAAACGATGCCGCGATTATCTCGACGCTGCGATTGAACTGGTTCGGCCCGGACGCACGACCGCCGAAATCGCCGCGGTATGGCCAAAGGCACAGGATTTTGGTTTCCCCAACGAGGAGGCCGCTTTCGCGCTGCAGTATGGACACGGTATCGGTCTGGCGATCTGGGAGAAACCAGTGATCAGCCGTTTGGTTTCGTTCGAGCATCCCGTGACGATTGAGCCCGGCATGGTATTTGCTCTGGAAACTTTCTGGCCCTCGACGGACGGTTGGAGCGCTGCGCGCATTGAGGAAGAAATTGTCGTCACGCCGACCGGACACGAGGTGATTACGCGCTTCCCCGCGGAAGAGTTGCTGGTCGCGGGCGCGCATTATCACACCGTGAACGGACCTTTGCCCACGACCCGAGAAACTGAAGCTCGGCCAAGTGAGCGTGTCCTCGACATGATTGAAGCCAGCGCAAAAATTGAGCGCGTTGGAGTTTCAGGCTAAGAGCCGCAGCCAATAAATTAAGAGCCTTTTCCACCAAACCCATGGCCTTCAGCGTCGTCATGCCCGCCCTCGAAATGGCACAGGAAACCGGCAAGCTCATCGCCTGGCGGAAACAAGAAGGCGATCGCGTCAGCAAAGGCGAGCCGCTTCTCGAAATCGAAACCGACAAAGCGGTGATGGAGATCGAAGCACAGGCTGACGGAATTTTGGCGGGCATTAAGGCTTCGCCCGGCCAGGATATTCCCGTGGGCCAGATCATCGCATGGATTGTCTCGCCAGGCGAGACCGTCCCTGCCGAAGATGCCGCGTCCACTGTCGCGCCGACCGCGCGAGCAGCTTCAGTGAGGGTAGAACCGCCCCCAGTGGCGACTGCTGCCGCTTTCGCTGCCGGAATGCCAAGCGCAAAGATTTCTCCAAAAGCTCGGCGCTTAGCCAAAGAACTGGCCGTGGAAATCGATACGATTCGGGGCTCGGGACCGGGCGGAGAAATTCTCGCAAGCGATGTGCAGGCAGCAGCTTCCGCGACTTTCCTTCTTTCAGCGCCTGCTGCGAAAGAAGCAGAAAAAAAATCCAGCAGTTTGGAAACTCCCAGTTCTATCGGCCGCCTCATGGCCGAGCGCACAACGCAAAGCTGGACCAGCGTGCCACACTTCTTCGTCTCACGCGACGTGGACGCAACCGCGCTCAACCAGCTACGCGAACGCGTTGTTGCCGAAATCGAGCGCACACACGGCGTTCGCGTGACGCATACCGACCTTCTTGTGGCCCTTGTGGCGCGCACTCTGCTGAAGCATCCGCGGCTCAATGCGAGCTGGACTGCCGAAGGCATCCGGCTTCACGCGCAAGTAAACGTCGGCGTCGCGATTGCCGTAAACGATGGGGTCGTCGTAGCTGTCATCCCCAACGCTCAGTCGGCAGGCCTCGCGGAAATCGCACAGCAGCGGCGCGATGTGGCAGAACGAGCGCGGGCGGGAAAGCTGCGACCCACTGACATCGCCAATGCGACGTTCACCATCAGCAATCTCGGCATGTACCAAGTAGACGCATTCAGCGCGATCATCACGCCGCCGCAGGCCGCGATCCTTGCGGTCGCTGCGATTCGGGATCGTGTTGTCGCAGTCGAAGGCAAGCCCGCTGTGCGCCCGATGATGACGCTGACACTCTCCGCCGATCACCGCATTGTCGACGGCGCGCGGGCCGCCATGTTTCTTCGAGACCTTGCGAAAGCGATTAGTGAACCCGAAAGACTGGTGCAGTAACATCGCCGGAAGCCCGACTGCATGAAGCAGCCCCGGTCTCTCAAGCGGGTTCTGCAAGCTTCTGGCAGTTCATATTTATCCGCCCGCCGAATAAATATCCACGCGAACCGCACTCTTAAACTCGGACCGGCTCTCGGGGTATACTCCAACGCATTGTGCCCGTCGTAATCGCCATGCTGCGCGGCGTAAATCTTGGTCCGCATAACCGGATCAAGATGGATGCACTACGAGATCTGTGCAGCGCGATCGACCTCCAGGACGCGCAGACCTACGTACAAAGCGGCAACATTGTCTTCCGGACAAAAGAGCGCAACTTGGGCGCCTTGGCCAAGAAAATTCAGGCCGCTATCGAGAAGAAGTTTGGTTTTCGCATCGAGGTGATTCTGCGAACGACGCCTGAGATGCGCAAAGTGGTCGCCAGAAATCCGTTCGCCGCCGTAAGAGATATCGAACCGAGCAAACTGCTGATCGACTTCCTCGCCAGCGAGCCTGGCCCCGAAGCGCGCAAGAGCATGCTGGCAATCAAACCAGATCCTGAGACGCTGCATATAGAGGGCCGTGAACTGTACATTTATTTCCCGGATGGCGCGGGACGTTCGAAACTATCATGGCCTCGCCTGGAAAAAATATTGAAGACGCCGAGCACTGCCCGCAATTGGAACAGCGTCACCAAGTTACTGGCAATGGCCGAGGAGATGGAGGCTTTATAGATGGAAAGTTCAGCCATCTCGCAGAACGTTCCGCAAGTTACAGAGGCTTCGGCTGGCAATTTAATTTCGATTATCACGTGACCATGCTGATTGGTTGTGGGCGCTGGGCTCGCGAGGATCGCGCTTTCGGTGCTGGTCTATTTGCCGACGTACCTGGTGGCAGCGAAAGCTGCGACCTCGTAGCGCAGTGTCGCATCACATTCGCAGGGCCTAATTCATTGAAAGCCGCCATCCTCAAGACTGCGAAGCAGCCTCTGCAAATCGAAGATATTCCCAAGCCACCGGCTTTTATGGGGTGAGCGGCAAATCCGCAGCGTGGCCAACATGACTCGAACCGACGCGCGAGATTTCTCAAGATCGCCGCCGATATCCGGCTACAGCCCAAGACAACTGTATTTTCTTTGGATCAGGCCTACGAAGCGTTGGCCGCAGTCAAGAATGACGCTATCGACGGAGCCGCAGTCATCGTTCCGTAATGCCCTGCCCGAACTCCGAGGTGAGAAAGGGAAATTTGGTCGGGGCGCGCGGATTTGAACCGCGGACCCCCTGCGCCCAAGGCAGGTGCGCTACCAGGCTGCGCTACGCCCCGACATGACTGCAAGATTGATTCTAGCAGCCTCCGACGTTTTCCCACTCTGGTTTTCCCGCGTGCAACAATGCGGAACTGTATGTTTATCCGGCCCCATAAAATGCAGGAACTCGCGCACGCAGAAAGACGGAGTCTCTTGACAACTCGTCGGGACGGCGCTCGACGTTTACTTTTCGTCGAGATATTCGCCGGGAACGTCGTCCTCCGGCACCTCGTGGGTGTGAACTTCCTTCTCGTCGGAGTCATCCGCGCTTTCGACACCAGCAACGGCATCGGCCTCAAAAGCATTCCCTTCCTCGATTAGTTCATCCACACTTTCGGAATCTGCGCCTTCGACATCAGGCAAGCCCTGCAAATCCCCCGATTGCCCCGCCGACCGCGATCCAGGCCTTCGGACATCCAATGCGTCTGCTTCCAGTCTCTGACTTCTGCGTTGAGGCCGTCTTGTAACGTTCACTGCGGGCTTCGCTGCGGTTACCTTCTTCGCGGCAGGTTTTGCCTGCGCTGCGGACTTTTTCAAAGGGGGCTTTTTGGTTGCCAACTTTTTCTTCGGGATGGGCCGCTTTGAAGCCGATTTCTTTTTCGCCTTCTTAGCCTGAGGCCTAGCAGCAGTTTTCTTAAGCTTGGCAGGTTTTTTCTTGGTTTTCTTGTTAGCCATAAGCGAAGTCTACACTGGCTCGATGGCACGCACAAAACCGATTCACACCTGCACAAGTTAGCCGGATTTAATAACTATTTGTGACAAATGTGCGTGGCAATCGTCAATGGGACGCCATGTTGGTCTGCCGCAGCCCCAATTGAGATGGCCAAAATACAACTGGTTCGAGGCGGCGATCCGCAGAACCGCCAGTCTGGCGCAAGAAATTATCACCGACAAGTTGGCATGGACGGAAGTGAGAACCGGGAAACCGATGGAACCAAGTACAGCAGCGGATAATCCTCAATCCGGCAATCGTTTTCCCGCCGAACGGTTTATAATTTTTGTTCGGATATGCAGAACCCGCGTTACGCATTGGTGGCATATGTAAAAAGTCCGGTGGGCGAGTTCGTAGAAAATCTCCGGCGGCAATTGCACCCCGCTTTGCCCCAAATGGCGGCCCACGTCACTCTGCTGCCGCCCCGGCTTCTGAATGGAACTGAATCTTCCGCGCTCCAGACGTTGGAAAGTGTATGCGGGCAAGCCGAACCCTTTGACGTGGATTTGGGCAACGTCGAGACATTTGTGCCCACGACGCCCACTGTATATATTCGCTTGACCGGCGGAGCTGTGCGCATGAGCGAGTTGCACGGTCAGCTAAACACACGCGCGCTCGAGTTTCGTGAGGAATGGCCCTACGTCCCACACATGACCATCGCTAAAATGGGAGCCGAAACGGCTGCGCAGGAAGCGATGCGGGTAGCGAGCGAGCTGTGGTCGCAATATCACGGGAGCCGCCGCATTCGCCTGGAACGTCTGACGTTTGTGCGGGAAGAAGAGCCCAGTTGCTGGGTAGATCTGGCGCCGGTAACGCTGGGGGCGAATTTAGTTCCTCACTGAACCGTGCTGCGTTCTCCGATGTACCTCTCGACCACTTGCTTCCATTTCCCCTGCGCCTTAAGGATGAACTCCACGGCATCGCGAAGGGCGCCGTCGCCGCCCGCGTGGAGAGTGACGTAATGGGCCTCTCGTTTTACTTCCGCCCGGGCGTTCTTCACAGCTATAGCTAAACCGCCGGCGCGCATGGCCGGCAGGTCAATTACATCATCGCCGACGAAAGCGGCTTGCTCTGGCTCGAGGTGTTCCTGCCTAAGAATTTCTTCAAAACAACCGCGCTTGTCCTGCACACCTTGATACACGTGTTCGAGTTTCAGATCTCGGGCGCGCAGGGCGACAGTTTTCGAGGTTCGCTTCGTGATCAGCCCAGTCTTTATTCCGCCGAGCCGGGCCAGCGAAATTGAAGCGCCATCGTGGGCATGGAAGCCTTTGAATTCGATTGAGGTCTGCGGCGAGCCGGCGGGTGCCGGAAGGAAGAACAGCTTGCCATCGGTCAGTACGCCATCGACGTCGAAGAGCAAAAGCCTGATTTTGCGGGCGCGGGCGACTGGCGAGAGCTTCTTGGGCATTGGGGCGATTCTAGCATCGCGCAAAAGATCGGATCATGCAAACCCATTGCGTCCGCCCAACACTATCTCTGCTTGCATACCAGTAGCAACGCTTTACTTTTGCGCTTGTACCGCACTCTCCAAATCACCAGCCGCCTTATCAATACCGCCCCCAATATTAGCGATCACCTGCGCAACCATGGGAATTTGCGCGTCGGCCTGCTGCCATTTCTTTTCATCCATGTATTCACGAACGGCGGCGATGGGCTTGGCGCCGTAGCCGGTATAGGCGCCGGGCGCGTAGATCTGATTCTTGAACCACGGACGCTCGGGCAAGCCCTTTTCGTTCAGGAACAGGCGTGAGATTTCAAGCAGGTCGCCGTTCACTGTATCCAATGATTGCTGCGAGACCGGCGCGCCGCTTTTAAACTTGGCTAATGCTTTCGAGTAACGTTCCGCGCTCTTCTTTAACAGTTCGAGTGAATTCTTCATGGGAGCGAAGTTCATGAATGGCGGAACGGTCTCGGCAGGTGGCGGCAGCAACGGCTTGTGCGGGTCGGATGTCGCGCTGAATACCCCTTCTTGTAGTTCGAGATTGCGTTCCGTGAATTCATCCTGCTTGTCCTTCAGCAATTTTTCCAGGTCAGTTTCATACTTGGCGATGGCCTCGGATTGCGACGCGTAATCGAAAGGAAGCAAATCGGCGTCGGCAATGCGCATAATCGCGGTGCCAGCGGTTTGCGCCAATGCCCGTCCATAAGAAAAATCCGTGTCGGCGAAATGCGTGTACCAATAAAAATCGTCGTAGATTGAGTGATACTGATCGCCTTCGTCCTCACCGCCAAAACCAATGTCTAGTGCCGGAATGCCGGCGTAATCCTGGAATGCGGTGTAGTCCGACCCGTCGCCGAGCGCTCGCACCCGCAAATTCGAGTGCCCTCGGATTTCGCCGCGCTCTTCTTTATCCTTGGCTCGTTCAATGGCGCGCAGGTGTGATCGCTGATAGATCGGAATGTTTTTCTCGGGATCGTTGATGTCGCGAGCCACGGCGCTGATCACGGCTTCCAAATCCTGGGTTCCACCGGCTTCAAAAAAGCCGCGCTCATTGCCGTCAGTATTGATGTAAGCGACGGCATGTTTGCGCAACTCGTCGAGGTGCGTCTCAACCCATTCGGTTGATCCGAGCAGGCCGGGCTCTTCGCCGTCCCAAGCGCAATAAATAATCGTCCGCTTGGGAGACCAGCCTTGCTTATGCAGTTCGCCGAGCAAGCGCGCTTCTTCCAGTTCTGGAGCCATTCCGGCAATTGGATCGTCAGCTCCGTTCACCCAGGCATCGTGATGGTTTCCGCGAATCACCCATTGGTCGGGAGTGGCCGATCCGTGGAGAGTGGCGATTACATCATTCACAGGTTTGGTATCCCAGTTCGATGTGACTTTGAGGTGAACACGCGCCGGGCCCGGACCAACGTGATAGGTGATGGGCAGCGCGCCGCGCCAGCCTTCCGGCGCAACCTGCCCGCGCAGGGCTGAAAGAAACGGCAATGCATCGGCGTAAGAAATCGGCAGCACAGGAATTTTTGTAATAGTCTTGGCGTCTTTGATATCGAGACGCTTCGCGCCGGGAACAGCGCCGACGCCCGGCGTTAGAGGATCGCCGGGATAATCGGTATCCATGACGCTGCCGCGCTGCACGCCTTCGCGCGGCCGCCAGCCGCCCTGGGGATAGTCATCACCGTAAAAATAGCCGTCATTTCTGGGATCGGAATAGATGATGCAGCCAATGGCTCCGTGCTCGGCTGCAACCTTCGGCTTGATGCCGCGCCAGCCTTCACCATAGCGAGCGATCACGATGGCACCTTTGACAGAAACTCCCAGGCGGTCCAGCTGTTCGTAGTCGGCGCGGTTGCCATGATTCACATACACGAGCGGGCCAGTCACGTCTCCGTCGATGGAGTAAGCGTTGTAGGTGGGCAGTTGTTCGGAAGTCTGATTCGATGTTGGATCAACGGCGAGCGCCGGTTCCTGCAACTTGGCGCGGAATTGCGTGGGGCCGAGCAACTCCAGCACACGCTCTTTCGGCGTAGGGAACAAAACATCAAACGTTTCGATGTGCGCGTCGAATCCCCATTCCTTGAAGCGGGCAAGCATCCACTCGGCATTGTCTTTGTCATAAAGAGAGCCGACGTGGTGCGGGCGGGCACTCAGCCGGCGCATGTTCTCGCGGATGTTGGTCGGGACGATGCCATCCTGGAATTTCTTTTCCAGATCGCGCTGCGGGACCGAGGTTTGCGCGGTGTATCCGAGAAGTTGGGCGGACGGCTTGGATTGGTCCGGCAAAGTCTGGGCAAGTGAGAACTGCGCGAAAGCGAAAAGCAGTATGTAACAGGTTAAAGAGCGTAGCGTGGTCAAGTAGTTCTCCCGGCGAGTCAGCAATGGACCGGAAATTCTACCACCACGCACTTGAACACGGTTCGGAGGCGTGGTCGTGATTAACGCGGGATCCACAAGATTGGGAAATGCCGGCCTAGTTTTTCGAAGTCGCGGTCGGCGGTGACAAGAGTAGCCTGGTGCGTCGCGGCAAGAGAGGCAGCCATGCAATCAACATATGGAATCCTATGAAGCGCCTTGATCTCGCCGGCTTTGACGGCTTGAGGAAGATCGACGGGAACAACTTGAATTGGAAGGCGCGAAAGGTCGGCAAGAGTCTCCCGTGCGGATTGTTCTCCGTGCCGCTGCCAGGAGAGGTAGAAGACCTCACCCCAGTTCACTGCCGAAGCCAACAATGGAATGTTCAACCGATCGGCTTCCTTTAGCAACTGCGCTATGCGACTAGCACCGGAGCCGTTAAGTAACAATTCGAGTACCGCACTGGCATCAAGGACATACGTCTTGCTCATCGTGACAAATGGTCCTTTTCAATACGATGCTCGCGCTCACGATCTTCAAGCAGGGAACGCGACCCTTCATAACGGCCTCGTAACTTGCGGATTAACTCTTCGATCGCAGGCGATGTTTCCTTTTCACCTTCCTCTTGAATCGTTTTGCCTTGGTAGCGAACTTCGAAGCCTCGCTCTTTCAGGAGTGCGACCGCCTGATGCGAATTCGTTGGATCATTCGGAGGTACTCCCGCTGCTGCCAGTACAAGTGGCCGCGCGGGCAATTCTCGTCCATCGACAATCGTGCTCCACTTCGGCAGTTGGCGGTTTGAGCGAAAAGTTTTTGCCGCGGCGCTAATGTCTTCCCGTTTCAGAGCCGCAACTCTGGAGCTTGGCATTGAGGTACGCTCCTTTCAATTATTATTCATATTCATCATATTTGCGGTCTTACTCAACGTCAAGGTAAACGAAACGCGCGTAGCGAACAATTGGCGAATATAGTGAGCCTCGGCCACAAGATTCCGGCTACAATGTAGCGATGGCGTCCCTTCCCTCATCTCTCGCCTGGGCCCATCCTCTCGTGGCGGAGTGGTTTGTCCAGCGCTTCGGCACGCCGACGGAGCCGCAAGAACAAGGCTGGCCGCACATTCTTGCCGGGCGGAACACGCTGATTTCCGCGCCCACCGGCTCGGGCAAGACACTCGCTGCGTTTCTCGCCTGCATTGATCGGCTGGTGCGCAAGTCCTTAGCGGGTGATTTGGCGGATCGAACCGAAGTCCTCTACGTTTCACCGCTCAAGGCGCTTGGCAACGACATCCAGAAGAATCTCGAAGTGCCGCTTGGGGAAATTCTCGCCATGGCAGGCGAGCGCGGGCTGCTGATGCCGGAGATTCGCACAGCGGTACGCACGGGCGACACCCTGATGCCCGAGCGGCGCGCGATGCTGAAGCGTCCGCCGCACATTCTGGTGACGACCCCCGAGTCGCTCTACATTCTCCTGACCGCAGACAAGAGCCGGGCGATCCTGCGCGATGTAGAGACGGTTATCGTCGATGAGATTCATGCCGTCGCCGACGACAAGCGCGGCGCACACTTATCTCTGTCGCTGGAAAGACTGGAGGCGCTGACGTATGCTCCACCGGTTCGTATCGGCCTTTCGGCGACGCAAAAACCGATAGAACAGGTCGCACATTTTTTGACCGGCAACGGACGCGCCGATCCGATCATCGTCAACATCGGCCATAAGAGGATACTTGATCTTGCCGTTGAAGTGCCGCCGATGCCGCTGGGGCCGGTGGCATCGAACGAGATGTGGGACGCGATCTACGACCGGCTTGTAACGCTGGTGCGTGAGCATCGTTCGACGCTGGTATTTGTCAATACTCGTAGGATGGCCGAACGCCTTGCGCACAACCTAGGCGAGCGCATGGGCGAGGAAAACGTTGCCGCGCATCATGGCAGCTTGTCGCGCAAATTGCGGCTTACGGCGGAAAAAAAGCTGAAAGAAGGCCAGATAAAAGTTCTGGTTGCTACCGCCTCGCTCGAATTGGGCATCGACGTTGGCACCGTCGATCTGGCAGTGCAGATTAATTCTCCGCGCTCGATTGCGGTGGCGCTGCAGCGCGTGGGGCGATCGGGGCACTGGCGCGGCGCGGTTCCGAAAGGACGATTCTTCTGTACAACGCGCGACGATTTGCTCGAATGCGCGTCATTGACACGAGCGATTCAGCAAGGTGATCTCGACCGCTTGATGATTCCCGAATCTCCGCTCGATGTACTGGCCCAGCAAATTGTGGCCGCATGTTCGGCGGAGGAATGGCGCGAAGACGATATGTTCGCGCTGGTGCGGCGAGCGTATCCATACCGCAATTTGTCGCGCGAGGTATTCGATTCGATTCTGGAGATGTTGTCCGAAGGCATTGCGGCGAAGCGCGGCCGCTATGGCGCCTATGTGCATCGCGACCGCGTCAATGGGAAGTTGCGTGCCCGGCGCGGAGCGCGGCTCGCAGCCATCACCAGCGGTGGTGCGATTCCCGATAACTCGCTCTACACCGTTGTCGCCGAGCCGGATGGCATTGTAGTCGGAACCGTCGACGAAGATTTCGCCGTCGAAAGCATGCGCGGCGACATCATGCTGCTGGGAAATACGTCTTGGATGATTCGCCGCATCGAGACGAATTCCGGACGAGTGCTGGTGCAGGATGCGCAGGGCTCTCCGCCCAGCGTTCCCTTCTGGAATGGGGAAGCTCCGTCGCGGACACAAGAGCTATCGGCGCATGTGGGCGAGCTTCGCGAAAAGATCAGCGAGATGCTGCCCCACACCTCGCTGGTCGGATTTTCAGCGACTCAGCCGGAAGTTGCTGCGGCGGTCACATGGCTCAAGGCCGAATGCGGACTTGACGATTCCGGCGCTGAGCAGGCGATTGAATACGTTTTGCAAGGCCGCGCGGTTCTCGGTGCGGTGCCGACGCAGACGACCGTGATTGCCGAGCGTTTTTTTGATGAAGGCGGCGGGATGCAACTGGTGATCCACGCGCCTTTCGGCGGGCGTATCAACAAAGCCTGGGGACTGGCGCTGCGCAAACGTTTTTGTGTCGGTTTTAATTTTGAATTGCAGGCCGCGGCCACCGACAACGGTCTCAACATCGCCCTGGCTGAGCAACACAGTTTCCCTCTGGGCGATGTTTTTCATTTCTTGCAAGCGGAAACGGTGCAGCCGATTCTCGAGCAGGCGGCTCTGGACTCTCCGATTTTTGGCACGCGCTGGCGCTGGGATGCTGGCCGCGCACTTGCGCTGTTGCGCTTTCAAGGAGGCAAGAAAGTTCCGCCGCAGATCCAGCGCATGCGTTCCGACGATTTGCTGGCCTCGGTTTTCCCCGATGCCGCCGCGTGCTTCGAAAACATTCAGGGCGAACGCAAGATTCCCGATCATCCACTGGTGAGCGAAGTCATGAAAGACGTGCTCACAGAAGCAATGGATTTGGAAGGTTTGAAGTCATTACTGCGCGGCATGGCCAGTGGCGCGATTCGTGTCGTGGCCGTGGACACCCCGGTTCCGTCACAGTTTTCGCACGAAATCCTCAACGCCAATCCCTACGCTTATCTAGACGACGCGCCGCTTGAGGAACGGCGGGCGCGGGCAGTTGAGATGCGGCGTATGTTGCCCGCCTCGGTGTTGGAAGAAGTGGGTGGGCTCGATCCGGCGGCAATCGCGCAGGTGCGCGCAGAGGCGTGGCCGGATGTTCGCGATGCCGATGAGTTGCACGATGTCCTGCACACGCTGCTGGCTCTGCCATTGCATGAACCCGATGGAGAACGCGAGGTTTCCACCGGACTTAGCGACGCGCAACAGATGGAGGAAGTGATTGAGCCGCTGGTTCTGGGGCTGAGTTGCTCAGCTTCGCCGAGTCGGACAGCCTCTTCGATTCTGATAAGGGCGAATTTGGGTGACTGTCCCCACATAAGCGGTGCCACAATTCGATGGCAAGCATACTTCGATCGATTGGTCGGCGAGGGGCGTGCAGCGGTCGCAACGCTGGGCAAGGATACGTCGTCGAGAAAATATTGGGTGGCTGCGGAACGAGCGCAAAGTTTTGAAAAACTTTTCCCTGATGCGAAGTTTGTGCCTCCACTGACCCAGGTAGAAAGCGCGGATCTGTCTCGGGACGATGCATTGCTTGCGTTGGTCACGGGCTGGATGTCGCATTTGGGACCAGTCACCGCGTCACAGCTTGGCGAGGCCTTGGGATTACCGGCGTCTGCTATTGAACAGGCGTTGCTGCGCATGGAAGCTGGCGGAACCGTGCTGCGGGGAAACTTTACCGGCGCTACCTCGCGGACAGGAGTGTCCGCGCCACATCAGGCAACCGCACCGCCCGAGACCGAATGGTGCGAACGGCGTCTGCTGGCGCGGATTCACCGGCTCACTCTGGGAACCCTGCGTAAGCAGATCGAACCGGTCACGGCCGCGCAGTTTATGCGCTGGCTGTTGCGCTGGCAGCATGTGGCGCCGGAGACACAAGTAGTGGGCGAGCGGGGTGCGTTGGAAGTCTTGCAACAATTGCAGGGATTTGAAATTCCCGCAAACGCATGGGAGCGGCAAATTCTGGCGAAGCGCATCGCCGATTACGATCCACAGTGGCTCGACCAACTTTGCCTGACGGGCGCTGTCGGTTGGGGGCGGCTATCGCCGCATCCGGCCACGCTGGACTATCCCAAAGCAGAAAAATCGAAAGGTACCTCTTCACCGGACAATCCGACGGCACCGCGCCAGCGTCGCGTGATTCCCACCAGCGTCGCGCCGATCACATTCTTTGTGAGGGCAGAGGCCGACTGGATGACACCGCGTCATCCTGCCAGCGATCAAGTTGAGGCGCGAGGCCTAAGCAGCAATGCAAAACTCGTTCTGGAATTCTTGAAAAAGCGGGGCGCTTCATTCTTTGCCGATATGGTTCGCGGCACCGGAAAACTGAAGGCGGAAATTGAAACCGCGCTCTGGGAGCTGGTTGCCGCAGGAGTGGTCACTGCCGACGGATTCGACAATCTGCGTGCCTTGATCGATCCCAAACGCCGCGCGGGACAAGGCCACGGCCGCAGCAATCGTCCGCGTCACAGTGCCGGGCGCTGGGCGCTGCTCCATGCCGACCAACCCGCTGAACGGCCCCGCATGGTTGAAGCCATCTGCTGGATGTTGTTGCGCCGCTATGGAATTGTCTTTCGCGATCTGCTGGCGCGGGAGGCGAACCTGCCGACGTGGCGGGAACTTCTGATGGGATTCCGCCGGCTGGAGGATCGCGGTGAAATTCGCGGAGGCCGTTTCGTTGACGGTTTTCTGGGAGAGCAGTTTGCCCTGCCTATCGCAGTTGATTCAGTGCGAGCGTTGCGCAACGTCGCACCAGAAGGAGAAACAATTACGTTATCCGCAGCCGATCCGCTAAATCTTATTGGCATCCTGGTGCCGGGAGAACGCGTACCGGCAATTTCGGGGAGGACAGTCAGCTATCTCAATGGAGTTGCGATACAGCTGACCGTCCCGACCTCCCCGACCCATGAAGCTGCTGCAGTGTGAAGCGGCGCGAACGGACGTTGAACATCATGCGGGAAAAAAGTCAGAGGCTCGATGAGGGGGTCCCCCGAGCCTCTGATTAGCGTTACCCGGCAAAACTTATTCAAAAAGCGCTTCCCCCATCGCTTTTCGCCGAGCTCTCGCACTCTGCTACGTTGCATGCTGGATTCCAAGTTCTCCAACCTCTGTGAAAATCTGCAGAAACCTATTCTTTAGCAATGGGTTACATAATTGCGTTCCAATTTTGGATGTTCCCTACTTGGTTCCTGTAGGCCCTGTTTTCCTATCCGATTGGATAGACCCAGAAACCGTTCGGATATCCGAACTAGAGTGGCTCGGGGAATGCATTTCGCCGGAAGCTGTGATAAGAACGTTGCACCAATCCGAGGGGGTTTGCTTGCATCCCAGACTTCTGGCCATTTCCGGACCTCTAAAAGATTCCATCATTCCGCTGCCTGAGGGAGAGATAACGCTGGGCCGTGAGGCGACCAATGTGGTCGCGATTACCGATCCCTCGGTCTCCCGCAAGCACTGCCTCTTGCGGCAAGAGGATGGGCGCTTTCAGGTCTGCGACTTGCAGAGCCGGAACGGAACCCTGGTGAATGGAGTGTCGGTCAAAGAGCAGTGGCTGCGCCACGGTGACGAGATTGCCGTCGGCGACTCGATGTTTCTCTTCCTTCTCGATGACGAAAACCTGGTGCTCCCGCCCAGCCGGGTTGAATTCGACGAGGGCCATCACACCGCGGAAACGAAATTGATTCATCCCCGGGAAGTGGTCTATTTGCAGCCGGAAAGGATGCTGCGCGAGTTGCCGGCGACGTCCACCCTGGCTCGCAACTTGAATGCGCTGCTGAAGATCAGCCGGGTAGTTCACGCCATTCGCGATCTGGAAGAGTTGCAGGCCCAGTTGCTGGACCTGATATTTGAAGTCGCGCCGGCCGGCCGCGGCGCAATTCTGCTGAGCGAACGGACTGGAGAAGAATTCAACTCGCTCTACGCGCGGACCCGGCAATCCGGGCAGGGACAGTCGGTACATGTCAGCCGCACGATTGCGCAGAAAGTGATGGAGCAGGGAGTTGCCATCCTGGGAACTGACGTTGCCGGAAGCGGCGAGTTACGTCAGGTGGAAAGCCTGGCGGTGTCGCAGGTGCGTTCATTGCTATGCGTGCCGCTGACGGTGTTTGAACGAGTAATTGGCTGCATCTATTTGGACAGCACAAATCCAGCCAAGCGGTTCGACGAGGAGCACCTGCAACTGGTAACGGCAATCGCCGGCATATCGGCCGTAGCGCTGGACAATGCCCGCCGCCTGCAATGGCTGGAACAGGAAAATCAACGCCTGACGGTCGAAATCAGCCAGGAACGCAGCCTGGTCGGCGAGGGCGCGCGCATCAAGGAAATCTATCAATTTCTGGCTCGGGCCGCACCCACGGATTCCACAGTATTAATTGAAGGCGAGAGCGGCACTGGAAAAGAACTGGCGGCTCGCGCGCTGCACCGCAACAGCCCCCGGGCCAGCAAGCCTTTTGTGGCGATCAATTGCGCCGCCATACCTGAATCTCTGCTGGAAAGCGACTTGTTCGGACATGAACGCGGCGCCTTTACCGGTGCGAATGTCCAAAAGAAAGGACGACTGGAAATTGCCGACGGCGGCGTAGTTTTTCTGGACGAGATTGGCGAGCTTGCGCCCTCCCTGCAGGTTAAGTTGCTTCGTGTTTTACAGGAGCGGGAGTTCGAACGGGTCGGCGGAACTCATCCCCTCAAAGTTGATATCCGATTGATTGCAGCCACAAACCGCGACTTGAACGAGGCCGTGGCCGCGAGCCAATTCCGCAGGGACCTCTACTACCGCTTGGCGGTGGTGAAAATCACCATGCCTCCATTGCGCGAGCGCAAGGAAGACGTCCCGATGCTTACGCGCCATTTCGTGCAGAAATATGCGAAGCGTTGCAAAGTGAAGGCCAAACCGGTATCGCGCGAGGCCATGGCAATTCTTTCCAACTATGATTGGCCGGGCAATGTGCGCGAATTGGAAAACGCCATTGAGCGCGCCCTGGTACTGGGCATCTCCGATACGGTGCTACCTGAGGACTTGCCCGAATCTCTGCTGGAGCATCCATCGGCGCCGGAGATGACCGAGGGCAACTACCACTCCAGTGTCAAGCAAGCGAAGAAGCAGTTAATCCTCGACGCGGTCGAACAGACACGAGGGAATTTGGTGGAAGCGGCTTCCCTGCTTGGCCTGCATCCGAATTATCTGCACCGTCTGATTCGTAACCTGGAGTTGAGGGAGATCCTCGACGACCTGCGCGAAAATTCGCGAAGTCCCAAAGGAAACGGAAAGATCGGTGGGCAGACGAAAATATCCGGGGGGAAATTGTAGGGGCCGTCCAACCTTTAGGGAAGACGCAGCTTGATTAAGCGTGCCGGATCAAGATACGTCCCTTGCCAGCGTACCGCCACGTGAAGATGCGGTCCAGTCGCGCGCCCCGTGCCTCCGCTGAGACCTACTTGCTGGCCGCGCTTCACATCGTCTCCTTCTTTTACCCTGAACTGCGACAAATGCATGTAGATCGTTAACAGGCCTTGCCCATGATCGATTACCACGCAATTGCCCTCGAAATATAAAGGCCGGGCCAGCAAGACCGTCCCATCATTCATTGCCGCCACTGGAGTTCCGCTGGGCACGCGGAAATCCAAACCGAGGTGGGAACTCTGCGTTTTACCGTTGAAGACGCGTTGCGTGCCGAATACATCGGAGATTGCAGCCTCAGCGGGCGTATTAAAGTTTCCCGACCACTCCCGTTGGGGCGTTACCCGGTTCAGATAATCTTTCTTAACTTTTTGATCTTCTTCAATTTGCTTGACCTGATCGGGATTGGGTTCGGTGAACTGCTTGGAGACCGTAAGTTCGACTTTCGGATACTTTGCCCGCGCTATGGCAAATTTCCGAGAGAAGGTAAGCGCGTTGGATTTGGCCCTGGCGCCTGAGCGTTCTCCGGTCAGTTCGAGCGCGTACAGGCCGGGAGCGGTTTCAAGATTTACTCCCGCGAGCGCGAACCAGGTTTTGCTGGACGAGTCAAAGCTGAATACGACTTGATGGCCGAGCCATGTGCCCGCAAGCGATTCGGGGCGGGAGAAAGACTTCACCTGAAATAATACCGGCGCACCGTTCACCAACCGCGAAGGCTCCGCTCGTACGGTAAAATTTGCGGCTCGCGTAAGAGGAGCAAGAACGCCGAAGATCGCCGCTGCCAGTAACGCAGTTAAAGCTAATGAGTGGCGAAACACCACTTCAGACTACCATTCCGCATCCACAACCGGATTTCCCTCGATTGATTCCTGGGCATAACCGAGCACGTGGCGGTCGCTTCGCTCCTTATGCCATAAAAAAATTCCCGAGCAGCGAATTTTATTCCTAATGCATAGTATTACTATCGACTTTATGGTATATTGCGCTTGCCTGAACCTCTTTAAACCGGGCTGTCCCCGCGGCCCGGGATTTTTCAATCGGAGTTCTGTTGTATTTCACTGCGCAACATCGCAGTTGACTGAGCAATCGACATTAGATTTTGCGAGGTTGGAGGCGTCGACCCGCAGCCGCTTGCCTCCATCGCAAAGGCCGTTGGATACTCCCTTATCCACGGCCTTTCCTTTGTTTGCGGATCAAACTGGTCGACCGGTGCCCGATTTCTGATTTCAAATTGGAACACTGCCCGGCTTCCATAACGTAATTCTGCATTGACCGCGAGCGAAAGGTTGTGATTAGATGTGCGAATCCAGCGCAGCTTGGCGGCACAGTCTTCCGTCATTTGGGCCGTGCAATTGAGGTGAAGTATGAATTGCAAACGGTTGTATTCCATCCTTGCAGTAATCTTCGGTTTAACCTCGCTAACTTCAGTCGCGGGCACCAACGCACGGGAAGTCGCTCTCCCCGCTGGTACTCTGCTTCAATGCACGCTGAACGAACCTAACTTCTCTTCGGCGACGGTGGATGTTGGCGACCCCGTTCTATGCCACTTGCGCGGCGTAAATGAGTTCGGCCAGCAGGCATTCCCTCGCGGCAGTTATCTGGTGGGACATTTGGAGTCCGCCAAAGATCCAGGACACTTCGTGGGTAAGGGATCTCTGAAGCTACAGTTTGACCGCATCGGATTGCCGAGCGGTGATCTGCCGCTGGAGGCGAAAGTGATCGCAACGCGCGGCTACCGCGTGGACCGCGAAGGCAAGATCATCGGCCACGGACACGCGACGCGAGACGTGGTGGAGTGGATGCTGCCGCCGCTATGGCCGTGGAAGGTGATGATGCTTCCAGCGCGCGGTCCGCGCCCCAAGCTCAAAGGTGAAACGACACTGGAGTTGCGATTAATGGACGATGTGCTGGTCCCGCAACTTGCCAGCACATTGCAACCGGGATTGGCGCCGGGATGGCGTTATTTTGGCCAGCCACAGAGCCAGTCGTTCTCCGGACGACCGCTCTCTGACGTGCAGTCCGGTGAGCTGAGGCCAACGCTGGCGGTGCGTGAATCCGTGCATCCGCGGGCGGTTGCGGAAACTCCGCAGGCTACGTATGCCACATATCTTTCGGAGGAGGTGAATTCGGCGCCGCTCATCAGGAGCGCCTCCGCACTCGAATCCCCGGCGCCGCAAGTGCCCGTCTTCGTGCTCAAGACTGGAACGATACTCTCCATCGGGAACTACACTTATAGAGACGGTCGTATCACCTACACACTCGCGAGCGGCGGCGGTGGCGTGATCGGCTCCGACGAAATCGACTGGAGCACTACGACTCGAGTAAATTCCGCGCACGGCGTTCGTGTGACGCTGCGCGGCGGGCGCGTCAGCCCGGCGACGCCTGGACTATGAGCGGGTTTGTTTCTGATCGAAGCCGCCGGCAATGCCGGCGGCTTTTTTTCGAGAGTTCGAATAACCGAAGCTGAACCGTTGTGTGACGATAAGAATTTGTGCGCCGGAGTGATGGAGCGGAACATCTGAAATAGTTCGCTCATGGCGCCTTCAATGCTGAGGGAGAAGCAATGGAAAAGGTCAACATCGCAGAGAAGTTCGCCAGGATTTCCGAATACTGGAAACCTCGCATCGCCGGCGAACTCAACGGACAGCAAGTTAAGATGGTCAAGTTTCAGGGCGAGTTCGTCTTTCATCATCATGACAATGAAGATGAGATGTTCCTGGTGGTAAGAGGACGATTCCGCATGGAGTTCCGCGAACGCCACGTGTGGATTGAAGAGGGAGAATTTATCGTGGTGCCGCGCGGAGTGGAACATCGTCCCGTCGCCGAAGAAGAGTGTTGGATCTTGCTGTTCGAACCCGCTTCGACTCTCAATACCGGCAATGTCGTGAATGAACGGACGCTCGCACAATTGGAGCATGCTTAAATGGCGCAGGCCTTCGGACTTTTATCGTAATCTAGGAACCTATGGAAGTGACCGTCTACTCTGCCCTCTGGTGTCCGGACTGCCGCGAAGCCAAGCGCTTCCTGGCCAAGCACAATATTCCCTACAAGGAAATCGACATTGAGACGGTGCCGGGCGCGGCCGAGGAAGTGATCAAGAAGACCGGTAAGCGCGCGATCCCGCAGCTTGTAATCGACGGCGAATGGGTTCAACCGTATCGCGCCGGACGAGGATTTCTGTATGAGGAAATGGCGAAACGCCTGGGCGTGGACCATTCGTAACCGCCATATTTCAGTTAGTCGTAGAGGGTTTCGCGGTTCCTAAACTACATTTCTCCCTAAGAAAAATTTAACCATACCTGCCGTACATCTCCTTCCGTACCGTGGAAAAGCCGCGCCGGACGCGGGAAGATGAGCACTCCCCTACTTCAGCCTCCCCTCGCGAAAAGACTGAAAGCAAGGTCACAACAGCCAGGATCGCCTGGCAAGATCCGTCCGCAGAGGCGAACTCGACTCATGCCCGAAGGCCAGATTCCGGAACCAGGCACTCCCGAACCGCAAGCGTCCCAACTTCCGTCTTCCCGGCTTCAGCCTTCCGAAGCTCCGATCCCGGCCCCTGCGTCCACCCATGAGACCAGTGAAGTCTCCGAGAGCTGGCAGTTCATGATGCAGGGGATAATGGGAGTAGCTTTGTTGCTGGGAGCAATAGCTATGTTCCACTACTACGCACCGATGGCGGCGGAAGGCGTTCCGCCGAGCGACTTGCAGCAGCAGGTGCATGAATTGAATTCTCAGGTTGCGGAACTTCAGCAGGAGCGGGCCATGCCCGCGACCGTGCTCAACCGTTATCGCAATTCCATCGGGTACATTTACGGCGTGTATCAAGTGGGCTTCGCGGATCAAAAGCCAGCTGTGCGGGCGCGAGTTTCAGGCACAGGATTTCTTGTTGCTAACGGATTGCTCGCGACCAATCGCCACGTGGCTGAGCCGTGGTATGGAGATCCTGAAGCTGAGTCTCTGATTCGTCAAGGCGCGAACGCCACGCTGGAGAGCGTGGTCGTGTTTTTTCCCGGATCTCCGACGCCCGTCAACTTGTCTCGCGCGGCAGTTTCTTCGACCAGCGATTTGGCGGTTTTGCGCATGGAGAATACCTTAGCGGTGCCCCAACTCACGGTGCTACCGCTGGCGAAGTCACCAGGATCTCCTGGCGATCTGGTCACTGTGGTGGGCTATCCCATGGGAATTGCGGGAATGGTGGCAAAATCTCCCAATGGAATTTACGCACGTCTCGCATACCGGCACAACGACATCACGGCAGCCAGCGAACTGGCGGCGCTTTCGCTGATTCGGCCTTCGGCCACGTGCGGGCATCTGGGCGACGTGGTCGGCGACAAACTAATCTACGACGCTCCTACCGCCCACGGCGGCAGCGGCGGCCCGGTGTTTAATTCCAAGGGAGAAGTGATCGGAATCAACTCAGCCTATATGGATGGATTTTCCGGCGGAACACTTGGTATTTCTGTCGATTCGTTACGTCCGCTGTTGAACGCTGCCGAAAAGCAGACTAAGTAACATTAAGACAGTGGGGATAGGAACCGGCGAGAAGTTGTCCGGTATCTGCTCTTCTCTCACAAGCACAAGAAATACGGCACGAGACTTTAAGCGGGTCGTAGCGGCGATTTCCGCCTCGATCATGAGACGGGGCGCCGTCTGGAAAACCGGCTCGCCCAACCCAGTTCTCGAACATGTTCTTCATCCAACCGGCGCAACCGGGCCGCCATAATCCCTTGGCGACCCAGATATCCCACGACACGCGCCGGCTGCGTGCGTTCCACCACGGGCAAGCGACCTATGTTGTGTCTAAGAATCTTTGCTGCGGCATCGTGCAACAGCTCATCGGGATGAGTGACAACAACGTCGCGGGTCCCAGCGTCCAACACACTGATCTTGCCGGCACTATCCTTTTCAAACGCCCGCAAAATATCGCTGCGAGTGATGATACCTTCGAGGTCTCCGTCGGCACTCAGAATCAAGAGACCTTCGTGTTTGCTGACCGCGGGATCTCGGCGAGCGATTCTCTCCGCTAGTTCTCCTACGGACATGTCATTTGAAATCGTGGGTAATTCACGATCCATCATCTCTCCCACGGTCACCTGCTGGAGCACATCAGTTTCGTAATCCGTATGGATTTGCATACCGCGGCGCGCCAGTTTCTCCGTCATGATCGACGACTTGGGCATAAGAAGCATCGCGATCCCATCGGCGATGACGCTGACCAGCATCAGGGGCAGCACCGAGTTGTAATCGCGCGTGATTTCGAATGCAAAAATAATAAAAGTGAATGTGGCGCGGGAGGCCGCTCCAAACACGGCCCCCATGGCCACAAGCGCAAAAGCTCCGGCGGCCAGATGGGCATCCGGATACACACGATCTATCACAATCGCGTAAGCGCCACCCAAGGCTGCGCTTGACATAAACATCGGCGCCAACAAGCCCCCTGATGTCCCAGATCCCAGCGAGACGACCAGGGCCACGGCCTTGGCCACCATAACGACCAGGAGCAATTTCAGACCGAGATTGGCGTTTAGAATGTCGCCAATCGTGTCATAGCCGACGCCCAAGACGCGCGGCACAAAGTATCCAATAATGCCGAGCCCAAGAGCGCCGATCGCCGGCCACCAGAGTTCGTCGATGGGCAGCTTTTCGAACTGATCTTCGACCCAATACAACAGCTTGCTGAATCCAACCGCGGCAAATCCGCAAATGACCCCGAGCACTAAGTAGAATGGCAACGCCCTTGGAATTCCGAAATCGATTGGGGCAACAGAAAACATTGGCCCACCGCCCAGCAGCCGAACGTGAACGGCGGTCGCTAGAGTGCTGGCAACGACCAGCGGAATAAACGAACGAGACTTGAATTCAAAAAGAAGAAGCTCGATCGCAAGAATTACACCGGCAATAGGAGTGTTGAACGTAGCGGACATTCCTGCCGCCGCGCCGCAAGCCAGCAGCACCTTGCGCTCCGACGCCGTGGTGTGAAGGACCTGCCCCACCAACGATCCAATCGCTCCACCGGTTTGGATAATTGGACCCTCGGCGCCAAACGGTCCGCCCGTTCCAATCGCGATAGCCGCAGAAATGGGCTTTAGGATTGCGACCCTGGGCTCGATACGGCTGCGGTTGGTGAGCACTGCCTCCATGGCTTCGGGAATTCCGTGGCCTTTGATCTTTGAGGAGCCATATTTTGCCATGAACCCCACAATGATGCCGCCGATCACTGGCGTAATGATGACCCAGGGACCGAGGTGGTTGAGGCGCGCGCTCGTGAAATCGGCAGCGAAACGATGATAGAAAAAGAGATTAGTAAAAAAACCTATGAGCCTGTAGAGCAGAAATGCGATGCATCCTGCCACCAAGCCAATGCCGGCGGCTAAAAAAGAAACCAGAAACATCCGAAACTGTGCGGGAGGCGTAATTACTGACTCGCCCGTCGGCATGACCGCAAGCCGTCCTTCAGACGCTGCATCCTTGGCTTGTGGGCCGTAGCTCAGGTCTACATCGCCGTCTTTTCGGCCTTTGCCATCTTGCGTGGTCATACGGTTCTCCTCTTTAATTTCTTATGCGCGAAAAAAAAACAACAAACATTCCAATTAGTGAAGCGCAACGAGTCCTGCCATAGCGGCCGTGAAGTGCATTGTTCTTGAGCATTCGGCCGCCAGTCACTGCCGTTGCGATCAGCCGTTGTTTTTGGCTCTTTGCGGGCGTTTTCGTTCTCGCGGCGCGGAGACTGGCGCTCTCGGTATAGACTTGATTTCCGCTCGCATCAATCGCCGAAGACTTGTCACCAGAGTGGGCGCTCTGCTCTGCAACTGCTCATGGTGGTGCATTGCAAGCTCGGCCAGGATACGTTCGCCTTTGGGCGTCAATTCCAGGAGAACCTCGCGACGGTCGCCGTGCGCGCGTTCCCGCCGCACATGCCCGCCGGCTTCCAGGCGGTTGACCAGTTCGACGGCGCTGTGGTGCTGGATCTGCATCCGGCTGGCGACTTCGCGAATACGAGGACGCACTCCATCCGGCATGCCTTTTATCGCCAGCATGAGTTGATATTGACCGCGCTCCAAGCCCGCGCGTTTTATAGCTTGTTCGCTGAAATGGAGAAACTGGCGAATTTGATAGCGGAACTCGGCCAGAGCCTGATAATCCGAGAGGGTGAGCTTTTTCATTCTGCTGCTGGCCTTAACGGTTACATCGGACGATAGGGCAAGATGAAGTATATCGTATCGCGATATATATGGTCTACCTGTGCGCATGATGCCGGTGCACGGACGTTATATCCAAACCAGGCGCGCAACCAGGCTAAGACGCTTCAGGCGCACTGGCCTCTTTCCCATGCGGCCATTTAGAATCCTTTGTCCTAAGTTTTGCGGATAACAGCCAGGAGGATTCCCGCTTTGATCCCTCGCTACACTCGCCCGGAGATGGGCCGCATTTGGAGCGATGAAAATCGCTTCCGCAGCTGGTTGAAGGTCGAAGTCGCGGCCACGGAAACTCTGGCTGGGGCCGGCATGGTGCCGAAAGCGGCGGCCAAGGCTATTCGCGAGCGCGCCGACTTTCAAGTCGCGCGAATCTTCGAAATCGAAGCGGAAGTACGTCACGACGTAATCGCCTTCACCACCGCGGTGGCGGAAATTGTCGGGCCCCAGGCTCGATGGTTCCATTACGGCCTGACATCGAACGACGTCGTCGACACTGCACAAGCTCTTCTTATTCAGGAGGCTTCAACAGTAATCGCGCAAGACTTGGAGAACCTGGCGGCTGCGCTGGAAAAGCGAGCCTGGGAATTCAAAGACACGCCGATGGTGGGGCGGACGCACGGCATTCATGCCGAGCCGATCACGTTTGGATTCAAACTGGCGAACTGGTATTCAGAAACGCAGCGCAACATCGCACGCTTTGCTGCCGCCGCGGAAGATATGCGTGTGGGCAAGTTTTCCGGTGCGGTTGGCATCTTTGCTCATCTCACGCCGGAGCTTGAAGAAAAGATTTGTGCGTGTCTGGGGTTGAAGGCTGCGGCGATTTCGTCGCAGGTAATCCAGAGAGACCGCCACGCAAACTACCTGGCCACGCTTGCTGTGATTGCTTCTACATTAGATAAAATCGCTACCGAGATCCGGCACCTGCAACGCACTGAAGTGCGCGAAGCGGAAGAATTCTTCAGCGCAAAGCAGAAGGGCTCCTCGGCAATGCCGCACAAGCGCAACCCGATTACTTGCGAGCAGATTAGCGGACTATCCCGAGTGGTACGAAGCAACGCTCAGGCAGGATTCGAAAACGTGGCCTTATGGCACGAGCGTGATATTTCTCATTCTTCCGCCGAGCGTGTGATTCTGCCGGATTCGACGACGCTGATCGATTACCTACTGAACAAAACTACGAACTTGATCGAAACGATGTTCGTGTACCCGGAGCGCATGCGCGCCAATTTGGAGAGCACACGGGGGCTGATCTTCAGCGGTCAATTGTTGCTCGACTTGGTGGAGCACGGAGTTTCCCGCGAAGACGCTTACCGGTTGGTTCAGGGACATGCGATGCGTGCCTGGAAAGAAGGCTTGGACTTTCGCCAGGAAGTGCTGGCCGACAAAGAGATCGCTGGACGGGTTCCTCGCAAGCAGATCGACTATGCGTTCGATCTGTCTCGTCAGCTAAAGAACGTGGATAAGATCTTCGCCCGGGTGTTCAGCGGCAAAGGCCATCGCAAGGCGAAAACACGTTCTTCTTCCAAAGGCTCGCGTAGTTAAAATCACTTGCGCGCAGCCATCCCGGATATTCCTGGTATTTCATAAGGAAAAACCTTACTTCACGATTCCGCCAGAACGCGCATCTGATTTCGGCGTATGGAAGGTAGGTTTTGCCTTCTCTTTATCATAGTGCCAAGCGGTCCGCCCGGAGGGCTTGCGATGTCTCTCGACCGATGCGCGCTTACCTCATTGATATTTATTGTGCTTGCACACACAGCTCTGGCCGAGCCAGTTTCCCATGCAGCCGCCAAACCTCTGACCGGAGAAGAAAAGGCGTGGTCAATGTTCGAAGAGGCAGCCACGTGCAAGAACTCTATACAGCGGGCCATTGGCATCCGCGCTCTGGGATTGTTGCGGGATAACGCACGCGCTCTTGGTCTCGCCGAAAAGGCGCTTGATGACCCCGCGCCAGAGGTGCGGGTCGCTGCCGCTACATCACTCGGTCAAATGCGAGCAACGGCCGCGATTCCAAAATTACAAAAGTCGCTGTCGGACCCGAAACTGGCGGTCGTGATGGCCGCCGCTCTCTCCCTGCGCAATTTGAAGGACAACTCATCCGCTTACTCGGTGTATTACGACGTCCTCACCGGAAAAAGAAAAAACGGCGAAGGACTGATTCAACAGCAGCTCGATACTCTGCACAATCCTCGCGAGCTAGCGAAAATCGGCTTCGAACAAGGGATCGGCTATGTTCCCTTTGCCGGGATCGGCTGGGACGCGTGGCGTTACATGCACAAAAAGAACCCCAACCCGGTGCGCGCGGTGGCCGCCAGCTTCCTGGCCCACGATCCCGATCCGGCAGCCGGGGTGGCTTTGGTTCAGGCGACTCGCGACAAAGATTGGATTGTGCGGGCCGCGGCCATCGAGGCCATTGCAGAGCGCGGAGACCCTTTGCTGAAAAGAAAAATTGAGTTCAGCTTCTTCGATTCGAATGCGCACGTGCGCTACACGGCTGCAGCCGCCGTGATTCGCTTGACGGCTAATGAAGAGAGCCGGCAAGAAGCGGAGAAACGCTGACTGGCGCATTTCCCCCGTGTTGTACCAGCACTGTTGTGAACCCCATTGGCTCGAAATAGTTGCGGTGCGAGGTGGAGAAACACGATTGCTTTCGCGTGCATCTTGCCTGTCAAAGCTCGCATCGAATAATTAACTGAGCGGTTAATTCGTAAAGTTTCGTCAATCGGGTCGGAGGTGACCTTTATGACAAGAAAGAGTTGGCTGAGGATAGTGGGTTCGTTAGTGACGGTGGGATTGCTGAGTGCAACGCTCGTCGCACAACCGTCGAGCGCGGCTCGCAATGACAATCAAATTTCAGGCACTGTCACGCACAAACTGGTGGCGAAGAGTCGGTTCGCCGAAGTGCAGACCAGCGTTGAAGACGGGATTGTGACGCTTACCGGCACGGTTGGCCTTTATCAGCACAAGCTGGATGCGGGTAAACTGGCGCGGAAAAGCGCGAACGTGCAAGGGGTTCGCAACCTCATCACGATTGCAGGGCCCAGCGTGAGCGACGAGCAACTGGAGCAGAAACTGGCCCAGAAGCTGCGCTACGTGCGAGTCGGTTACGACAATGCTTTCGATTACTTCGCGCTGGGCGTGAAGGACGGCGTGGTCACGGTCGAGGGACAGGATCGGACCGGCGTTGGTCGCGACGAGGCTTTAGCCGACATTGCGAATATGCCTGGTGTGAAAGATGTGATCGACAACATCGCGGTCGAACCGGTATCGACGTTCGACGATGGGCTGCGTATTCGTGCGGCGCGGGCCATCTATCGTGACCCGGTTCTGAGCAAGTATGCGATCGATCCCGCGCATCCGATCCGGATTATTGTGGCCAATGGCCATGTAACGTTGTATGGATCGGTTGACAGCAAGATGGACAAAGAAGTCGCAGGAATAAGGGCCAACCAGCTCTTTGGCGCCTTCAGTGTGGACAACAAACTGGAAGTGCAAAGATAAAAGATGAAGATAAAGCGAGATAAACGCGATTGAGGGGGAGCGGAGGCGCGGCGCAAAGCCGCGCCTTTGTTTCTTAGCCAACTCTTCTTCGCGTTACACGCTTACGGAAGGCGGTTGATCAGCGAAGCGACGTATCCGGCGCCGAAGCCGTTATCGATATTCACTACACTAACGTTCGAGGCGCAGGAATTTAACATTCCAAGCAGAGCAGTGAGTCCTTTGAAGGATGCACCATAGCCCACACTCGTGGGTACGGCGATAACCGGAACGCCGACCAGGCCCCCGACGACGCTGGGCAGCGCGCCTTCCATGCCGGCACAAACAATTACCACACGGGCTTTGGTGAGCGCTTCTCGATTGGCGAGCAGGCGATGAATGCCGGCGACACCTACGTCGTAAAAGTGATCGACGCGGTTACCCATGACTTCGGCCGTAACTACGGCTTCTTCGGCGACGGGTATGTCGCTGGTGCCTGCCGAAACCACTGCAACAATTCCTTTGCCATATTGTTCTTTGTCTCGCTGGAGCACGATGGCTCGCGCCAGGTTGCGATATTCCGCAGCGCGGACCTTCTTCTTCACGGCGGCGAATTGTTTTTCATTGGCGTGGGTCGCCAGTACGTTGCCGCCATGCTTAGCGAGGCGGGCAAAGATCTCCGCCATATGCGCCGGCGTTTTCTTCTCGCCGAAAATTACTTCTGGCATTCCGCCTCGAAGGACGCGATGATGATCGACCTTGGCAAAACCCAAGTCTTCGAAAGGCAGGTGACGCAGGCGTTGGACCGCGTCGTCAGGCGTGAGTTTGCCTCGGCGGACTGCGTCGAAGAGTTTGCGGATGGAATCTGCGTTCACGGCGGCCGTTATCGTCGGGTGTTTGATGCGGCTCATGCCGCACCAGTCAGCTTAGCATCGGAAGCGAAACGCTAATGCGGAATTGCCGTCGAAACTAGGAAAACTTAGCGGCGGAACGAAGCTTGGCCATTACGGCAACACAAACTTTGCGGGCGAGTCCGGGTTCATTGAGATGAGCAAGAAAGAGGCGACGCAGACCGCTCTTTTTAACTCTGCCGGCCAGATAAGCCTCATAAATCTGGCTGCCGATGCGAAAGCCCCACTCTCTAGCAGAAGAGTCGAACTTGTTCCAGTCACCCCGAACGGCGGACTGCGCCGCCTTTTCACAAGCTGCGCGCGACAACATGAATTCCGCATCGGCGTGATTCCTCAGCCCTGACGGACAAAGGACATTGGAACCGAAACATGCCACAGCATGCTCGATTATGCGAACGTAAAAGCGATCGAGGGCCTTGGACTGAATCGCACTACCGTTGGAAAGATGACCATTCACGCGTTGCGGCAACCCCTGACAGGCTTGATGGAGAAATCGCGTGGCGTCCTCGGCGGCGCTTGCCATTTGAAATTCACGTACGTAGAAGGCGTTGATCTGCGGCAGATAGGCACTGCCGCGTTCTTCGACGAACTGAAGGATCGATTCGCGTTCTTCTTGCGCGGGATTTTGGCGCGAGAGCAAACGGTGAAAAGTTGCGTCGGAGGAATGGCCGTACACTTCTGGCAACAAGTCCACCAGATAGCGGGGTTGCGTGCCATTGTGCGGAGAATATCGGTTGATCTCCAGAAACGCCGCCAGGCTGTTGATCAGGTTGTAAAAGGTGGGTGCGAAATCGGGGTTGCCGTCAAAGTGTCCCCAGCGGTCGAGAAAAAGGCGATAGCTTTCATATTTTTCCAGCGGCGTGGCGTTGAAGACACACAGCACATCGTCGCTGACACGAACCGCTTCCACTCTATCCCGGCGTTCGCCGGCTGCGCGCCAGTAAAGAGCGTCCACATTTTGTAGGATCGTCAAAGGTCTCGCGGCAGGAAGTTCCTCTCGCAAGGCAAGCGGAAGGTGTCCGGGGGCAAGATGAGACTCTCCGAACAGCACTACAATAGCTGCATTGGGATGACGATCGCGGATTTCGGCGAGTTTAGCGGCTGCGTGGCGATCTCGCGCGCCGATCTTGCGCAGGTCTTCGCGGGGCATGCAATCGAGCCCATAGAGAGCGTCGGCGTGATCGCGAGCGGCGACCAGCAATTCATGGAACGGAGTCCAGTCGTAGCCCCAATCGAGATCGAAGCGGATGCGCTCGCGCAGTTCGCTCTCGTCGATTTCCCGGCGCCACCATTCGTCGAGGATGTGCTGGTCGCGGGCAAAAATAGTTTCCACTCCTAGGACGACCTGACGACCCATTAAAGCCAGTTGCTCAATCACCGACGCGGCGTAGCGCTGACAAGTAGCCAGTGCATGGTAATCGCCAACAAGAATGACATCAGCCAAAGAAAGCGCATCGCGAACCTGCCGGGGATCGAGCAGGGCATCGTAGGTGCGAAAGGCTTCGCTGAACTCGCGCAGATATTTTCTGCGGTTGGAGGGATCCTGCGCGCGTATTTCGCGTTCCACTCCGGCGAGCGCGTGCAACTGGGCGGCGCTGCGGCGGGATCGGAGATTCGCGGTTGTGGCCATAACCCTCAGCTTCTAGTTCTTGGCTTGCTCATCTTGACTTCCGTTGCGCAGGCTCCCTATGCTCCAAGAGCCGTTGAACGTCGCATTTGCGCCCGGAGCCATCTTGTCGAACCTTCCCTCAAAGAACCTGACCGTCGCGACGACCGGAGCCAGCGGCTCGATTTTTCTGCGCGAACTGCTGGTCGCCGTAGCGAGCGATGCGCGAGTTCAAACCGTCAATTTCATTGCCTCGGACTCTTCTCTCCGCGTTATGGCGGAAGAGCTTCGCATTTCGGGGCGCGCCAATCTGCTGTCCCAGATTCTTGGCAGCAAAGTTTCAAACAGTTCCGCCAAGGTGGGGGGAACCGGGCCGCGGACCTCCAAATTCGTATCCAAATTCAAAGAGCAATCAAACGCCGATATCGGCGCCAACGTGGCCAGCGGGTCCTATCCTACTGACGCCATGGTCATCATCCCGTGCAGCATGGGCACGCTGGCCCGAATCGCTAATGGAGTCGCCTCGCAACTGATCGAACGCGCGGCCGACGTTTGCCTCAAAGAGCAGCGACCGCTCGTCCTCTGCGTCCGCGAAACCCCGCTCAACAAAATCCACATTCGCAACATGTACCGTGCCGCCGATGCCGGGGCCACGATCTTTCCCCTCATTCCCGCCTACTATTACCGGCCCGCTTCATTAGATGAACTTGCGCGCGAGTTTGCTTGTCGCGTGCTGTCTCATCTGGGCTTGCCCCAAACGGATGCATTCCGCTGGAAAGGCTGAAGTATCAGTCAGTTAGCGGCCTACAGACAAAAATTCCTTCGTTGAATAGATCGGCAGATACAGGGGAGGATTTCAGTGTAGAAGCGGGAAAGTTTCGGTCCCAGATGCCCACTGGACATGTACAAGAGAGGGCGATAAGCGAGCTGAGATTTCGGGGCTGCTGGCGCGACTCTAGGTCCTTCATCTCCAGTCTTTTAGCTCAACTTTAGTGTGCAGCTTTTTTGCTTTTCAGTTGACCCGCACGCCAATTAGTGGCCTACTAGTTGATGCCGAACCGGTTGCTCCCCAAGGTTCGGCGCGGGTGCCGAGTACCCCTGCTATCTTCCCGTTCTGTGATGGGACCGTGTATTTCTGACCCTTTAATGCTGCTTTCCAACAAAAGCTGCACCAAGACAACAACGCTACAACGAGACAACAAACCTATACCTAGGAGAGGTCTGATGCCCAAAGCTTCATTTTTTCGGTTATCTGCAATGGCCCTAACGCTAGTTTTCGGCCTAAGTTTTGCCTCGGCCGCGGCTATGGCGGACCAAGCCAAGCATTCGCGCCCGCTGATCACAACTGCAATCGACGAAAACAACAGGGTTACGCTCGAAGGCAACACCCGTCCGGAAGCTACTGCCAAGAATGATCGCGGCATACTTCCCGCAGATTTCGCGCTGGAGCACTTGCAACTGCTCCTGCATCGCCCGCCCGAGCAGGAACAAGCGCTGCAGCAGTTTATCGAGGAATTGAACGAGCCCAATTCCTCGAACTACCATCAGTGGATGAGCGCCGAGCAATTTGGCGATAAATACGGTGTCGCCAAAGAGGACATCGCGGCGATTTCCGCCTGGCTCACAGGCCATGGTTTCAAAGTGAACTCGGTTTACACCAGCGGTATGGTGATCGATTTCTCCGGTACGGCAGGCCAGGTACAGAAGGCTTTCCAAACCGAGATTCACCAGCTAAACGTGAACGGCAAGAGCCAGATCGCCAACATGAGCGATCCCAAGATTCCCGCCGCATTGGCGCCCGCAGTCGAAGGCGTCATCTCGCTCAATAACTTCAGGCCTCACGCCATGCACAAGTCGAAGGCCAACTACACCTTCACCACCACCAACGGCACATTCCAGGCGGTAGTCCCGGCCGATCTCGCGACCATCTACAATCTGAATCCGTTGTTCACCGCGGGAACCACCGGAACCGGCCAGACTGTGGTCGTTGCCGAAGACACCAACTTCAAAGCCGCCGACTGGACCACCTTCCGCAACAAGTTCGGCCTGTCGGTCACCAAATACACCGGCGCCAAGCTGACTCAGGTTCATCCCGCGTCAACCGGCACCAACAACTGCACCAATCCCGGCACCAACGGCGACGACATCGAAGCAGCTCTGGATGCAGAATGGGCCAGCGCAGCCGCTCCGAATGCCGCCATCGAACTGATCTCCTGCGCTGACACCGCCACCATGTTCGGCGGCCAGATCGCAATCGAGAACCTCCTCAACGCCAGCAGCACACCGCCGGCAATCATCAGCATGAGCTACGGCGAGTGCGAAGCCCTCAGCGGCGCCACTCTCAACGCGTCGTTCAACACCACCTTCCAGCAGGCAGTAACCGAAGGCGTCTCGGTTTTCGTTTCCTCCGGCGACGATGAGGCGGCGGGTTGCGATCGCGATGCGTCTTCAGCCACTCACGGCATCGGCGTCACGGGCTGGGGCGAAACTCCATACAACGTGGCCGTCGGCGGCACCGATTTCGGCGATACGTTTGCCGGAACGAACAGCACGTACTGGAACAGCACCAACACAACCACGTTCGGTTCAGCCAAGTCCTACATTCCGGAAGTTCCCTGGAACGATTCGTGTGCTAACACGCTGGCCGCGGAGTTCGTGACCGGCTCCACAATTACGTACGGTTCCAGTGGATTCTGCAATACGACTACCGGCGAGGAATTTCTGGACGACGCGGGTGGCAGCGGTGGTCCCAGCAAGTGCGCAACAGGCAAACCCGCCACGTCAGGAATCGTTGGAGGAACCTGCAAGGGCTATGCCAAACCAACCTGGCAGCAGGGAATCCTCGGCGTTCCTAAGGACGCCGCGCGCGACGTTCCTGATGTCTCGTTGTTCGCTTCCAACGGTTTCTGGGGACACTATTTCGTGTTCTGCGATTCCGACACAGCCAATGGCGGAACTGTTTGCACTGGCGCGCCTGACACTTGGTCCGGAGCGGGCGGAACTTCGTTCTCTTCACCCATCCTGGCCGGAATTCAGGCTTTGGTCAATCAGAAGACGGGAGTGCGCGCGGGCAACCCGAACCCGGTTTACTACAAGCTGGCGAACAAGGAATACGGGAAGACCGGTAGCTCCACCTGCAACTCAACTCTGGGCAATGGCGTTGCCAGCACCTGCGTTTTCTATGACGTTACGCAGGGCGACATCGACTCCAATTGCACGGGGACGCACAACTGCTACAAGCCCTCGGGCACGAACGGTGTGTTGTCCACATCCAACACGGCGTACGCACCCGCCTATCCCACCACTACCGGCTGGGATTTTGCCACGGGTCTGGGCACGATCAACGCCGCTAACCTGGTCGCTCAATGGGGCACCGTCGCTCCCTAACGGTGTTTGCTTGAGCTATCAATAACTTTCCGGGACAGGGTGCGCGCCAGCGCGCCCTGTATCCGGGAGATATCTCTCCCTTTACATTTCATCCTGATTGCATTGTCATCCTGAGGACCGCTTTTTTCTGCGGGCCGAAGGACCTATGGAATTGTCAGCAGCAGATGTGGCGCGGGCACCCTCGCCTGCGCCAGCGATAGGTTTGTGCGTAACTACAAAAAGAGTTACAATCGACGGCGAAAGCGGGAATGAAATACGAATGGGACGAGACAAAGAACCGGAAGAATATCGCCAAGCATGGTCTCAGCTTCGAGGATGCCGAGCAGGTGTTTTCCGGGCCTTGCGTCACTTTCGAAGACGAACGCTTTCCCTACGGGGAAGAACGACTCGTCACCTTGGGCCTGCTGGCCGGGCGTTTGGTGGTCATAGCCCATGCGCCGCGCGATGAGGGAACGCGCATCATTTCCATGAGGAAGGGGAACCGGCGTGAACAAAAAATCTATCAAAAGCGACTTGGCGCGGATTGACCGCATGAGGGACGCCGATATCGACTATTCGGACATTCCTCCGCTGGACAAGACATTTCTCAAGAAGGCAAACACGGCTTGGCCCCCGGCGAAAAAACAATTGACGATTCGTCTCGATGCGGACGTCCTAGACTGGCTCAAGGGTCATGGCAAAGGCTACCAGACACGCATTAACCGCATTCTGCGCGTAGTGATGGAGAGTCAACCTGGGCCCCGGTCAGCCTCAACATAAATGAAGAACAGTCTTGCAGTGGGGTGAGACTTGATAGGGATAATCTAAGTTCCCCGAGAAAACTTCGATGCCCAATTTAAAGCGCAATAACCACTATCTCCCTGAGTGCTACCAGAAGGGATTTACGGACCCGTCAGGCAAGATATGGGTGAAGTTCGCAGATAAACCGGCACCGGAGCACCGAAAGCCTCTTACGGTAGGAAGAAAAAGAAGTCTCTACATCTGGATGCAAGCAGGGATAGAAAATGACAAAGTGGAGGACTTCTTCAACGAACATGTAGAAATACCCTTCGCCGCTTTATCTCAAAGAATCAAGACTGAACGGCATGAATTCGCGAATATGACGGACGACGAGTGTGGGGTGCTTTGCAGATTCGTTGCGTCTCAGACGATGCGAACGCTGGCGCACAAGGCCACTATACAGCAACAGGCAGGAAAAGCTGTCGATACGAATACCTTTTGTTCGAGTGATGCTGAGGAAGATAATCGCAGTGCTTGATGGCTGGATTAAAAATCCTCCAGAAATTTATTTCCACACCCCCCTTCCATATGTGGGCGAGCAATTCATCACCGGAGACAATCCCGTTTTGGTGGTGCAGACGAACGATAACCAAATCTGGGTGCCCACCGATACACCAACCTTGAAGATTACAGATGTACAACAAATTGTCATGGACCCCAAACACAGACTGTGGCTTTCTGTCTCGCCATACATTTGTGTCTCAATACAAGGGTTCGGCGGCGGCGGGACACATCTGCCTCCGAAGTCTGAAGACCCTCTTTTCGTCAGGAACTTCAACAAACTTGTTCGTGGCCAAAGCGACATATTTACGCTCGCCATGGACAAGGCATACCTCACTTAGTCCTCTCTGGCTTGGGGTACGGCTTGACCGAATCCATTTGGCCTTTAATATCTACGTGACCGCTAAGAGATGAACGCCTGGGATCTCACTCGATATTCCCCTGTTTCCGTCCGAAAAGATTCACAGTCCTCCCCTGACATTTCACCTTGCGCATCACTCCCGATTCGCTTCATAATCGCCGACGCAGGACAATACATCCAACTCATTCGAGAGCAGTTTGATTCCCCCGTTTCCGCATTCTCCGCCAAGCCAAAGGCCGCGCTCGATAATTCCAACTCTCCAATCTGAAACAAAGATCCACAGCATCGTGTGACATCTAACCTTGCCTCCACAATTCAAATCGCGCGATCATGGCGGAAGCCGTGACGGTTCGCCTCAGAGCAGACCATCGCGCGTTAAGTCTTTTGTTTCACGGATTTTGGTATCTAAGTTCTTTGACATGCGGATTTTGCGGGGAAATTCCTGCCAGTGTGATGATTCCGCAAGGCGAGGGGGAGGGGGGTAGGGTAACTAATTGGTAAAAAATCAGCCTACGAACGGCCATCCCGGCATCGGTAGCACCTCCGCCACAAAACTTTATTTTCAGCGGAAATCCTGCCCCGTTACACGAAAATGCGATGCTTTGTTTTCGCACTTGGATATCGGTTGACGCGTACGCGTAGTCCGTACTATTCTGCGATTAACACCGGAAAGGAGGTGGTCGGATGACAAGTTCTGAAGGCAGTAGATATACCAATCAAAGACCAGGTGAGGTGGCTGAGACTTAGAGCTGGTTGCTCTAAGCGGGGCTTCGGACCGGGC